>Ga0154747_1271_pt6 | contig 9647 bp, 10 predicted proteins | sample Rifle2008BG16ft_FD_105755 | JGI IMG/M metagenome (GOLD analysis project Ga0154747, IMG submission 105755) | Candidatus Rokubacteria bacterium RBG_16_73_20 | reverse complement strand
ACCGCGCAGTGTAGCGCACGACGCCAGCCGGCGCGGGCGCGCGTGCTAGGATGGGCGCCATGCTGGCCCTGAACGCCGAGGCGCCGGCGCTCGCGCTCGAGGGCGTGCACGGCGGGACGGCGCGGCGCTTCCGCCTGCCCGAGTATCGCGGGCGGTGGGTCGTGGTCTTCTTCTACCCCGCCGACTTCACCTTCGTCTGCCCGACCGAGATCCGTGGCTTCGCCCGGCGCCTCGACGAGTTCCGCGCGCTCGACTGCGACGTGCTCGGCGTCAGCGTGGACGATGTCGCGAGCCATCGTCAGTGGGCCGCGGAGCTGGGCGGCGTGCCGTTCCCGCTCCTCGCCGATCCCGGCGGCGCCGCCAGCCGGGCGTGGGGGGTGCTCGACGAGCAGGACGGGCGCGCCTGGCGGGCGACGTTCGTGGTCTCGCCCGAGGGGCGCGTGGCCTGGATCCTCGTGAGCCCGATGAACGTGGGCCGCAGCGTCGACGAGACCCTGCGCGTCGTCCAGGCGCTCCAGACCGGTCGCCTCTGCCCCGCCGAGTGGCGTCCGGGCGAGCCGACCCTCGACCCCGACCTCAAGTACTGAGCGCGTGGCGGTCCCGGGCCGGCTGGAGGAGCGGAAGGCGGCGGTCGAGCGCAAGGTGCGCGCCCGCGAGCTCGTCTTCGGCGTCCAGGACGGGCTCTTGAGCACGGTCGGGCTGCTGAGCGGCGTCTCGGTGGCCACGCAGAGCCGCTTCACGGTCGCGCTGACGGGCGTCGCGGCGGCGGTCACCGGCGCCCTGTCCATGGCCACCGGCTCGTTCCTCGCCGCGCGCACCGAGAAGGAGATCTTCGAGAAGGAGCTGCTCGACCAGGAGCGGCTCGCCGCCGACCAGCCCCACCTCGCGCGCGAGGCGCTGCTGGAGTCGCTCGTGCGCGAGGGCCTCGACCGCCCCTCGGCCTACCGGGTCGTGCAGATGATCGCCCGCGACCGCGATCTCCTGCTGCGCACGGTGCAGGAGAAGGTCCTCGGGCTCGGCACGGCCGACATCTCCCAGCCGGTCAAGGCTGGCACGGTCATGTTCCTGTCGTTCGCGTGCGGCGCGGCGGTGCCGCTCGTGCCGTTCCTCCTCCTCCCCGGCCGGTCCGCGCTGCTCGTGTCGTGGGCGCTCTCGGTCGTGACCCTGCTCGGGGTCGGCGTCTTCAAGGGCGTCCTGACGGACAAGCCGTTGCTGCGCTCGGGCCTCGAGTTCGCCAGCGTGGCGCTCGGCTCCGCCGCCGCCGGCTGGCTGGTCGGCACGCTGTTCGAGCGCCTCGGCTGAGCGGCCCCCGAGCGGGGCGAGTCCAACTCTCGTCACTCGAGCAGGGCACGAATGCGCTCGCCCATGTCGTGCAGTTCCGTGGCTCCGGTGCTATCGCTGAGCAGGTTCGCCAGGCTGGCCAGACTGGGATCGTGATAGCCGCGCGGGAACGTGCGCTCGAGCTCGCCGATCGCCGAGCCGATCAGCGCACCGAGCTTCTCGGCTCTCGCCTGCCTCGCGTACAGCCTCGCGAGCAACTCGAGCATGCGACAGGTATGGCCGTTGGCGTACCCGTCGATCTCCGACCACATCGCCATCGCGCGTGACGCGAACTCCTCGGCTGCGGCATCGCGACCGAACTTGTCGTAGAGGAACGCTAGGTCGTGCAGGCACCTGGCGACCGTGGTGTGCTTCGGCCCGCGGGTCTGCTGGAAGAGCGCGAGGCGACGCAGCATCGGAGCCTCGGCGCTCTCGTGCCGCCCCACCTCCCAGTAGTAGTCCACGAGCTCGCCCAGCACGGTCGCCAGCGCCGTTCGGTCCTGGCCGGCCTCGAGGCTCGTGATCCGCTCGAGAAGCGCGCGCTCTCTCGGGTCCCGGGCCGCCATCTCGTGTCGTGAGCTGCCTCAGGCGAGGCGGCCGAGCTCGCGGAGCACGAAGGCGTAGTCGAAGGCGATTTCGCGGAGCGCGTCGTAGCGGCCCGAGGCGCCGCCGTGCCCCGCCTCGAGGTTGGCCTTGAGGAGCAGCGGGCGGTCGTCCGTCTTGAGCGTGCGGAGCTTCGCCACGTACTTGGCGGGCTCCCAGTACATGACCTGGCTGTCGTTGAGCGCGGTCCGCACGAGCAGCGCGGGGTAGGGCCCCGCCGCGAGGTTCGTGTACGGGCAGTAGCTCTTGAGGGCCTCGTACTGCGCCGGGACCTTCGGGTTGCCCCACTCCTCGAACTCGCCGATCGTGAGCGGCAGCGACTCGTCGAGCATGGTGCTGACGACGTCCACGAACGGCACGCGCAGCACGGCGGCGCGGCAGAGGTCGGGGCGGAGGTTGAGCACGGCGCCGACCAGGAGCCCGCCCGCGCTGCCGCCCTCGATCACGAGGCGGTCCGGGGCGGTGTAGCCGGCCGCCACGAGGAAGTCGGCGGCGGCCACGAAGTCCGTGAACGTGTTGGGCTTGGCGAGCATGCGGCCGCCGTCGTGCCAGCGCTTGCCGAGCTCGCCGCCGCCGCGCACGTGGGCGATCGCGACCGAGACGCCCCGGTCGAGGAGGCTCGGCCGGCTCGAGGAGAACGTGACCGGGTAGGGGATCCCGTACGCGCCGTAGCCGGCGAGCAGGAGCGGGCCCGCGCCGTCGCGCGGCGCGTCCTTCGGCCGGACGAGCGAGATCGGCACGCGGGTGCCGTCGGGGGCGGTCGCGTGGACGCGCTCGACGCGGTAGCGCGCGGGATCGAAGCCGCCCGGCACCTCGGTCTGCTTGAGCAGCGTGCGCTCGCGCGTCAGCACGTCTTCGTCGAACACCGACGGCGGCGTGACGAACGACTCGTAGCGGAAGCGGTAGCGGGTCGTGGCGAACTCGGCGTTGCCCTCCGGGGCGACCTCGTACGCGGGCTCGGGGAACGCGACGTGGTACGGGGCGCGGCCGGCGAGATGGGTCACGCGGAACCGCACGAGCCCGTCGGCGCGCTCCTGCGCGACCCAGTGGCCGGCGAAGACGTCCACGCCCTCGAGCATGACGTCGTCGCGGTGCGGGAGGAGCTCCGTCCAGCGCGCGGGGCGGGGATCGTCGGCGGGCGCCGTGACCAGCCGGAAGTTGCGCCGGCCGCCGCCGTTGGTGCGGATGTAGAAGAGGTCGCCCGCCGGCCCGACGCCGTGGTCCACCTCGTACTCGTGGTCCGGCTCGCGCGGCAGGATCGCCCGCCACGCCCCGCCCGGGTCGGCCGCCGGCAGGCAGCGCACCTCGGTGCTCGTGAAGCTCGCGGAGGTGAGGAACAGCCAGCGCCGGCTCCGCGAGCGCTCGACGTGCAGGCGGAAGAGGCCGTCGGTCTCCTCGTACACCAGCTCGTCGGCCGCGGTGCCGAGGCGGTGGCGCCAGAGCCGGTACGGGCGCTTGGCGTCGTCTTCGGTCACGTAGAAGAAGACCCGCGGGTCGGCCGACCACGCGACCGCCGCGACGCGCTCGATGCGCTCGGGCGCCAGCGCGCCGCTCGCGAGGTCCTTCACGAAGAGCGTGTACTCGCGGAAGCCGGTGACGTCGGTCGCGTACGCGAGCCGGTGGCCGTCGTCGGTCACCGTGAAGGCGCCGAGCGCCATGAACGCGTGGCCCTCGGCCAGGCGGTTCAGGTCGAGCGTCAGCTCCTCGGGCGCGGCCGGGCTCCCGGCCCGGCGGCAGTGGATCGGGTACTGCTTGCCCCGCTCCGTCCGGGAGTAGTAGTAGTGCGCGCCGCGGCGATAGGGCACGGTCGCGTCGTCCTCCTTGATCCGGGCGAGCATCTCGCGGTAGAGCGCGTCCTGGCGCGCGGCGGTCGGCGCCATGACGCGGTCGGCGTAGGCGTTCTCGGCCGCGAGGTAGGCGCGCACCGCCGGGTCGTCCCTGGCGCGGAGCCAGGCGTAGTCGTCCTGGCGGCGGTCACCGTGGACGACCGTCACCACGGGCACGCGCTTCGCGACGGGAGGGCTCGGGTCGGCCGGGTCGGGCATGGGCTCCTATTCTACCGGCGCCGCTCGCGCCAGGCGATCGCGAGGCCGCTCGCGACGATCACGGCGGAGCCGAGCCACATCCCGGTCGTGGGCACGTCCCCGAACGCGAGGTAGCCCATCGCCGCCGCGCCGACGAGCTGCACGTAGTGGAAGGGGGAGACGATCGACGCGGGGGCCCAGAGGAGCGCGCGCGCGACGCAGTAGTGGCCGAGGCCGCCGAGGAGGCCGAGGGCGAGCAGGACGAGCCACTGCCAGAGCCGGTCCGGCGTGCGCCAGACGAGCGGCACGACCGCGCTGAGGACCACGGTGCCCACGAGCGCGCTGTAGGTGACGCTCGTCTCGGGCGGGTCGAAGCCGGCCACGCGCCGCGTGAGGATCTGGTAGACGGCGTAGCACGCGGCGCTGCCGAGGACCAGCAGCAGGTGCGGGTTCGCGCCCGCGGCGCCGGGCCGGATGATGATCAGCGCGCCGACGAAACCGGCGGCGATCGCGAGCCAGTGGGCGAGCCCGACCCGCTCGGCCAGCATGGGGCCCGCCAGCGCCGCCACGACCAGCGGCGCGGTGAAGGAGACGGCCGTGGCGTCGGCGAGGGGCACGTACCCCAGGGCCGTGAAGAAGAAGCTGGTGGAGGTGAGCAGCAGCAGCGAGCGCGCGATCTGCGTGCGGGGCTTCCGGGTCGCGAGCAGCCGCCAGCCGCCGTGGGTGGGTCCGAAGAGCGCGAAGACGAAGACCAGGTGGCCGAGCGTGCGCGCCCAGATCAGCTCGAGCGTGGGCAGGGACGGGCGCAGCAGCTTCACCCCGGTGTTCATGCTCACGAAGAGCACCGTGGCGAGGACGATGAAGACGATGCCGCGCAGGATGCGGGTCTCGGCGTGGGCGGGCGCCATGGCTCGGTGCCCCATTTCACCACACCCGCGCCGGCGCCGCCCGGCTTGACACCCGGCCGCCGCCGCCGTAGAGTCCCCCCCGCGGGAGGGACCCCACGTCCCGCCCGGCATCCAGGCGCTACGCGGTTCCCCTATTGTTCACGACGGCAGGAGGGACAGTCCATGAATGACGCGGTCGACAGGCGACAGTTCCTCAAGGCGACGGGCGCCGGGGCGGTGGCCGCCGGGCTCGGCGCCAACATCATCATCCCGGGGCGCGCCCAGGCGGCGAAGAAGCTCCGGATCCTCCAGTGGGTCCACTTCGTCCCCGCGTACGACGAGTGGTTCAACAAGAAGTACGCGGTCGAGTGGGGCAAGAAGAACGACACCGAGGTCACCGTGGACAACATCGGCATCGCGGGCATCAACGCCCGCGCCTCCGCCGAGATCTCGGCGCAGAAGGGGCACGACCTCTTCCTCTTCAACTGGCCCCCGCCGACGGTCGAGGAGCAGACGGTGGACATGAAGGACGTCTACCAGGAGATCGAGCGGAAGGTCGGCAAGCCGATCGACCTCGGGGTCAAGAGCACGTACAACCCGAAGACCAAGAAGTACTACGCCTTCTCGCCGTCCTTCACGCCGGACCCGGTCAACTACCGGCAGGACCTCTTCGGCCAGGTCGGCCTGCCCAACGGCCCGAAGACCTGGGACGAGGTGCGCACCGCGGGTGCCAGGGTGAAGAAGCAGTTCAACAACCCCGTCGGCGTCGGCCTCGCGAACGAGATCGACACCGGCATGGCGATGCGGACGATCATGTACTCGTTCGGCGCCCACGAGCAGGACGCGGCCGGCAACCTCACGCTCAACTCGAAGCAGACGCTCGAGGCGATCAAGTTCGTCAAGGCCCTCTTCCAGGAGGCGATGACGCCCGAGGTGTTCACCTGGGACGCCTCCTCGAACAACCGCGCGATGATCGCGGGCAAGATCTCGCTCGCGCTCAACGCGATCTCGATCACGCGCACCGCGGAGAAGCAGGACCCCGAGATCTCGAAGAAGATCCAGCTCACGAAGGCGCTGCGCGGGCCGGTGCGCGCCATCGGCCTCGAGCACGTCATGCAGTGCTACGTGGTCTGGAAGTTCGCCGAGAACAAGGAGGGCGCCAAGAAGTTCCTGATCGACTACACGACGGACTTCCGGCAGGCCTTCGTCGCCGGCGAGTTCTACGACTTCCCGTGCTTCCCGAAGACGGTCCCCGACCTGGGCACGCTGATCGCCAAGGACCCGAAGGGCCACCCGCCGGACAAGTACAAGGTGCTCGACGACGTGCTGAACTGGGCGACCAACGTGGGCTACCCGGGCTACGCCAACGCGGCGATCGACGAGATCTTCGGCACGTGGGTGCTGAACGTCATGTTCGCCAAGGCGGCGAGCGGCGCGGCGACGCCCGAGGAGGCGCTCCGGGAGGCGGACGCCGCGAGCAGGCGGATCTTCGGCAAGTGGAAGGAGAAGGGGCTGGTCTAAGGCACCGGTGGCAACCGTCGAGGCCAGGCGGGTCAGCAAGCAGTTCGGCGACGTCCGCGCGGTGGACGGGGTGGACCTGTCCACCAGGGAGGGCGAGTTCCTCGTCCTCCTGGGGCCGTCGGGGTGCGGGAAGACGACCCTGCTCCGGATGATCGCCGGGCTCGAGCGGCCGACGGGGGGCGAGATCCTGATCGGGGGGCAGGTCGTGAACGACCTGCCCCCGCGCGCCCGCCGGATCGCGATGGTGTTCCAGTCCTACGCCCTCTACCCGCACATGTCGGTGTTCCGGAACATCGCCTTCCCCCTCAAGGCGGCCGGCATGCCCCGCGCGGAGATCCCGCAGAAGGTGGAGTGGGCCGCGGCGCTCTTCGGGATCGAGCGCCTCCTCGAGCGCAAGCCGCGCCAGCTCTCGGGCGGCGAGCGCCAGCGCGTGGCCCTGGCGCGCGCCGTCGTGCGCGAGCCCGCGGTGTTCCTGCTCGACGAGCCGCTCTCGAACCTCGACGCCAAGCTCCGCGCCTCCGCGCGGGACGAGCTGCAGCAGTTCCAGCGGCGGATCGGGACGACGACGATCTACGTCACGCACGACCAGGTCGAGGCCATGGGCCTCGGCGACCGCATCGCGGTCATGGAGGGCGGCCGCGTGCGGCAGATCGGCACGCCCGCGGAGGTCTACGACGAGCCGGCCGACACGTTCGTGGCGGGCTTCCTCGGCTCGCCGCCGACCAATCTCGTGGAGGCGGCCGACGTGCTGGTGGGCTTCCGCCCCGAGCACTTCCTGCCGCGGGAGGCCCACACCGACGGTGGGAACCTCACGACGCTCCCCTTCCACATCACGCGCGTCGAGTACCTCGGCGCCGACCGCATCCTCTACGGGGCGCTCGAGGGCCGCTTCGAGGGCGCGCGCGTCGTCGCACGGCTCGCGACCACGGTCGAGGCGAAGGTGCAGGCGGGCCGCACGCAGGACTTCGCGGTGCGCGCGCGCGAGCTCAAGTTCTTCGACAAGGTCACGGGTCTCCGCACGACCGCGCGCGTCCCGTGACGCACGGCGAGCCGCGCCGGCGGGCCTCCTGGGTGGACCGGGCCGAGTGGCTCGGGCCCCTGATGATCGGTCCGGCCGTGCTCTACATCGTCCTCGTGCTCGGCGTGCCCTTCCTGCTCGCGCTCTACTACAGCGTGAGCGACATCAGCATGGGCAGCCGCACCCTCGGCTTCGTCGGGCTCAAGAACTTCGTGAGCGTCGTCCAGACCATCAAGTTCCAGACCTCGCTCAAGAACACCTTCGTCTTCGCCGTCGTCGCCCAGGTCCTCGTGATGGCCCTGGGGACGGTGCTGGCGCTGGCGCTGGCGCGCGACTTCCGGGGCAAGTGGATCGTGCGCCTGCTCATCCTGCTGCCGTGGGTGGCGCCGATCTCGCTCGGCACGATCGGCTGGCTCTGGATCCTCGACTCCACCTACAGCGTGATCAACTGGACGCTGGAGGCGGTCGGACTCATCGGACCCGACGGCTGGTACATGTGGCTCGGCGTGCCCTGGCTCGCCATGGGCTCGGTCATCGCGATCCACGTCTGGCGGATCCTGCCGCTCGCGACCGTGATCTTGTTGGCGGGGCTCACGTCGATCCCGCACGACATCCACGACGCCGCCCAGATGGACGGCGCGGGCTTCTCGCGGCACCTGTTCCAGATCACGCTGCCGCTGATCCGCCCCATCGCGCTGGTGGCGGGGCTCTTCGGCCTCACGCTCGCCTTCACCGACATGATCGTGATCTTCGTGCTCACGCGCGGCGGCCCCTACGACACCACCCAGGTGCTCGCGAGCCTGGCGTTCTTCACGGGCATCCAGGGCGGCGATCTCGCGGAGGGCGCCGCGATCGCGGTGTTCCTGTTCCCGCTGCTGGTGGCGGTGGCGATCGGCTTCCTCCGCGTCGCCCGCCGGGCCGAGGTGCAGTGATGGCGGCGCCGGCCGTGCGGCGCTGGGGGCTCCGGGCGGGGCACCTCGGCATCGTGGGCCTCTTCACCGTCTTCACGGCCTTCCCCTTCTACTGGATGCTCATCACCACGTTCAAGCGCGAGACCGACCTGCTCAAGCGCGCGAACAACCCGTTCGTCTACAACGAGCCGCCGACGCTCGAGAACGTCCGCATCCTGTTCGAGGAGACGCTCTACGGCCGGTGGCTGGCCAACACGCTCTTCGTCGGACTCCTCGTGGTCGTGATCACGCTGCTGCTCTCGCTGCCCGCGGGGTACGCGCTGGCGCGGCTGACGGGGCGCTGGGGCGAGCGGCTCGGCATCGGCATCTTCCTGACCTACCTGGTGCCCCCGACGCTCCTGTTCATCCCGATGGCGCGCGTCATCGGCGACCTCGGCCTGCAAGATTCGCTCTGGTCGCTCGTGCTGGTCTACCCGTCGTTCACGGTGCCCTTCTGCACGTGGCTCTTGATGGGCTTCTTCAAGGCGATCCCGCCCGACCTCGAGGAGGCGGCCATGATCGACGGACACAGCCGGCTCGGGGCCTTCGTGCGGGTGGTCGTGCCGATCTCGGTGGCAGGCATCCTCACCGTCGTCATCTTCACGCTCACGCTGGTGATGCAGGAGTTCGTCTACGCGCTGACCTTCATCACCGCCGCCCGGAACTTCACGGTGAGCGTGGGCGTGCCCACCTTCCTGGTCCACGGCGACGTGTACTTCTGGGGCTCGCTGATGGCGGGCGCCTTCATCTCGAGCGTGCCGATCGCGATCCTCTACAACCTCTTCGTGGACCGCTTCATCGCCGGCTTCACCGTCGGCGCGGTGAAGTAGGCGGGGCGGCGCGCCCATGGAGCGGCCGTTCTTCGTGCTCGGCGCGGTGTCGGCCGCGCTCGCCGTCGCCCTCGGCGCCTTCGCCGCCCACGGGCTCCGGGGGCGGGTGCCGCCCGAGCTGCTCCAGACCTTCGAGACCGGCGCGCGCTACCAGCTCTACCACGCGCTCGGCCTGCTCGTCGCGGCGGGGGCCTCCGCGCGCTGGCCGGGCGGCGCCACGACCGCGGCCGGCTGGCTCTTCGTCGCCGGCACCGTCCTCTTCGCGGGGAGCCTCTACCTCCTCGTGCTGACCGGCCAGCGCTGGCTCGGCGCGGTCACGCCGCTCGGCGGCGCCGCCTTCATCGCCGGCTGGCTCGCGCTCGCCTGGGCCGCGCTCGCGCGCTGACGCCGCCGCCGGCGCATGCCCGAGCTGCCCGACGTCGTCGTCTACCTCGAGGCGCTCGCGGCGCGGGTCCGCGGAGCCCGGCTCGAGGGCGTGCGCCTGGCGAGCCCGT
>Ga0154747_1207_pt1 | contig 9711 bp, 7 predicted proteins | sample Rifle2008BG16ft_FD_105755 | JGI IMG/M metagenome (GOLD analysis project Ga0154747, IMG submission 105755) | Candidatus Rokubacteria bacterium RBG_16_73_20 | reverse complement strand
ACTCGGCGTCGTCCTCGGCCGGCGACGGGTCTTCCCGCTCCACGAACGCGCGCCTGGCGTCGGCCCGGGCCCGGAGATCGGCGAGCCCGGCCGTGAAGCCGTCGAGCGGCAGCCCGCGACGCACCAGGAGCGCCGGGGGCAGGACGCGATCGTGGTCGGCGATGTAACTGGGGCTGCGATCCTGGCTGCGCGCCTCCATCCACAGCAGGGTCACGATGACCACCGCCGGGATCGTCACACCGATGGCAACGGCGACCCGTGCGCGCATCGCGCTCGCCGTCACGAGATGGCCGGACAGGACCACGCTCGCCGCGACACCGACCACCACCGCCCCGACGACCCGGGACGACAGGTGGAGCCCGAGCGCGCCGTTGGCGATCTCGAACGCCAGCTCCACGACGGAGAGGACCGCGTAGACGACGAACACGATCGCCGCGTGGCGCACCCAGCGGGACTCGCCGAAGGCGACCCGGCTCGCGAGCGCCCACAGCGCGATCCACACGCCCGCCGCGGCGAGCGTCACGAGCAGCATCGTGACGAGCGCGGTCGACAGCTCGCGCGGCTGCGCGGTGTTCGTCCAGACCTCGAACGCGGCCCCGGCGACGCTCACCCCGAATGCCGCCGCGAGCACGCGCGGCCCGGCGGCGCGCGTCCGCCACGACGGCCCGCCCCGGTCCACCCGCTCGGGCGCGACGACCTCGCGCGCCGTCCGCACGCGCAGGCGCGTGCGCCCGACGCGAACCACGCCGTCGGCCAGCGGCGCCCCCTCCACGCCGTGCAGGCGCCGGCCGCCGATCTCGATCCCGTTGACGCTCCCGAGATCGCTGACCGTGACGTGGCCCTCGGGGTCCAGGCCGATCCGCGCGTGGACCGCGGCGACGAACGGGTCGTCGAGCACGACGTCACAGACCGCGCTGCGGCCGACCGTGCAGTGCGCCTCCGGCCCGGACGCCGCGACGCGGTGACGGGCCCGCACGCGGTCGTGGCCGCCGAGCACCTCGACGACCATCACGGGTTCCATCGCATCGCCTCCAGGTAGGTCCCGGCGAAGGCCAGCGCCCGGTCGGCGGCGACGCCCGTCAGGCTCAGGCTCGACACGAACCCCTGCGTCGGCCGGTTCTTGCTGACGACGCGCACGTTGAGGTCGTAGATGCCGTCGAGCTTGCGGTACGCGCGCAGGCACACGGTCGCGTTCGCCGTGAATCCGCGCAGCGCGACGTCGCGCTGCGTGCAGGCGAACGGCGCGAGCTGCCGGGCGGGGCCGAAGACGCCCCAGGGCGTCTTCGCCTCCTGCAGCCGGCGGGCGAAGCGCCAGGCGTCGAGCGTGCTCGTGCGCAGCACCTGGTGCTGGAACGTGAGCCCGCCCGTGTGCAGGTCGCGGCCGAGGTAGACCGCCGACTTCGCGTCGCAGTTGATCCGCTCGACGTGGACCGGCCGGTCGGGCGCGGGGTCGCCGGCGGCCTGGCACTCGACGAAGGGCGCCGGCTTCGCCGGCAGCTCGTACCCCTGGTGGTTCTGGGTCGGCAGCTTCGACCCGAGCGCGGCGAGGAGCGCCTCGGAGTGCGCCCGGAGCTGGCTCGCGACCTCGGCCCGTGCCCGCCCGGTGTCGATCGGCGGGCCCGACGCGCGCGCCAGGAGGGCGGCCACGTGCTCGGTCGGAACCAGGAAGGCGACCAGCTGCGAGGCCCGGTACCCGGCGACGTTGACCCCGATGACGCTCCCCGAGCCGTCGAGCCCCGGCCCCCCGGACATGCCGGGGTTGAGCGCGCCGGAGTAGTGGACGCGCGGCTCGAACGACTCCTCGACGCGGCCGTTGCTGACCCCCTCGGTGATCGTGAGCCCGACGTCGAGCGGAAAGCCCACCGAGTACGCGCGCTCGCCCTTGATCGCCGCACCCGGACGGAGCGACAGCGGGCGCGGCGCGAACCCCTGCGCCTCGACGAGGGCCAGGTCGTGCCGGACGTCGATCGCGCGCACGGTCACGCGACCCGGCGCGCCGGCCGGCGTGCGGTACTCGAGCCGGTACTTCTCGGGATAGAGGACCGCCTCGCTGACGACGTGCCAGTTCGTGACGAACACGCCCCCGCGGGCGACCGCGAAGGCGCTGCCGCGAAAAGCCTCGGCCGTGTTGGTGCCGAAGAACCCCTTGATCTGGATCATCGCGGGGCGCACGCGGTCGAGGATGGCGCGCGCCGCGGTCGAGGCGGCCGCCGGCGGCGGTACGGGCGCCCCCGGGCCCTCGAGCGGCACGCGGCCCTGCGGGGAGGCGCTCCACGCGGCGCCCAGCACGAGCGCGGCGCCGACGGCGGCGAGCCCGCCGGCACGCGCGAGGCGTCGGCGAGGCCGGGCGCGAGGCCTCACGGCGTCCGGGACGGGCGCGCCCGGCGAGTCGTCAGCCACGAGGTCATTGTAGGTGGTGCGCGCCGGGGACGGAAGCTCCTCCGCGCGCGGGCGCCCCGCGCGGGCTCGCGGACGAGGTTGTGCCCCCGGTGGCGGAGGCGCGGGCGTCCGCGCGACAATGACCCGCATGACCCTCGCGAGCTGGCCCCAGCGCGCGGTCTCCCCCGACGACGCCGTCCGGCTCGTCCGGAGCGGTATGCGCGTGTTCATCCACGGCGCGGCCGCCACGCCGACGCCCCTCGTCGAGGCGCTGTCGCGTCGGCTGGACCTGGAGGGCGTCAGGCTCTACCACCTGCACACGAACGGCCCGGCGCCCTTCGCCGCGCCGGAGCACGCCGGCCGCTTCCTCTCCGTCTCGCTCTTCGCGGGGGCGCCGGTCCGCGCGGCCATCGAGGACGGCCGGGCGGACTTCATGCCGATCTTCCTCTCGGACATCCCGGCCCTGTTCGCGACCCGGCGCGTCCCGCTCGACGCCGCCATCCTGCAGCTCTCGCCGCCCGACCGGCACGGCCACTGCACGCTCGGCACCTCCGTGGACGCCGCGAAGGGCGCCGCCGACGCGGCGCGCCTCATCATCGCCGAGATCAACGAGCGCATGCCGCGCACCCACGGCAACACCGTGGTGCCCTTCGACCGGATCTCGGCGTTCATCCACACGGACCGACCGCTCTACGAGCACGCGCCGGAGCCCGAGGGGCCCGTGGAGGCGCGCATCGGCGACCGCATCGCCGACCTGATCGACGACGGCGCGACGCTCCAGGTGGGCATCGGCGCCATCCCCGACGCCGTGCTGGCCCGCCTCAAGGGCAAGCGCGACCTCGCCATCCACACCGAGATGTTCTCCGACCGCGTGGTCGACCTCGTCGAGTGCGGGGCGGTGACCAACCGGCTGAAGAACGTCCACCCGGGCCGCGTCGTCACCAGCTTCGTGGTGGGCACGCGCCGCCTCTACGACTTCGTCCACGACAACGCCCTGGTGGAGTTCCACCCCTGCGACCGCACGAACGACACGGCGCTCATCCGGAAGAACGACCGGGTGCACGCCATCAACTCCGCGCTCCAGGTCGACCTGAGCGGCCAGATCTGCGCCGACTCCCTCGGCCACCGGATCTACTCGGGCATCGGCGGCCAGATGGACTTCATCCGCGGCGCCGCCCTCTCGCGCGGGGGCAAGCCCATCCTGGCGCTGCCCTCCACCGCGGCGGCGGGCCGCGTCTCCCGCATCGTGCCGGAGCTGACGCCCGGCGCCGGCGTGGTCACGACGCGCGGCCACGTGCACTGGGTGGTGACGGAGCACGGGGCGGTGAACCTCCACGGGCTCACGCTGCGCGAGCGGGGCGAGGCGCTCATCTCCATCGCCCACCCCGACTTCCGCGGGGAGCTGCGCCAGGGACTCGCGCGCACCCGCCACTTCGTCTTCGACTAGGGCGTTGCCGCGCGCGGCGCCCTCCCTCGTTCGTGCGCAACGCCGCACGCCCGGGCTCGTGGTGGAGCGCCTCGCCCGGGCGCGGGTCCTCGCGGTGTGCGGGTTCTGCGAGGGCGACAGCCACCCCGCGCTCTTCGGCGGCGGGTTCGCGCCCGCCTTCTACGAGCGCCACGTGCAGCGCCTGGTGGACCGGGTGCGCGCGGACATCCGGCGGCGGGCGCCTCCCTGACGTCGGCCGACCGCTTGTCGACCGTTCGGCGCCCCCGTCGACTTCAAGAGACACTCCAAGAGACTTGTCTCATCCCGGTCCGCAGGATAGCCTGAGACGACTCGGATGACGGACACACGCCAGTGGATCAGGCAGGGCGACACTGTCGAGGTCGAGGCGTCGACCGACCGCTGCCTTTCCGCACGCATCGAGCAGCTGCGAGCGACCAAGCAGGTCGTCGCACGAGCCGCCGAGCGCCTCCCCCGCAGAGCTCGAATTCGGTTCGCAGTGAACTTTGCGATCGCCACTATCGAAAACTATTGGCGGGAAATCCAGCGTGACCATCCGGAGGTCTGGCCGCTCCCCGAGCAATTCACCGATCTCGACGCGCCGTCGTTGGACGAAGGCTCACGATGGATGGCCAGGACTCTTGGGCACGCAGCAGCCCAAGTGGATCCTGTGACAGCTGGCTACTTCGTCGGCACAACCTATGCGGCAGCGATTCCGAGAGAGCTCCGTGCACAGCTTGGCGTTTACTACACGCCGCCTGCGCTCGCAGCGCGTTTGCTCGACCAAGCGACAGCCGCCGGTATCGACTGGAGTGTGTGTTCGGTCCTCGATCCTGCGTGTGGTGGCGGGGCTTTCCTCGCGCCGGTCGCTGAGCGGATCCTCAAGGCACTGTCCCACCTGGAGCCCGTAGCTCTCCTAGATACCCTAGCAACTCGTGTGCGCGGGTATGAGATCGATCCGGTCGCGGCATGGATGTCACAGGTCTTCCTGGAAGCCATGGTGCTCCCGATTAGCCGTGCGGCTGGCCGCCGACTTCCAGTCGTCGTAGAGGTGCGCAACAGCCTGGTCTATGAGTCGGCACAGACCGCCTTCGACCTCGTGGTCGGGAACCCCCCCTACGGCCGCATCACGCTGTCCCGACGAGTGCGTGCGCGCTACGCGAAGGGCCTCTACGGTCACGCGAATCTCTATGGGCTCTTCCTCGACCTGGCGCTCCGATGGGTCAGGCCGGGAGGTGTCATTGCTTACGTGACACCAACGAGCTTCCTGGCCGGTGAGTACTTCAAGAATCTCCGCGCCATGCTCGTCCGCACGGCGCCCCCTCTGACCGTCGACTTCATCGCGGCGCGGAAGGGCGTGTTCGACGAGGTTCTCCAGGAGACGCTGCTGGCCACCTATCGCCGTCTATGCACTGACCACGGCGTCTGTGCTCCTCGCGCGGCATCGGTGAGCTTCGTCACCCCAATCGACGAGACAGTTCTCCGCGTCACGCCTGCCGGGTCCTTCGTCCTGCCCGATGAGCCCAGTTCGCCGTGGCTGGTGCCTCGCGAAGCCGCGCAGGGCGCGCTCATCGAGCGGCTGCGTCAGATGCCTCACCGGCTCGCCGATTGGGGATACGAGGTAAGTACGGGACCGCTGGTGTGGAACCGCCACAAGACCCAGCTCCGAGAGCACAAGGGCGCCGGCTGTCTGCCGCTGGTATGGGCTGAAGCAGTGAGACCCGACGGGCGCTTCCTGCTCCGGACGACGAAGGCCAATCACCGTCCGTACTTCAAGCCGCGCACCGACGACGGCTGGCTCGTGATCAAGGATCCCTGCGTCCTGGTTCAGCGGACCACTGCCAAGGAGCAGCCAAGACGGCTCGTCGCCGCAGTCCTGCCGGTCAGCCTGATTCGTGAGCATGGCGGCGCCGTGGTCGAGAATCATCTCAACATGATTCGTCCCACACGCCCCTCACCCGTGGTAGCACCGTCCACGCTGACCGCTTTTCTTAATAGCGCGGCAGCGGATCGCGTCTTTCGATGCCTAAGTGGGAGCGTCGCCGTTTCGGCGTACGAACTGCAGGCCCTTCCCCTGCCGCCTCCGGACAATCTCGATGAACTCGCTACGGCTGTGCGACGACTGGCGCCCCGCGATAGCCTCGACCGGATCTGCGCACGTCTCTACCGCCTGGACTCCGCAGTTTGACCGAGCAGCCGCTCCCGCCATTCTCCGACCGAGCCACGATCCAGCGGCGTCTCCGGGTCATCTTTCCCGAGGGCACACCGAATCGTCCCTACTGCGTACGCGAGATGGCCGCGTCGGCCGTGTTCGCGATGCTCTACGTCGGTGCGGTAGAAGGAACCGAGCGCTTTTTGGCGCCGAAGCAGATCTACCGGATGACAGATCGTCAGTCGCGACGAACCGGTGATCGCGATCGGCTTCGATATGCCGAGGACTCTCTCAAGCCCGGCTTCAGCCCCAGGGGGCGGCGGTGGTACCTCGACAACACCCGCGAGCCTATCCGGGACGAGACGCTCCGAGACGGCCTTGTCTCTGTCGGCGCCGCGATCGTCCGCCCTGACGTGCCGACGACTTCGGGTCGACCGCGCTACGCCTTGAGAGCGTCGTTCGCGGCCTTGTTCGCTCCGGGCCTCGACGGCGCCGCCTTCGACGAGGCGACCGACGCGTGGCGTCGTGCCAACCTCTCGCCCGGCGCGCTGGCGCGTGTCGCTCTCATGACCCGAGGCGTCGCTTCACTGCGCGAGGGCGTACTCGTCACCTTTCCCAACGGCGAGACACGTCGAATGGCGGCCGGCCCGAGCTCGGAGATCGCGAAGGCGGTCATAGAGGTCTTCGCGGTCGGGTTCCTTCAGCAGCCGGGCGTCGTACTCCTCAGTGAGAGTCAGGCGAAGATCATCAAGCGCGACGAAGAGCTCATCTCGCGACTGCGGCTTCGAATCGAGCCCGGAGGGAATCTTCCGGACATCCTCCTGGTCGATCTCGCGCCGGCGGAGCCCTTGCTGGTGTTCGTCGAGGTCGTGGCCACGGACGGCGCTATCACGGCGGAGCGGAAGGAAGCACTCCTCGGCATCGCGACCCAGGCCGGCTTCCACCGCCAGCAGGTCGCATTTGTGACGGCTTACCAGGATCGCGGCAGTGCCGGCTTCAAGAAGACCATCTCCCGCCTCGCCTGGGGGTCGTTTGGGTGGTTCGCGACCGAACCGGACCACTTGCTCGTTCAGTACGAGGGGGTCGGCGGCCAGACTCCCCTCGCGGACTTGCTGGACCCCCGTGAAACGTCTTCGTGACGCCGGCGATGGGGCTACGGCCCCGCCGGCGTACGCCGGCCTGGTCAAGGCCGCCGGGTTCCTGGTCGCGCGATCGGCCACCGTCTGCGGTGGCTGGTACCGCCGAGCGCGCACCCGTTGACCGCCCGGGGTCCGCGTGCTAGGGTTCGCGTCACCGCGGACCCGTACGGTCAAGGCCACCGCCGTCCCAGGGAGGGAGACACATCATGGGTCAGATGACGCGCCGGAGCTTTCTCGCGACGACCTCGCTCGCCGCGGCCGGAACGGCCGCCGGGCCGTGGGTGCCAGGCGCCCACGCCCAGGCCAAGTCCATCACGATCGGCGTCCTCTACGACCTGACCGGGCCCTTCGCGGCGGCGGGCGCGGTCCCGGGCAGCATCGGGACCAAGATCGCCTTCGACATGATCAACGAGAAGGGTGGCGTGCTCGGCAAGCACAAGATCCGGGCCATCGAGGGCGACTCGCAGTCCAAGCCCGATGTGGCGATCAACGAGGCCGAGCGGCTCCTGAACGTGGAGAAGGTCGACATCCTGCTCGGCATCTACTCGAGCGCCATCGCGGTGCCGCTCGCGGAGAAGGTCGACAAGCAGAACCGGGTCCTGTGGGTCACCATCGCCATCGACGACCGGGTGTTCCGCGGACGCGACCTCAAGTACACCTTCCGTGCCCAGCCCCCGGGAAGCCAGTTCGGCCAGCTCTCGGCGCGCTTCATCGCCGACTACGCCCCGGAGCGCTTCAAGATGAAGCCGCAGGAGGTCAAGGGCGCCATCATCTACGAGGACGGCCCCTACGGCAGCGGCGTCGCGGCCTCGGGCGAGGCCGAGCTGAAGAAGATCGGCATGAAGCTCGTGCTGAAGGAGGGGTACTCGGCCAGCACGCCCGACCTGGCCTCCCTGGTGACGAAGCTCAAGGCGGCGCGGCCCGACGTGCTCTTCCACACCGGCTACAACCCGGACATCACGCTCTTCCTGCGCCAGGCCAAGGAGCTCGGGCTGCGCGTCAAGGCCATCGTCGGCCACGGCGCCGGCTACGGCCAGTACGACAAGCTCCGCGAGGCCTTCCGCGAGGACGTGGACCACATCTTCAACGTGGACCCGGTGGCCTCCCAGCTCCTCGACGCGAAGAAGCTCAAGGGCAACCTCGGCAAGATCCGCGACGAGTTCCTCGGGCGCTACAAGAAGGTGACGGGCGTGGACCAGATCCCGCCGCACGCCAGCATGGGCTTCAACAACACCTGGGTCCTGCTGACCGACGTGCTGCCGCGCGCCATCCAGAAGTACGGCGGGTGGAGCCCCGAGGCAATCCAGAAGGCCGCGCTGGAGACGGACATCCCCGAGGGCGGCACGATCCAGGGCTACGGCGTGAAGTTCGCCGGCCCCGGCGACAACATGCGCGGGCAGAACCTCCGCGCCTCGCTGGTGGTCATGCAGTACATCGGCGGCAAGACGCAGATCGTCTACCCGAAGGCGATCCAGACCGCGAGCCCGGTGCTGCCGCTGCCGGGGACCTCGCCCTACGCCGCCCGCTAGGGCCACTTGCTCTCGCTCGAGAACGTCTCGAGGACGTTCGGAGGGTTCCGGGCGCTCCAGGGGGTGTCGTTCGAGGTCAAGCAGGGAGAGCTTCTCGGGCTGATCGGCCCGAACGGGTCCGGGAAGACCACGCTCTTCAACTGCGTGTCGGGAGCGCTCCGGCCCTCCGCCGGCTCCATCCGCTTCCGGGGTGAGGAGGTGGGCGGCCTCACCCCGGACAGGATCTGCCACCGCGGCATCGCCCGCACCTTCCAGATCCCGCGCCCGTTCAAGAAGCTCTCCGTCCTCGAGAACGTGGCCCTGGCCGCCCACTTCGGCCACATGACCCGCGAGCCCGACGCGGCGGCGCGGGCGCGCGCCCGCGACGTGCTCCGTCTCGTCGGGCTCCCGAGCGACGAGGCCGCGCGCCCGGGCCTGCTCGGCGCCGCCGGGCTCAAGAAGCTCGAGCTGGCCCGCGCGCTCGCCACCGGCCCGGCGCTGCTCCTGGCCGACGAGACGCTCGGCGGCCTCGACCTCGAGGAGATGCGACAGGCCGCCGGCCTCCTGCGCCGGATCCGCGACGAGATGGGCATCACCATCGTCTGGGTCGAGCACATCATGGCGACCCTCATGCGGGTCGTGGACCGGGTCGTCGTCCTGGACCACGGCGAGAAGATCGCCGAGGGGGTGCCCCGCGAGGTCGCGGAGGACCCCAGGGTGATCGAGGCCTATCTCGGCGAGAAGCTCGTGCTCGGCTGAGCGATGCTCGAGGTCTCTTCCGTCACGGCGGGCTACGGCGAGTTCACGGCGCTCTGGGACGTGAACCTCGTGGTCAATGCCGGCGAGGCGGTCGCGGTGGTGGGACCGAACGGCGCCGGCAAGACCACCCTGATGCGCGTCATCTCCGGCCTGGTGCGGGTCCGCGCCGGCGAGGTCCGCCTGGACGGCCGCTCGCTCGCGACGGAGCCAGCCCACGGGATCGTGGCGCGCGGCATCGCCCACGTCCCCGAGGGGCGCCGGATCTTCCCCAAGCTGACGGTGGAGGAGAACCTCAAGATGGGGGCGTTCCTGCCGGCGGCCCGCCGCCGC
>Ga0154747_1043_pt1 | contig 10208 bp, 11 predicted proteins | sample Rifle2008BG16ft_FD_105755 | JGI IMG/M metagenome (GOLD analysis project Ga0154747, IMG submission 105755) | Candidatus Rokubacteria bacterium RBG_16_73_20 | reverse complement strand
GCGCCCGGAGGCGCCGTGCGCGTCCGCGTCGCGAGGCGTGGCCGGCTCCTGCTCTGGGGGTCATCGGGGGACTGACTCCCACTTCATCGGCGCCACCTGGAGCGAGGGGTGCGAGACCAGCAGGTGCCAGACGAGCGGCTGGAACGACTCCGTGTGCGGCGTCACGGTGGCCGGGTTGACGGTCGGCACCACCACGCACGCGTCCGCGACCCTGGCGGTGTAGCCGCCGTCCCGCCCGACGACGCCGCAGATCGTCGCGCCCCGCTGCTTCGCGAGCTCGAGCGCGCGGACCAGGTTCGGGCTCACGTTGCGCTCCAGGTCGCCGCCGCCGACCGAGAAGACGAACACCATGTCGCGCTCGGAGAGGCGGCTCACCTCGAGCCAGCGCGCGAAGGCCGACTCCCAGCCGTCGTCGTTGACGCGCGCGGTCAGCTCGGAGACGTTGTCGACGGGCGTGTACGCCTCGATGCCCGCGATCTTGCGGAAATCGTTCACCGCGTGGGACGCGTTGCCGGCGCCGCCGCCGACGCCCAGGACGAACAGCCGGCCCTGGCGGGCCCGGAGCGCGACGAGCAGGTCCACCATCTTGCCGATTGCCGCGACGTCGAGCCGACCGAGGATCGCCGCGGCCTCGCCGAGGTACGTTTCGACGTACGACATCAGACGTTCACCATGACCTTCGAGCCCTCGAAGTCGAAGTGGAAGCGGAGCTCCATCAGGCCCTCGCGCGCCATCGCCGCGCGCAGGGCCGGCTTCGCGCCGTTCTCGCAGTAGAAGACGAAGAAGCCGCCGCCGCCGGCGCCCATGAGCTTGCCGCCGAGGGCGCCGCTCGCCTTCGCGAGGTCGTACCAGCGGTCGAACTGGCTGCCGGACACCTGGCCGGAGAGCCGCTTCTTGACCTCCCAGTGGGCGTCCATGAGCTCGCCGAACCGGCGGAGCTCGCCGCGCTCGAGCGCGCCCTTGATCTCCCAGCCGATCTCCTTGATGCGGTGGAGCGCGTCGATCACGCGGGGATGGCTCTCGTTCGCCGCCCGGTCCTGCGCCTGCAGCACGTCGCCGGTCCGGCGGACGACGCCGGTGTAGAAGAGCAGGAGGCTCTGGTCGAGCTGCTCGAGCACGTCCTCGCTCACCGCCGCCGGGAAGGTCGAGACGTGGTTGGTCCGGTCGATGTCCAGGCACGTGATGCCGCCGATCGCCGTGATGAACTGGTCGTGCTTGCCGATCGGCTCCTTGAGGACCTCGAGCTCGATCCGGCACGCCTCCTCGGCGAGCCGCCACTGGGAGACCTGCTCGCGCTTGAGCGCGTGCAGCGCGTGGAGCAGGCCGACGGTGAAGCTCGCGGAGCTGCCCGCGCCCGAGCCGCCCGGGATGTCGCCGATCGACGTGATCTCGAGCCCGCCGTCGAGCCCCGTGAGCCGCAGGGCCTCGCGGATCAGGGGATGCTGGAGCTTGTCCACGCTCTCCACGATCTCGGTCTTCGAGTAGCTCGCGCGGATCAGGCGGTCGAGCTTGCGGCGGTTGACCGTGATGAACGTGTACTTGTCGATGGCGGCGCTGATGACGAAGCCGCCGTGCCTGGACGAGTACGAGGGCAGGTCGGTGCCGCCCCCGCCGAGCGGGATGCGCAGGGGGGTCCGGGTGACGATCATCGAGGCACGCCTCCTTCCGCCACGAGCCGCTTGAACTCCTCGAGCCCGGCGAGGGAGCCGACCTCGTAGAACCGCTCCGGCGCCTCGTACGCCAGGAGCTGGCGGCGAGGGATCAGTCGCTCGTAGAAGTCCTGGAGCGACGCGGGCCGGCCGGGCTCGAGCGCCTCGAGCGCGGAGCGCCGCAGGGCGGAGAGGCCCGCGTTGATGTGGACGAGGCAGGGCGTCGGGGTCGCGGCGTAGGCCGTGACGCAGTCGCCCTCCACGGCCACGTCGCTCCGGTCCCAGCGGTTCTCGTTCCGGTGCACGACCATGAGCGCGAGCCGGTCGCGCGCGAGGAAGTGCTCCATGATCGCGCGGTAGTCGAAGCGCAGGTACGAGTCGCCGAACATCACGAAGAACGCCTCGCCGAGAAGCCCCTCGGCCCACTTGAGCGCGCCGGCGGTGCCGAGGCGGCGGTCGCCCTCGTCGCTGTAGCGCAGGCGCACGCCGAAGGCGCTCCCGTCGCCGAAGTGGCGCGCGATCGGGCCGGCCAGGTGGCCCACGCAGAGGACCACGTCGGTCACGCCGCGGCGGCGCAGCAGGTCGAGCTGCCAGGCGAGGAACGGCCGGCCGCCGACGTCCAGCATGGACTTCGGCTGGTCCTTCGTGAGCGGGCCGAGCCGCGTGCCGAGGCCGCCCGCCAGGATCGCGATCTGCATCTCTATGACGGGTCCTCCAGCATCTCGCGGATCGCGCGCTGCATCGCCTCGCGCGAGCCCAGGCGGGCGCGCCAGCCGAGCGTGTGGATCTTCGTGAGGTCGAAGCGCAGGACGGGCACGTCGCCCCTCCACCCGCGGTCGCCGCCCGTGAACCGGAGGGCGACGTCGCGGAGCCCCATCGCGTCGAAGACCATCCCGGCGATCGTGCGGACGTCGAGGGCGTCCTCGGTCGCGACGTTGTAGTAGTTGAACGGCGCGGCGGCGCGGCTGACGGCGTGCTGGATCGCCGCGACGACGTCGGAGACGTGGATGTACGACTTGCTCTGGGAGCCGTCCCCGAGGATCTCGAGCTGCCGCGGGTCCCGCCGGAGCTTGCGGATGAAGTCGTACGCGACGCCGTGCGTCTGGCGGCGCCCGACCACGTTGGCGAAGCGGAAGGCCCACGCCTGGAAGTCGAACATGTGGCAGTAGGCGGAGAGCAGCGCCTCGCACGCGAGCTTGCTCGCGCCGTACGTGGAGATGGGCAGGAGCGGCGCCCAGTCCTCGTGGACGGCCTTGAGGCCGGTCTCGCCGTAGACGCCGCTGCCCGAGGCGTAGACGAGCCGGCGCACGCCCGCCACGCGCATCGCCTCGAGGAGGTTCTGCGTCAGGTACGTGCCCTGCCAGAAGTCGATGTCGGGCTGGGTCATGGCGCGGGCGATGTCCGGGTTCGACGCGACGTGGTAGACGCGCTCGTGCCCGGCGAGCGCGGCGGAGAGCGCCGCGCGATCCTGGAGGTCGCCGGCGACCACCGTGAGCCGGGGGTCGCCCGCGTGGGCCTCGAGGTGCCAGCGCTGGCCCGAGCTGAAGTTGTCGAACACGGTCACCGCGGCCCCGGGCACGGCGAGGAGGTGGTCCACGAGGTGGCTGCCGATGAAGCCCGCGCCGCCGGCGACGAAGACCCTCATCGCCGGGCGGGCCCGGGCTTGTCGAGCGTCACGCGGATGCGCACGCCGGAGCACTGCCAGCGGAGCAGCGGCACGTGCTGCAGGGCCTCGCTGATCGCGATCGTGAGCGGCGCGAACGGGCTCAGCGCCCTCGGCGGGACGAACTGGAACGGGTCGATCTCGACCCGGGCGACGCCGGGGAGCGCGAAGAAGCGCCGGTACTGCCGGGGCAGGTAGCTGTTCTCCCCCGCCTGGCGATACATGTTGGTCAGCTCGAGCAGGCGGCGCGTGAGGGACGCCCCGTTGGCCTCGACGAGGAAGACCCGCGTGCGCGCGATCCGCACCATCTCACGCGCCATCGCCGCCGGGTCGGTCACGTGGTGCATGACGTCGTAGGTGACCGCGACGTCGAACTCGTCGTCGCCGAAGGGCGTCGCGCAGGCGTCGGCCTGGCGGGCGGCGCCGTACCCCTTCGCGCGGAGCCGGGCCGCGCCGGCCGGCACGAGGTCCGTCGGGGTGATGGAGCCGAGCCAGCGCGGCCCGCGGTCGCGGATGATGTCGGTCATCTCGCCGTCGCCCGCGCCGAGCTCGACGATCGCCGAGGGCCCGAGGTCGCGGAGGAACGCGTCCGTCCACCGGTAGTAGTTCGGCAGGATGTAGCGCGACGCGAGGTCGCCGAACCAGTGGTCGCGGAAGCTCCAGCCGCTCGCGTAGCGGGCGCCGTAGGTGGCGCGCATGCGGGCCTGCGTCTTCTCGCTCACGCCGGCGCCTCCGCGTTGAGCCGTCGCGCCACGGCCATGCCGCGCTCGATGCACACGTCCATGTTGATGTACTCGTGCTCGGCGACCCGGCCGCAGAGCAGGACGCCGGCCGCCTCGAACCAGGCCTTGGCGAGGTCGCGGTGGCGGCGGTAGGCGGCGTCCTGGACCACGTAGCCGTACGTGTCGCGCACGGCGCGCGTGTAGCAGATCTCGCTCGGACGCACGAGCCCCATCCCCTCGAGGTCGCTCACGACCCGGCGGATCAGCGTGTCGTCGGACAGCTCCCACACCCCGTCGCCCGGGTTGGCCGTGATCTCGGCGCTGACGAGCGCGCGGCCCGGCGGGACGTTGTACGGGCTGAACACGCCGGGGAACGAGATCCGGTGGGTGAGGATCCCCGGGTCCGGGATGTAGACCGCCGTGTAGTCGGGCAGGCGCTCGCTCGCGAGCCCGACGGCGACGACGAGGAGCGAGTTGTAGCGGAGCGCGCGGACCGCGGCGACCACGTCGCTCGGGACGCCCTCGACGACCCGCGCCAGGTCCTGGATCGGGATCGTCGCGACGAGCCGGTCGAACTCGCGCTCCTCGCGGCCGTCCGAGACCACCCACTTCCGCGCGCGGCGCCGCACGTGGCGCACGGCGAACCCGGTCGTGAGCTTGCGGACGCGGGCCTCGAGCGACCTGGGGACGCACACGATGCCGCCCCGCTCGGGATAGTGGTACCAGAGCTGGTGCGTGTAGCCCTCGGTCTCGACGCCGACCGCCGCCCGGATCACGTCCTCGACGGGCGGCCTCGGCACGCGGCCCTCGACCCAGTCGAGCCCGAGCTCCTCGGCCTTGCAGTTCCAGATCTTCTCGTTGTACGGGAGCAGGTACTTCTCCGTCAGGCCGGTGCCGAACGTGTGGTAGAGCCACTCCCGGAAGTTCGTCGGCCGGGGATGCTCGTTGTGGAGGTAGTGGTAGAGGCACTCGAACCGGTCCTGGGGGTCGAGGTCGCCGAGCCCGTTCTCGAACGGGTACTTCACGTAGCGGCCCTTGAAGAAGATCTTGTTGTTGCGCCGCGCGCGCCGCACGTTGCCCGCGAGCAACGCCACCATGTAGTCCACCATCCCCTGGTTGCGGGAGAAGATGATGTGCGGTCCCCCGCCGTCCCAGGTGAACCCCTCCTCCTCGACGGTGAAGCAGTGACCGCCGCACCGCGCGTCGCGCTCGAGCACCTCGTACTCGTGCTCGAGGTGCGCCGCCACGCTGAGACCCGCGAGGCCGCCCCCCAGGATGCCGACGTTCATTCCCGGAGCTTCGCCTCGAGCTTGGCGCCGTCGGCCAGGAACATCTTCACGGTCTCCTTCGTGTACGGATGCACGAGCATGCCCTCGAGCAGGCTCGGGACGGCGGTGACGACGTGGGCGCCGGCCTCCAGCCACTCGATGATGTTGAGGACCTCCCGCGTCGAGCCGACGATGATGCGCGCCTTGAGGCCGAACCGGTCGAGCACGCCGCGGAGCCGCGCGATCTCGCCGCACGCGTTGTAGCCCATGTTGTTGACGCGGCCGCCGAAGAGCGACACGTAGGTGGCGCCGGCCATGGCCGCGAGGAAGCACTGCTGGGCGCTCATCATCGCCGTCACGTTGACGCGGATGTCGTGGCGGGTCTCGAGTTCGTGGATGATCTCCATGTTCTCGAGCTCGCCGTCGGGCCCGTGGACCGTCACCTTGACGACGATGTTGTCGCCCCAGCTCGCGAACTCGCGCGCCTGGCGGAGCACCGCCTCGCGCTCGGTGACCGTCACCTCGACCGAGAGCGGGTAGGGCGCGATCAGCTTGGCGATGTGCCGCGCGCGCGCCTCGATGCCCTTGAGGCCGCCCGTGACCCCCTCCTTGAACAGGATGGTCGGGTTGGTCGTGACGCCGCGGAGCACCCCCATGCGGTGGAAGCGCTCGATCTCGCCGAGGTTGCCCGTGTCGAGGAAGATCGCCATGCGTCGGCTCTCCTTCAGAGCGTGCCGGCCCTGATCTTGCGTCGGAGGTCGGCGAACTGGGTGAGCACGTGGAGGATCGAGCGCGGCAGGCCCCGGAGGGGCACGCCGCGCGAGGCGCCGAAGGGGCGCGGGAGGTGTCGGATCGGCGCCTCGCTGATCGCGTAGCCCTTGTAGAAGGCGCGGATCGTGAACTCGGTGAAGGTGCACGCGCGCATCTGCCACTCGTCCCGGAGCAGGTCCTGGACGAGCGCCCGGCGCATGAGCCGGAAGCCGCAGTTGACGTCGTGGAACCGGCACTTGAAGACCAGGCCCACGAGCCGGTTGAACACGCGGGACATCGCGACCCGGTAGAACGGGTCCTGGCGGGGCTGCTTCACGCCGATGACCATGTCGCAGTACGCGATGCGCCTGAGGAGCCGCCAGAAGTCCGCGGGGTCGTGCTGCCCGTCGCTGTCGCTGAACAGGATCAGCTCCTGCGTCGGCAGCGCGAGGGCGTCCCGGAGCGCCCGTGTGTAGCCGCGCCGCTCGTCGTGGTGGATCAGGGTCAGGCCGAGCTCGTCGCGGAGCCGCTCGAGGATCGCGGTCGTGCCGTCGCGGCTGCCGTCCTCGGCGACGACGAGCGTCGAGCCGGGCAGCCGGCTCACCACCTCGTGGTGGAAGCCGCGGACGACGTGCTCGATCACCTGGGCCTCGTTGTGCACGAGCATCACGACCGAGACGGGGCCGGGCAGGCCGGGCTCGGGCGTCCGCTCGCGCTCGGGATCGACCAGGGCATCTACCGAGGGCATTCCGGATATCCAGGTGGCCACGCTATCACAGTCCTCCCGGGGCGACCTATCTGTGCAAGCGATACGCCAGCGCTGTCGGCCGGCTGACGGGTCGGCTGAACGGCAGCATAGGATCAACCCATTGATAATCGGAACGTTTTTCCGGTTATCTCCGGAGGGCGGCGGCGGGGGGAGGGGCGAGCGCCCCGCATGGCTGACACCTCCGGTCAGCTTCTTGCCGGTCTGTCCCGAAACAGGCCGGGGAGCCCAGAGCCAGTGAGCCAATCGCGTTGTCGAGGGGCGCCACGGCTGCGCCGGGGCGTCCCGAGCGTGTGGGGGGTTTGGGGGGCGCCCGGAGCCCCCCATGAAGTCAGGGCCTGTGAACGACTCGCGTTGTCGAGGGGCGCCACGGCTTTGCCGGGGCGCTCCGAGCGCTGGGGGGTTTGGGGGGCGCCCGGAGCCCCCCATGAAGTCAAGCGAGCAGCTCGGCGACGGTGACGAGGTCGTAGCCGGCGCCGCGGAGCCCGTCGAGCATCGCGGGGAGCGCGGCGAGTAGCCGCGCCGGCGCGCCCGGCGTGCCCTCGGCGTCGTGGAGGTCCACGATCGCGCCGGGATGCGCGCGCGCGAGGACGCGGCGGGCCTGCGCCTCGGCGGGCTCGGGCCTGCGCCCCTCGGGCTGGATGGACCAGAACACGCAGCGCTCGCCGTGGCGGCGGAGCGCCGCGAACAGCGCCGCGTTGACCATGCCCCAGGGCGGGCGGAAGTGGCGCGGCTCGTAGCCGGTCAGGGCGGTCAAGAGCTCGTGGGCGCGCCCGACCTCCTCCGCCGTCCGGCGCGGCCCGCAGAGCCAGAGGCTCCGGTGCGACCAGCCGTGGCTCGCGACCTCGTGACCCTCGGCGGCCATGCGGCGCACGAGCTCGGGCGCCCGGGCGGCGCGCGCGCCGACGAGGAAGAACGAGCCCCGCACGCGCCCCGCGGCGAGCAGATCGAGGACCCGCGGCGTCCACGCCGGGTCCGGGCCGTCGTCGAAGGTGAGCGCGATGCGCCGGTCCGCGCGCCGGCCGCGCCAGACGCAGGCCGGCGTCAGGAGGTGCGCGCCCCACGCGTACGCGGCCCACGCGAGGCCCGCGCCGAGCGCGAGGTGGCGGACCCTCACGGCAGCGCCCTCCGCCCCCGCTCCTCCAGGACCAGCTCGACGATCCGCGCGGTCGCCTCCGGGCGCCCGAGCCGGCCGAGCCTGAGGCGCATGCGCTCGAGGAGCGCGGGCTCGTCGAGCGCCCGGGCGAGCGCCTGGGCCAGCTCGCGCCGCGAGCGCGCGACCAGCGCGATGCCCGAGCGCGCGGCGAAGCGCTCGTTGCGCCGCTCCTGGCCGGGCAGCGAGCCGTAGGTCAAGAGCGGGAGGCCCGCCGCCATCGCCTCGGCGAGGGTCATGCCGCCCGCTTTGGTGACGAGGAGGTCGGCCGCCGCCATGAGTCGCGGGACCTCGCCGACGTAGCCGAGCGTGCGGACGGCGGTGCCCGCGGTGAGCTGCTCGAGCCGCGCCCTGAGCCCCGCGTCCCGCCCGGCGACGACGACGCCCTGGACCGGGCGCTCGAGGCGCGCGAGGGCCTCCGCCACGTCGGGCAGCCGGCCGAACGCCCCCCGCGAGCCGGCCATCGCGAGGACGACCGGCACGCCGGGGGCGAGCCCGAACGCCTGGCGCGCGGCGCGCGGGTCGCCGGGCTCCGCGAGCTCGGCGCGCACCGGGATGCCGGTGACGACGACGCGCTCGCCCGGGATCCCGCGCGCCACGAACTCGTGCTTCACCTCGGGGGCGGCGACGCAGTAGCGCTCGATGCGGGGCGCGATCCACTGGCTGTGGGCGACGAAGTCGGTGACGACGGTCGTGTGCGGCGGCACGGCGGCGCCTCGGGCGACGAGCGCGGAGAGCGCCGCCGCGGGCGTGGCGTGCACGCTGACGACCGCGTCGGGCGCCAGGCGCCCGAGCAGCGCGGCGAGGCGTCCGGCGCCGATCCGCGTCATGCCGAGGGTGAGGGGCGAGTCGCTCCGCATCCAGTCGCCGAGCGCGTAGCCCGCGCCCCAGAGGAGCGGCGCGCGGCGCAGCAGCGCGTAGTAGACGGCGCGCGAGGCCCGGTCGAAGAGCGGATGGACCAGCTCGCGGAAGTGGTCCACGACGCTCACCCGCGCGCCCGCGCGCTCGAAGGCGGCCGCGAGGCAGCGCGCGGCGGCGTTGTGGCCGGAGCCGTAGCTCGCGGTGAGGATCAGGACGTGGGCCATCGGGCCCTCATGGTATCGCAGGCGGTGCCCTCGCCGTCTTGACTCGCCCGGCCCGAGTGTGTAGGTTCGGGGGCACGGACGATTAGCTCAGTTGGCAGAGCGCTGGCCTCACATGCCAGAGGTCACTGGTTCGAGTCCAGTATCGTCCACCATTATGAAAGTCAGCGTTTTTATTGACGGACAGAACTTCTACAGGTCTCTCCAGCGTTTCGACGATTCCCTGCGCGTCGACTACGATAGGCTCGCCTCGTGGATCACGCAGACCGTCGGCGGCCCCGCGGCGATCTTCGCCGGCGCGTACTACTACGTGGGCGTGTCAGCCGACGCGCCGCCGCTCGTCGAGGGGTTCCTGAAGGGGCTCGAGCTCCGGCCGGGCTACTTCGTGCGGCGCGAGCTGCGCGTGAAGCGGACGGGGCGCTGCTCGGTCTGCGGGGGGGACAACGAGTACACGACCGAGAAGCGCGTGGACACGCGCCTGGTGGCCGACCTGATCCACTACGCCGCGATCGGCGCCTTCGACGCGGCCGTGCTGGTCTCGGGCGACGACGACTTCGTCCCCGCCGTCGAGGCGGTCAACGCGTTGGGCCGCCAGGTGTGGGTCGCGACCTGGTCGGCGGGGGAGCTGTCGTCAGATCTGAGAGTGCGCTGCTTTGGCCACCTCCAGCTCGCCGACGGCCTCCCGAGCTTCCGCGCCGAGCGCCCCGCGCGCGTCACCGAGCGCGTGCCGCCGCGCGCGGCGCCCTCGCGCCTGGCGCGCGCCGCGCGCGAGCCGGGGGCGCCCTTGCCCCTGACGGCGATCGAGCGCGGGCTCGAGGAGTTGAGACGCGCCGAGGCGCGGCTGCCGCACGTGGGGCGCGGCTACTTCGTCATGCGCTGGAAGTCCCACGCGCTCCCGCCGGCGGGCCCCGAGCGGGAGGCGCTGGTCCAGCAGCTCGTCGACGCCGGGCTCGCCGAGGAGTTTCCCGTCACCGACGCCGACGGCCGCACGATCACGGCGCTCCGCAGCCGCCCGGCCGAGGGCGGCGGCGTCGCGCTGCCCGGCTGACCCCGCGCCCCGGGGTGTCGACCTAGTACGACTGTGTTAAAAAGTTAGGGAACGCATGGGGTACGCTGCCAGTCTGGCGGTATGCTTACCTCGGAGACGGCCCGTGC
>Ga0154747_1299_pt1 | contig 10449 bp, 10 predicted proteins | sample Rifle2008BG16ft_FD_105755 | JGI IMG/M metagenome (GOLD analysis project Ga0154747, IMG submission 105755) | Candidatus Rokubacteria bacterium RBG_16_73_20 | reverse complement strand
TGGCCCGTGACGGCGCCGCCCACGCCGCCCGCCGCCCGGACGCGGGCGAGCGCCTCGCGCGCGGCGCGCGTGCTGCCGCGGTGGCTCAGCACGACGAGCGCCGTCCCCGCGTCGGGCTCCGGCCCGTAGCCCACCAGCTCGGACGAGCGGACGGCGCGCACCCGCGGCCCGAGGCGTCCGGCGTGTGCGAGGAGCAGCTCGCCCACGCGCGCCGCGTGCCACGAGCTGCCGACGCCCGCGAGCAGCACGCGCTCCCGGGCGCGCAGCGCCGCCGCCGCGGCCTCGAGCGCGTCGTCCTGGCCGCGCGTCGCGAGCCGGAGGGCGCCGGGCTGCGCGTAGATCGCGTCGTGCATGTGGTAGGGATGCGCCGCGCGGGGCGGCGGGGGCGTCCAGGCCACGGCCAGGCCCTCAGCGCGCCGACGGGAAGGCGGGCGCCCGCTTCTCGCGGATCGCGCGCACGCCCTCGCGCACGTCGGGGTGCATGAACGTCAGCATCTCGAGCGCGAGCGACTGGTCGAAGATCGGCCCGGCCTGGCGGAGCCAGTTGTTGAGCGCGCGCTTCGTCCACCGGATCGAGGGCTGGCTGCCCTGCGCGAGCCCGTCCGCGATCGCGGCGGCCTTCGTGAGCACCTCGCCGGGCGGCACGCAGAGGCTCACGAGGCCGATCCGCTCGGCCTCGCGGCCGTCCAGGAAGTCGGCGGTGAGCAGGTAGTACTTCGCCTTCGCCATCCCGCAGAGGAGCGGCCAGACGATCGCGGCGTGGTCCCCCGCGGCGACGCCGAGGCGCGTGTGGCCGTCGGTGAGGCGCGCGGTCTCGGAGACCACGCTGACGTCGGCGAGCAGCGCGACCACGAGCCCCGCGCCGACGGCGGCGCCGTTGATCGCCGAGACGACCGGCTTCTCGAGGTCGAGCATGTTGTAGACGAGGTCGGCGGCCTCGCGCATCGTGCGCGCGACGGCCTCGGGGTTGCCCGCCATCTCCTCGACGAGGTTCATGTCGCCGCCGGCCGAGAACGCCTTGCCCGCGCCGGTGACGAGCGCGACACGCGTGCGCGGGTCGGCGTCCACGGTGCGCCAGACCTGGGTCAGCTCCCAGTGCATGCGCGCGTTGGTCGCGTTGAGCACCTCCGGGCGGTTGAGCGTGATGCGGAGCACCCCGTTCGGTCCGTGGGCGAACGCGAGGTGCTGGTAGTCGGCGTAGTCCATCGGGGCCTCCTCGCTCGAGGGTTCGGAGCCGGCGCCGCGCCGGCCCGGCGGAGCCATGTTACTCGAACTCCGCGCGCGCGGGACCCTCAGCGCGCGCGGCCGCGCCGGAGCAGGAGCGACGCGAGCAGGACGAGCGTCAGGCTCCAGCCGAGCGCCAGCCACCCTGCGTGCGCCGCGCCGAGGAGCCCCGCGAGGAACGGCCCGAGGAACAGGCCGCCGTCCACGCAGACGCGGTAGAGCGCCGTCCGCCACGCGATGCGCTCGGGGGACGTCTCCGCGCGGAGCACGCCGAGGGGCAGCATCCAGCCCGCCATGGCGAGGCCGAAGAGCACGGCGCCCGCCACGACGAGGGGCAGAGGGGCGAAGCTGATCAGGAGGCTCGCCGCCGCCATCGCGAGCAGCACGGGGCCGACGACGCGCGCGGGCCCCAGCCGGTCGGCGAGGACGCCCATCGGGAGCAGCGCAAGGATGTCGGCGAGCTGCGCGGTCATGAGGAGCCGCGCGACGCCCGCGCGGGCGAGGCCGAACTCGCGGCTCGCGCGGACCGGGATCACGAAGTGCTCGAGCGCCGCGTACCCGACGGCGAGGACGCCGCCCGCGGCGACGGCGAGGACCGCCCGCGCGGTCACCGGCGCCAGGCCCGCGCCCGCCCCGCGCGCGAAGAGCGGCCGCGCGGCCGGCGCGGCCTCGGGCGGCAGCGCCCGGAGCAGGAAGGGCAGGACCGCGAAGGCGAGGAGCTGGGGCGCGCACGCCAGGAGGTACGCGACGTTCCAGGGCAGGCGTGCGGGCAGGGCCGCGAGCGCCACGGTCCCGCCGAGGATCCCGAGCATCGCCGACAGCTCGTAGGCGTTGAGCGCCGAGGCGAGCGCGGGGCCCGCGTGGAAGCGGAGGATCGTGCTGAGCCCCGCGACCATGGCGAGGGCGTGGCCCATCCCCATCAGGACGCGCCCGAGGAGCAGCACGCCGAGGCCGCCGCCGAGCGCGAGGGCGAGGACGCCGGCGGTGAGGAGGAGCGGCGAGAGCACGTAGGCGCGCCGCAGGTGGTGCGTGAGGAAGAGGCCCGCGGGCACGTCGGCCAGCATGCGCGCGAAGCCGAACGCGCCCGCGACGGCGCCGAGCTGCCAGTCCGCCAGCGCGGCGCTCCGGCCCAGCTCGGGCAGGACCGCCGGGAAGGCGCCGATGGAGAACGTGCCGGCGAAGACCAGCGCGCAGAGGAGCGCGAGCAGGGGCGTCACGGGGCCGCCGAGCTTCACCCGCGTCAACAGGCGGGGCGGGCGAGGACGCCGCCGTCGATCTTCCGCGCGACCCAGCGGCCGTCGCCCGCCGCGCCGAGGAGCCGGCCCCGCTCGGCGATCACGCGCCCGCGCAGGACCGTGACGGCGGGCCAGCCGGCGACCTCCCAGCCCTCCCACGGGCTGTAGTCGGTCACGTGGAAGTCGTCGCGCGTGAGCGTCTTCCTGACGCTCGGGTCGAGCAGGACGAGGTCGGCGTCGCTGCCGGGCGCGAGCACGCCCTTCGTCGGGTACAGGCCGAAGATGCGCGCGGCGTTGGTCGCGGTGATCGCGGCGAAGCGCTCGAGCGTCATGCCGCGCTTGACGACGCCCTCCGTCCACGCGATCCCCAGGCGCGCCTCGGCGCCGACGTTGCCGCCGGTGACGTCCTCGATCGTCTTGCCCCGGAGCTTCAGCGCGAGGCTCGTCGGGTACTCGTCGGTCGCGAGCGTGGAGACGCCCTCGCCGACGAGACCGCGCCAGAGCGCCTGCCGGTCCTCGGGGAGCTTGAGCGAGGGATACGTGTGCGCGCAGAAGCCGCGCGGCTGCGTGTACTGCTCGGCGTCGAAGCACGCGTACTGGTGGAGCGTCTCGGCGTACGCGGGCAGGCCCGCCGCGCGCGCCTCGCCGACCGCCTCCACGCCCTCGCGCGCCGAGGTGTGCACGAAGTAGACGGCGCAGCCCGTCGCGCGCGCGAGCGCGAGCGTGCGCCGGAAGGCGAGCAGCTCGGAGAGCTTCGTGTGGACCAGGTGGAGGTTCGCCCCGTCCATCCGCCCCTCGGCGCGGAAGCGCTCGTAGTTCCACTGGACGAGGTCCTCGTCCTCGCCGTGGACGGCCAGGATGCCGCCGTGCCGCGCGATCCGCTCCATCGCGTGGCCGATGCGTCCGAAGTCGAGCCGCGTGCCGGGCCGCCCGGGGTGCGGCGGCAGGATGTTGGTCGTGAAGACCTTGAAGCTCGGCGACCCGCCCTGGATCGCCTCGGGGATCTGCTCGAAGACCGCGGGCGCGAGCGCGCCGCAGAGTGCCACGTGGAAGGCGTAGTCGACGTGCGAGTTGCCCTTCCAGCGCGCCGCCCGCTGCTCGAGCGTCGCCGGGATCGTCGCGCCGGGGCGCACGTAGCAGAAGTCGATGTGCGTGGTCGTGCCGCCGTGGGCCATGCCGCGCGTGTCCTCCTCGGGCCCGAGCGTGACGCGCGGCTCGTCGGGATGGCTCATGATCGCGTGCGCGAGGTGCGTGTGGGGCTCGACCCCGCCCGGCGAGACGACGAGCCCGGTCGCGTCGAGCACCCGCGCGCCCTCGGTCGGCAGCGTTCCTGGCTGCGCGACGACGGCGATCCGCTCGCCGCTCACGCCCAGGTCGCGGGGCCCCGCGCCGTCGGGGGCGATGACCGTGCCGCCGCGCACCACGAGGTCCAGCGCCATCGGAGTGTCCTCCCGCGCGGCGTGACCCGCCGCCGCGCCGGCCCCAGGATAGCCCGGTCCGGTATAATCCGCCCGTCATGCTGACGACGTCCGTCGTCGGGAGCCACGGGCTGCCCGGCTGGGTCTGGCTCGCGCGCGAGGCGATGGAGGCGGGGCGCCTCGGCGCCCTCGACGTGCGCGAGCTGATGGAGGACGCGACGCAGGCGGCGCTCCTCGACCAGGAGCGCGCGGGCGTCGACGTGCTGACGACGGGCGAGATGATGCGCGTCCGCTTCATCATCGGCTTCTACGAGCACCTCCGGGGCCTCCGCGCCCTCGCGCCGCCGCGCAAGCTCGGGCAGCCGCTCTGGGACACGAACACGCCCTTCGAGGTCGTCGAGAAGATCTCGGCGCCCCACGGGCTCGGCATCGTGGACGAGTTCCGGCTGGCGCGGGCGCTGACGACCCGGCGGGTCAAGGCGACGGTGCCGGGGCCGTACACGCTCCTGATCCCGCTCAGGCTCGGCGGCGGCTACCGGGACAAGGACACGCTGCTCGCCGACCTCGTCCAGATCGTCAACGCCGAGTGCCGGGCGCTCGTCGCGGTCGGCTGCGACTTCATCCAGATCGACGAGCCGCACAGCGGCATGTACGCCGGCTCGGTGCCGCAGTTCGCGCAGGGCGTGAACCGCGCCGTCGAGGGCGTGGAGGCCAAGCTGGCCGTGCACATCTGCTTCGGCAACCTCTACGGGCGCCCGTTCAGCGCCGTCCGGGACTACCGCAACGTGTTCCCGACGCTCCACGAGGTGCGCGTCTCGCAGATCGTGCTCGAGTTCGCCAACCGCGGCATGGAGGAGGCCGCGCGCTGGAAGGACTTCCCGCGCGACAAGGAGCTGGGCGCGGGCGTCGTCGACGTGAAGGCGTTCAAGGCCGAGACGGGCGCCGACGTGGCCGAGCGGATCCGCCGCTTCCTGCCGTTCGTCCCGGCGGAGCGGCTCTGGGTGAACCCGGACTGCGGCTTCTGGGAGACGCCGCGCTGGGTCGTCAAGCAGAAGCTCGCCGCGCTGGTCGAGGGCGCGCAGATCGTGCGCGGCGAGCTCGGCGGGTGAGGCGCCGCGCACGGGCCGTCCTGGCGCTCTTCCTGGCGCTCCCGGCGCTCGCCGGCTGCGCCGTGCTCGAGCGCGCGCGCGGCGAGTGGTGGCGGCTCGAGCGCGGCCCCTCGGGCCAGGCGCCCGACCCGGCCGCGACGCGCGAGGCCGTCGCGCAGGTGTACGCCGCGCGCACGGTCGGCTGGCGGGGCGTCTTCGCCGTGCACACGTGGATCGCCGTGAAGCCGAGCGGCGCGCCGGCGTACACGCGCTACGAGGTGATCGGCTGGGGCGTGGAGCGGGGCGTGCCCGCGGTGCGCGTGAACCGCGCCGGCCCCGACGACCACTGGTTCGGCGACCGGCCCGCGAGGCTCGTGGACCTGCGCGGCCCCCGCGTGGACGCGCTCATCGCGAGGATCGAGGCGGCGGTCGCCGCCTACCCGTACCCGGCGAGCTATCGGACGTGGCCCGGCCCCAACAGCAACACGTTCACCGCGTGGGTGGGGCGCGCGGTGCCCGAGCTCGGGCTCGCCCTGCCGCCGACCGCGATCGGCAAGGACTGGCTGCCGAACGGCGACGTCCTCGGCCCGGCGCCGAGCGGCACCGGCGTCCAGCTCTCGCTCTGGGGCGTCGCGGGCCTGCTCGTGTCGTGGGAGGAGGGGTTCGAGCTGAACCTCTTCTCGCTGGTCTTCGGTGTGGACGTGAAGCGCCCCGCGCTCAAGCTCCCGCTCGTCGGGCGCCTCGGCACGTCCTGATCGCCGTCGGGGGGAGCGACCGCCGCCTCAGCGCTCCTGCGCCGCGCGGATCGCGCGCGCCCGCGCGTAGGCGGCGCGCGCCTCCGCGAGCTTGCCCTGGCGCTCGAGCGCCACGCCCATGTTGTGGTGGGCGTCGGCGTAGTCGGGGTACAGCTCGAGGGCGCGCCGGAAGAGCGTGAGCGCCTCGTCGAGCTCTCCCCGGCGGCCGAGCGCCACGCCCCAGTGGTTCCACGCCGCGGGCAAGCGCGGGTTCGAGCGGAGCGCCTCCTGGAAGTGCGCGATCGCCTCCGGCGTGCGGCCCAGCCGGTCGAGCGCCGCGCCCGCGGCCGCGTGCGGCTCGGCGAAGGCGGGCTTGAGGCGCAGCGCCGCCTCGGCGTGCGCGAGCACCTCCTCCCAGCGGTTCTCGTCCGAGCGCAGCACGGCGACGTTGTTGTGCGCGATCGCCGAGGGGCTCACGCGGAGCGCGTGCCGCCAGAGCGTCTCGGAGTCGCGCCAGACGTACGTCTGCCGCCACGCGAGCGCGCCGAGCGCCAGCACGACGGCCGCGGCGAGCGCCGCCAGCCCCCCCACGCGCGCCCGGCCGCCGGGGCGCGCGCCGAGCCGCCGCGCCAGGACGACCGCGCCGCCGCCGGCGAGCAGCGCCCAGGGCAGCGTCGCCAGGTACGTGTAGCGGTCGGCGGCGATCTGCGGGCCGTTGTGGACGATGCCGACGACGGGCAGCAGGATCACGAGGTACGCCGCCCAGGCGGCCGGGAACGCGGGCTGGCGCCGCGCGGCGAGGAGGGCGAGCGCCGAGAGCGCGAGGACCACGGCGGCGGCGAGCAGGTTCGGCCAGCCCCACGGGTCGAAGGGGATGGGCAGCTCGTAGAGCGGCGCCAGGCCGACGGGCAGGAGGCTCTTCCAGAGGTAGAAGGCCGTCGAGTAGAACGAGATCGCGAGGCGGTCCGCCAGGCCGAGGGAGGCCGGCGCGGTGAGGCCCGAGCCCACCACCATCGCCCAGACCGCGCTCGCGGCGCCCGCCGCGGCGAGCAGGACGAAGGGGACCTTCTCCCGGAGCGCCGGCACGCGCCAGGGGGCCTGCCGGAGGTCCGCCCACCGGAGCCGGCGGAGCGGCCAGACGTCGAGCAGCAGCAGGACCACCGGCAGGCTCACGACGATCGCCTTCGCGAGGAGCCCGAGCGCGAACGCGCCGAGGGCGAGGCGGCGCCGGGCGCCGAGGTACGCGAGGACCGCGAGGAGGTAGAAGAAGCCCGAGACGACGTCGCGCCGCTCGGTGACCCACGCGACCGACTCGACGCGCAGCGGGTGGAGGGCGAAGAGCAGCGCGGCGAGGCCCGCGCCCAGGCGGAGCGCCTCGCCGCCGTCGGGCAGGGCCCGCGCGAGCAGGCGGCGCGCGACCGCGTAAACGAGCGCGGCGTTGGCGGCGTGGAAGACGAGGCTCGTGAGGTGGAAGCCGCGCGGCTCTAGGCCCCAGAGAAGGTAGTCGAAGCCGAGCGTGATCCAGGTCAGCGGGATCCACTGGCCCTTGTGCGGCGTCGTGAACATCCACTCGAGCTCCGCCCAGCCGAGCCCGCGCCACGCCGTGTTCTTGAGAAAGTTCGTGTCGTCGTCCCAGAGGACGAACTCGGCGCGCAGCGCCGGCAGGAAGGCGACGAACGCGAGCTGCGCGACGAGGAGCGCCGCGACCCAGTCGAGCGCGCGCGGCTCCGGGGGGCGCGCGGCCGGCCGGCGGGGGCCCATGCCTCACCGGGCGGTCCCGGCGGCGCGGAGCCGCGCGATCTCCTCGGGCGCGAGGCCGGCCTCGCGCAGCACCGCGTCGGTGTGCTCGCCGAGCGCGGGCGCGGGCGCGCGGATGCCGCCGGGCGTGCGCGAGAGCCGGATCGGCGTGGCGAACGTCGTGAGGCGCCCGGCGCGCGGAGTTTCCTGGGAGACCAGCATGCCGCTCGCCCGGACGACCGGGTCGTCGGCGAGGTCACGGTAGCGGTTGACGGGCGCGCAGAGCACGTCGTGCTTCTCGAGCTGCGCCATCCACTCCTGCACCGTCCGCGCGCGGAAGACGGGCGCGACCTCCGCGACGAGCGCGTCGCGGTGGCGGAGCCGGTCGGCGCGCGTCGCGAAGCGCGGGTCGGCCGCGAGCGCGGGGCGCTCGAGCGCCGCGCAGAAGGGCTCCCAGAGCCGGTCCACCCACGCCGCGACGTAGATCCAGCCGTCCTGCGCGGCGAAGGCCTGGAAGGGGACGAGGTAGGGGTGCGCGCTCCCCTGGCGGCCCGGCTCCTCGCCGGTGACGAGGAACACGCTCAGGCGCGCGGCGTGCGCGAGCAGCGCGCCCGCGAGCAGCGAGACGTCCACGCGCTGGCCCTCGCCCGTGCGCTCGCGGTGGAGCAGCGCGGTGAGGACGCCGGTCGCCGCCTGGAAGGCGCCGAGCGTGTCCAGCACGGGCGCCCCGCACAGCACAGGGCCCCCGCCGGGCTCGCCCGTCACGGCCATGAGGCCCGAGAGGGCCTGCACGAGCATGTCGAGCCCGGGCTTGTCCCGCCACGGCCCCTCCGGGCCGAACGCGGAGAGCGAGCAGTAGACGAGACGCGGGTTCACCCCGGTGAGCGCCGCGTAGTCGATACCGAGCCGCTCGGCGACGCCCCCGCGGTACGCCTCGACGACGACGTCGGCGCCCGCGACGAGCCGGGTGAGGGCGGCGCGCCCCTCGGGGCGCCTCAAGTCGAGCGCGACGCTCCGCTTGTTGCGGTTCACCGTGTGGAACACGGCACTGTCGCCGCCGAGGAGCGGATCGTAGACGGTGCGGGCGATGTCGCCGCCCTCCGGCGCCTCGACCTTGACAACGTCCGCGCCCAGGTCGGCGAGCAGCATCCCGCACACGGGGCCGGCGACGAGGTGCGCGAGCTCGAGCACGCGGTAGCCGGCGAGCGGGAGCGCCACGGCGACAAGGCTACACGAATTCGCGGGGCGGGTGTATGGTCTTCCCGGCCATGGACGACGTCACGCGCGCACCCCGGGTCGGCGGGCACATGCGGCAGGGGGTCGCGGGACCCGTTGCCGCCACGCGGAGGGCGAACGCCGTGCGCCTGGATGCAGCCCAGCCGCAACCGGTCGAGCGGACGCGTGCCGCGTGGTCCCGCGACTCCCTGCCGCGTGCGCCCGGCGACCTGCGGTGCTCGACGTGACCGTGCTCGCGCTCCACACCTGGACGCTCGACACGACGCCCCTCGCCGAGGTCCTGCGCGTCGCGCGGGCCACCGGCTGGGACGCCGTCGAGCTGCGCCGGATCGACTGGCACCGCGCCGTGGAGCAGGGGCAGCCCGCCGCGCACGTCGAGCGGCTCGTGCGCGCGGCCGGGCTCCCGGTCGCGTGCGTCGGCGTGGAGGCGGGGTGGATGTGGGCCGAGGGCGACGAGCGCCGGCGCCTGCTCGGCGTGTTCGACGAGCAGTGCGCGCGGGCGGCCGCGCTCGGCGCTCCCCGGGTGATGAGCCCGGTGGACCGGGGGCGGGGCGATCCGGGGCGCGCGGCGGCGAGCGTCCGGGAGATCGGCGACCTCGCGGCGAAACACGGCGTGCGGCTCGCGGTCGAGTTCAACTCGCAGGCCGAGCAGCTCAATGCGCTCGCGCCCATGCGCGAGGTGCTGGCGCGCGCGGGGCACCCGGCGGTCGGGCTCCTGCTCGACACCTATCACCTCTGGCGCAGCGGGGCGACGCTCGCGGAGCTGGCCGACGTGGCGCCGGGCGAGATCGCTTACGTGCAGTTCAGCGACGTGCCCCAGAGCGGCCTCGAGCCGGGGAAGGCCACCGACCGGCTGCCGCCGGGCCGGGGGATCGTGCCGTTCGCGGAGTTCTTCGCGCTCGTCGCGGCGAAGGGGTACCGGGACCCCGTGTCCTACGAGGCGCCGAACCCCGCCGCGTGGGCGCGCCCGGCGGAGGACGTGGCGCGCGAGGCGCTCGCCGCCACGCGCGCCGTCCTCCCCCGCTGACCGCCGGCTACATCCACTTCCTGAGCTCGAGCCGGCCGATCTGCCGGCGGTGGACCTCATCGGGCCCGTCGGCGAAGCGGAGCGTGCGCGAGGCCGCCCACATGGACGCGAGCGGGAAGGCCTGACTCACGCCGCCACCCCCGTGGAGCTGCATGGCGCGCTCGACCACCCGGAGCGTCATGGTCGGCACGGCCACCTTGATCTCCGCGATCGCCTGCTTGGCCGTCTTGTTGCCGGCAGTGTCCATCATGTAGGCGGCGTGCAGGACGAGCAGGCGCGCCTGGTCGATCTCGATGCGCGACTGCGCGATGCGCTCGAGCGTGACGTCGTTCTCGGCCAGGCGCTTGCCGAACGCCACCCGCGCCTGCGCGCGCTTGCACATCAGCTCGAGCGCGCGCTCGGCGACGCCGATCTGGCGCATGCAGTGGTGGATGCGCCCGGGGCCGAGCCGGCCCTGCGCGATCTCGAACCCGCGCCCCTCGCCGAGCAGCATGTTCGAGGCCGGCACGCGCACGTTCTCGAAGACGACCTCGCCGTGGCCGTGGGGGGCGTGGTCGTAGCCGAAGACGGTCAGCAGGCGCACGACCTTGACGCCCGGCGCCTCGCGCGGCACCAGGATCATGGACTGCTGCTTGTACTTGTCCGGGTTCTTCGGGTCGGTCTTGCCCATGAACACGAGGATCTTGCAGCGCGGGTCGCCGATGCCCGAGGTCCACCACTTGTGGCCGTTGATCACGTACGCGTCGCCGT
>Ga0154747_1094_pt6 | contig 10477 bp, 13 predicted proteins | sample Rifle2008BG16ft_FD_105755 | JGI IMG/M metagenome (GOLD analysis project Ga0154747, IMG submission 105755) | Candidatus Rokubacteria bacterium RBG_16_73_20 | reverse complement strand
GCGCACCAGGGGTTCGACTCGCTGACGATCGACATGCAGCACGGCGTCGTCGACTACCAGGTCGCGGTCACGATGCTCCAGGCGATCGCCACCACGCCGGTGATCCCGCTGGCGCGCGTGCCGTGGAACGACCCCGGGCGACTCATGAAGATCCTCGACGCGGGCGTCTACGGCGTCATCTGCCCGATGATCAACACCCGGGCCGAGGCCGAGGCGCTGGTCGCCGCGTGCAAGTACCCGCCACGCGGCTACCGGAGCTGGGGGCCCGTGCGCGCCTCCCTCTACGCGGGCGCCGACTACGGCGACCACGCCAACCAGGACCTGCTCGTGATCCCGATGATCGAGACCGCCGAGGCCCTGAAGAACCTCGACGCGATCCTGAGCGTGCCCGGGGTCGACGCCGTGTACGTCGGCCCCGGGGACCTGTCCCTGGCGCTCGGCTGCAAGCCGCGCCTCGACCAGACCGACCCGCCCGTGGTCGAGGCCCAGCAGCGGATCGTGGAGGCGTGCAAGCACCACGGCGTCGTGGCCGGCATCCACAACAACACCGCGGCGTACGCGCTCACGATGATCGAGGCGGGCTACCAGTTCGTCACGCTCGCGAGCGACAGCCGCTTCCTCGCCGCCCGGGCGGGCGAGGAGGTGACGGCGGTGCGGAAGAGCGCCACGAAGGCCGGGCGCCTGCCCGCCTACTGAGCGTGACCGTCCCGGACGACTACGCGTTCGCCGACGCGCTGCGCGCGCGGGCGAGCGCCCACCTCGCGGGCTTCGCGCGGCGCGCCGCCGCCCCCGATGGCCGCCGCCCCGCGGCCGTGGCGGTCGTCGTGCTCCCCGACGAGGCCGGCCGCGCGTGCTTCCTCCTGACCCGCCGCGCGGCGTCGCTCCGGGCCCACGCGCGCCAGTGGGCGCTGCCCGGCGGCGGGATCGACCCCGGCGAGAGCGCCGAGGCGGCGGCGCTCCGCGAGCTGGAGGAGGAGGTGGGCCTCCGCCTCGGCGCCGCCGCGGTGCTCGGCGCGCTCGACGACTACCCGACGCGCTCGGGCTTCGTCATCACGCCGGTCGTGGTCTGGGGCGGCCCGGACGCCGCGCCGGCGCCGAACCCCGCCGAGGTCGCGGGCGTGTACCGGGTCCCGCTCGCCGACCTCGACGCGCCCGGCGTGCCGCGGCTCGTCTCGATCCCGGAGAGTGACCGCCCGGTGATCCAGCTCCCGATCCTCTCGTCGCTGATCCACGCCCCCACCGCCGCCGTGCTCTACCAGTTCCGCGAGGTCGTGGTCCACGGGCGCGCGACGCGCGTGGACCACTTCGAGCAGCCGGTGTGGGCGTGGTGATATCCTCGCGCGCGTGAGCCTCCTCTCCGGCCAGGTGGCGATCGTCACGGGCGCCGGCACCGGCATCGGCCGCGAGACCGCGAAGCTCCTCGCGGCCGAGGACGCGCACGTCGTGCTCACGGGGCGCCGCCAGGCGCCGCTCGACGCCGTCGCCGCGGAGATCGCGCAGGCGGGGGGGCGGGCGACGGCGCGCCGGCTCGACGTCGAGGACGCGGCCGCGGCGCGCGCGCTCGTCGAGTGGGCGGAGCGGACCCTCGGCCGCGTGGACGTCCTCGTGAACAACGCCGGCTACTCGAGCCGCGTGCGGAACGTCCGCTGGGTGACCCGCGAGGAGTGGGACGGCGTCCTCAACGTGAACCTGAACGCGGTGTTCACGCTGACCCAGGCGGTGCTGCCCGGCATGATCGCGCGCGGCGGCGGGACGATCGTCACCGTGTCATCGCTGGCGGCGCTCAAGCCCGGCCTGATCGGCGGCGCGCCGTACGGCGCCGCCAAGGCCGCCGTGCGGAACCTGATGGGCCACGTCCACACCGTGCTGCGCGAGAAGGGGATCCGCGCGACGACGATCATGCCGGCCGAGGTCGACACGCCGATCCTCGAGCGCCGGCCGCTCCCACCGGACGCGGCGGCGCGCGCGACGATGATGCAGCCGGAGGACGTCGCGCGCGCGATCCTCCTCTGCGTCACGCTGCCGCCGCGGACCGTGATCGAGGAGATCGTGCTGAGCCCGACGATCCTGCGCGACCAGAGCCGGGACATCGAGATCGCGCGGCGGCTCGGCGCCCCCGAGGGGCAGGCGTAGGCCCGCCGCAGGAGGACCCGATGGCGCCGCGGCGGTTCACGCTCATCGACGACGGCCGGCTCCTCGAGGTGGAGGAGGCCGAGGGCCTCGCGCTCGCCGAGCGGGCCCGGGCCGGGGGGCGGCCCGTCGCGCTCGACCCGGAGGAGCGCGCCGCGTACCTCGGCATCCCCGCCAGCGAGCGCGCGGGGCCGCTCGCGGCCCTCGAGGCGCCCGACTTCACGCTGCCCGACCTCGAGGGACGCCCGCACTCGCTCGCGGCGCACCGGGGACGCAAGGTGCTGCTGGTCGCCTACGCCTCCTGGTGAGGCTGCCGCCTCGACCTGCCCGTGTGGCAGGCGCTCTCGGAGGAGCTCGGCGGCGCGGGCCTCGCGGTCATCACGGTGGCGCTCGACCGGAGCCCCGAGGACGCGCGTCCGTGGATCGAGGCGGCCCGCCCGACGCACCCTTCGCTCATCGACACGCGGCACGTGCTGGCCGACCTCTACAACATCGTGAACGTGCCCACGATCCTCTGGATCGACGAGCGCGGGCGCATCGCGCGCCCGAACGACGTGGCCTTCGGCACCGACACCTTCACGCACATCACGGGCCTCGCCTCTGCCCGGCCCCTCGCCGCGCTCCGGGCATGGGTGCGCGGCGCGACGCCGGGACTCGCGCCCGAGGAGGTGCGCCGGCACCTCGTCCTGCCCTCGGAGGAGGACCAGCTCGCGCGCGCGGAGTTCGGCCTCGCCGACTGGCTCGCGCGCGAGGGGCGCCCCGAGGCCGCCGAGCGTCACTTCGTGCGCGCGGGCGAGCTGGCGCCCCACGACTTCACGATCCGGCGCGGGAGCCTGCCGATCCGGGGGATCGACCCGATGGGCCCGCGGTTCCGCGAGATGCTCGGCGAGTGGACGCGGGCGGGTCGCCCGTACTACCGCCCGCTGCCCGACACCCGTGGCTAGGACCGTCCTCGTCGTCTGCCAGGCCAACACGGCGCGCAGCGTGATGGCGCACGCGCTCCTCGAGCGGCTGCTCGAGGCGCGCGCCGCACCGGGCCGCGTGCGCGTGCGCTCCGGCGGCATCGCCCCGTACGCGCGCGACGGCATGCTCGCCTCGCTCGACGCGCGCCTGGTGCTGCGCGAGGAGGGGATCGAGCTGGCGGAGGACGCGTTCGCCTCGACCGACCTGAAGCAGCACCGTGAGCTCATCGCGCAAGCCGACCTCATCCTCACGATGACCGCGCGGCAGAAGGAGGCGCTCGCCGCGTTCGCGGAGGCCGCGGGGAAATCCGTGTTCACGCTGCGCGGCTTCAGCGGTGAGGAGGGGGACATCGGCGATCCCGCCGGTCAGGGGGAGGAGACGTTCCGCGCCTGCCGCGACGAGATCAAGCGCTGCCTGGAGATCTCCGTGGACCGGCTGCTCGCGCTCCTGGCGGAGTGAGGCCGCCGCCGCGTCAGCGCGGGTAGAGGTGGCAGGCGACCCGCCGGCCCGCCTCCGGGAGCAAGCGCGGCTCCTCGGTCGCGCAGCGTGGAAGCGCGTGGGGGCAGCGGGGGTGGAAGCGGCAGCCCGGCGGGGGCGCGAGCGGGCTCGGCACCTCGCCCGCGAGGCCGATGTCCTCGCGGCGGTCGTCGGGGTGGGACGGGAGCGCGGCGGCGAACAGCGCCTGCGTGTAGGGGTGCTTCGGGCTCCGCGCGATCGTGTCCGCGTCGCCGGCCTCCACGATCTTGCCGAGGTACATCACCGCGATCGTGTGGCTCATGTGGGCGACGGCGGCGAGGTCGTGCGCGATGAACAGGTACGACACACCCAGCTCCCCCTGCAGGTCGCGGAGCAGGTTCAGGATCTGGGCGCGGATCGAGACGTCGAGCGCCGAGACCGGCTCGTCGAGCACGACGAGCTTCGGCGAGAGCGAGAGCGCGCGCGCGATCGCGATCCGCTGGCGCTGGCCTCCGGAGAACTCGTGCGGGAACAGGTCGGCGGCGCGCTCGGGCAGGCCGACCTGCTCGAGCAGGCGTCCCACGCGCACCCGGGTCTCCGCGGCCGTGAGCGCCTCCCAGGTCACGAGCGGCTCGATCACGATCGCGCCGACGCGCATCCGGGGGTTGAGCGACGCGTACGGGTCCTGGAACACGGCCTGGACCGAGCGGCGGTAGGTCGCCAGGCCCCGCGCGCCGAGCGCGCGGAGGTCCTGGCCCTCGAACCGCATGACGCCGCCCGTCGGCTCCTCGAGCCGGAGCACGAGCTTCGCGGTCGTCGTCTTGCCGCAGCCGGACTCACCGACGAGGCCGAGCGTCCGGCCGGGCTCGACGGCGAACGAGACGTCGTCCACCGCGCGCACCAGACCGACCTGCCGCGAGAGGACGCCGCGCTTGACCGGGAAGTGCTTGACGAGGCCCTGCGCCTCGACGACGGGCGCGGCCATCACGCCGACGGGGCGCCGCCCGCGAGCCAGCAGCGGGCCACCTGGCCGTCGGCGACGGCCGCCTCGGGCGGCGCCTCCGCCCGGCACCGGTCGACCGCCCGGGGGCAGCGCGGGTGGAACGCGCAGCCCGGCGGCAGGCTCGCCGGGTCGGGGGGCTGGCCGTCGATGGCGGTGAGGCGCTCGCGGCCGTCGCCGAAGCGCGGGATGGACTCGAGGAGCGCCCGCGTGTAGGGGTGCGCGGGCGCGTCGAAGATGCGCCCGACCGGGCCGGCCTCGACCAGGCGCCCGGCGTACATCACGGCCACGCGGTCGCACATCCTGGCGACGATGCCGAGGTTGTGGGTGATGAAGATCAGCGCGAGGTCGTGCGCGCGCTGCAGCTCGCGCAGGAGGTTCAGGTACTGCGCCTGGATCGTGAGGTCGAGGCTCGTGGTCGGCTCGTCGGCGATGAGCAGGCGCGGCTCGCACGAGATCGCGATCGCGCCGACGATGCGCTGGCGCATGCCGCCCGAGAGCTGGTGCGGGTACTCGCGCAGGCGCGCCTCGGGCGCGGCGATGCGGACGGCGCGCAGGAGCTCGCCGGCGCGCACCCAGGCCCCCCGCCGGGGCGTGCCCTCGTGGACGCGGAGCGGCTCGGCGACCTGGTCGCCGATCGTGAAGAGCGGGTTCAGCGAGGCCATCGGGTCCTGCAGGATCATCGCGATCCGCTTGCCCCGGATCCGCCGCATCTCGGCGTCGGGCTTGGCCAGGAGGTCCTCCCCCTCGAACCGGACCTCGCCGCCGACGATGCGCGCGGCGGGCGGGAGCAGGCGCAGCAGCGACAGCGCGAGCGTCGTCTTCCCCGAGCCCGACTCGCCGACCACGCCGAGCGTCTGGCCTTGGTCGAGGTCGAGCGAGACGTCGTCCACGGCGCGCGTGACCCGGGCGCCGCGCGCGCTCACGTAGTGCGTGGCGAGGTGCCGGACCTCGAGGAGGCTCACAGCTGGCGGAGCTGGGGGTCGAGCTTCACCCGGAGCCAGTCGCCGAGCAGGTTGGCCGAGAGGACCAGCAGCATGATGCAGGTCCCCGGCAGCACGGTCAGCCACCAGTAGCCCGCCATCAGGCCCTTCTTGCCGTCGGCGAGCATGAGCCCCCAGGCGGGCTTGGGCGGCGGCACGCCCACGCCGAGGAACGAGAGCGAGGCCTCGGCGACGACGACGACGCCGAGCATGAGGGTCCCGAGCACGATGGCCGAGTTGAGCACGTTCGGCAGGATGTGCCGGCGCATGATCGCGCGCTTCGAGCAGCCGGCGACGATCGCGAGGCGCACGAAGTCGCGCTCCTTGAGCGACAGCACCTCGCCGCGGATCACGCGCGCGTAGCGCGTCCAGTACACGGCCGCGAGGATGATCACGATGTTCGACTCGCTCGGGCCCACGATCGCGGCCAGGAAGATCGCGAACGTCAGCGCGGGGAGCGCGAGCCACGTGTCGGTCACGCGCATGATCACCTGGTCGACCCAGCCGCCGAGGTAGCCGGACAGGATCCCGAGCGCGGTGCCGAGGACGCCGGCCACGATGACCGCCGTGAAGCCGACGACGAGGGAGACGCGCGCGCCGAAGACGAGGCGCGAGAACACGTCGCGTCCGAGGTGGTCGGTGCCGAGCAGGTGCTCGAGGCTCCCACGGGCCTGCCAGGCCGGCGGCAGGAAGCGGTCGCCGAGCGAGCCCAGCTCGGGGTCCCAGGGCGCGAGGGCGTCCGCGAAGATCGCCACGAGCGCGAGCGTCACGAGGATCAGGGTCGGGAGCAGGGGGAAGCCGCCGGTCCGGAAGGCGGCCAGCCGCCAGGCGACGGTGAGGCCGGCCGCGCGGCTGGCGAGCGCCCTACCGGTCATAGCGGATCCTCGGGTCGATCACGGCGTAGAGCACGTCCACGAGGAAGTTGACGACCACGATCATCGCGCCGCCGAGGAGCACCGTCGCCTGGACGATCGGAAAGTCGCGGGCCGTGATCCCCTCGTAGAGGAGGCGGCCGACGCCGGGCCAGGCGAAGACCGTCTCGACCACGACGGCGACGTTGACCATCAGCACGAGGTTGATCCCCGCGAGCGTCAGCACCGGGATCAGCGCGTTCTTGAGCGCGTGCTTGGCGATCACGAGCGCCTCGGGCAGCCCCTTGAGCCGCGCGAGCTTCACGTACTCGGAGCCGAGCACCTCGAGCATGGACGAGCGCGTGAGCCGCATGTGCGCGGCGGCGAAGTACCAGCCCAGCGCGAAGGCCGGCATGAGCACGTGGAGGAGGGAGCCCGAGCCCGAGGACGGCAGCCAGCCGAGGAAGACCGAGAAGAACAGGATCAGCAGGAGCCCCACCCAGAACGAGGGGAGCGAGAGCCCGAGGAGCGCGAAGATCTTCCCCGCGCTGTCCCACCAGCCGTTCACGCGCACGGCCGCGATCACGCCGGTCGGGATCCCGATGACGAGCGAGAACGCCATCGCCACCGCGGCCAGCAGGAGCGAGGCGGGCAGGCGGGAGAGGTAGAGGTCCAGCACGTCCGTCCGGTAGTAGAACGACTGGCCGAAGTCGCCCCGCGCGAGGTGGGCGACGAAGCTCCCGTACTGGACCCAGAGGGGGCGGTCGAGCCCGAATTGCTGCCGGATCAGCACCAGGTCCTCCGGGCTCGCGCCGGGCTCGGTGAGGAGCACGGCGGGGTCGCCCGTCAGGCGGACGAAGGCGAAGATCGTCACCGACAACAAGACGAGCGACACGAGCGCGAACCCGGCTCGCGCGAGCAGGTAGCGCTTCATCGCCCGGGCCTCACTTGCCCTTGAGCGTCACGTCCTCGTAGGGCGCCGAGTAGGCGTGCCCGGCGATGAGCCCGAGCCCGGACTGGCCCACGCGCGGGCCGACGCCGTTCAGGAAGGCGAGCTCCCAGAGGGGCGCGAAGATCGCCTTCTCGTGCACGAGCTGCTGGATCTTCTGTAGTAGAGCCTCCCGCTTCTTCTGGTCCAGCTCGGCCGCCTGCTCGCTGAAGAGCCCGTCGATGTCGGGGTACGCGCCGTACACGTAGGTCCCGCCCGACGCGACGAACGCCTCGATGCGGGTCGCGGCGTTGCCGAAGGCGCCGCTCGCGCCCTGGATCAGGTTCTTGAACTTCTTCTCCTTGAAGCCGCTGAAGAAGGCGGCGCGCTCGAGCGGCCGGAGCTGCGCGCGGATGCCCGCCTTGCGCAGGTAGTCGACGGCGGCCTCGCCCAGGTTCGCGTAGGCGGTGTCGGAGAAGTACTCGCCGGCGTCGAAGCCGTTCGGGTAGCCCGCCTCGGCCAGGAGCTTCTTCGCCCGGGGCGGGTCGTAGGCGTAGGTCGGGGGCTGCCAGTAGAACTGGAAGGTACTCGGGATGATGCTCCCGGTGAGCTTCGAGTGGCCGAGCGTCAGCGCCTGGTTGATGGCCTTCCGGTCGAGGGCGTAGTTCGCCGCGAGTCGCACGCGCCTGTCGTGCCAGGGGGACTTCGGGTCCCACTGGTCGGCGAAGTACATCCAGAACGGCGCCTGGATGACGGCCGGCACGAGCGTGAGCCCGGGCGTGCGCTGGAGCTCCTCGGCCAGCTCGCCGCGGATCGAGTAGGCGACGTCCACCTCGCCGCGCTTGAGGGCGGCCAGGCGCGTGGCCTCGTCCGGGATGACCCGGAACACGAGCCGCTTGACCTGCGGCGCCCGGCGCCAGTAGCCCTCGAACGCCTCCAGCACCAGCTCGACGCCCGGCTTGAAGGACACGAAGCGGTAGGGGCCGGCACCGATCGGCGCCTTCTTGAACCCCTCGTCGCCGACCTTCTCGACGTACTTCTTCGGCACGATCCAGCCCGCGCCGGTGGCGCTCGTGTAGAAGGTCAGGAAGTCGGGCCACGGCTGCTTGAGCCGGACGCGCACGCGCCGCGCGTCCGGCGTGTCCACGCCGGCGACCCGCTCCTTCAGCGTCTTGGAGGCGGCGCCCTTGTACCGCTCGAGGGAGAACTTCACATCCTCGGCGGTGACGGGCTCGCCGTTGTGGAACTTGATTCCGTTCCGGAGCACGAACTCGTAGACGCGCCCGTCCTTCGACACGGACCACGACTCGGCCAGGCCCGGCGCCATCGCCTGGCCGGGCATCGGCTTGGCGAGGGCGTCGTGGAGCGCGTAGTAGATCATGTAGGGCGTGATGATCCCGGGGGCCTCCGCGGGATCGAACCACGTCGGCGCGAGCGACACGTGCACCGCCCAGGTGAGCTGGCCCTCGGGGGCGGCGCTGGCGCGGGGCGCCAGCGCGGCCGGCAGCAGCGCGGCCGACAGGAGAACCAGGAGCACAGGCAGGAGGCCCCGATGTCTCATGCGATATCCCTCCTCGAGTCCGGTCGTCTCTCCGAGACCCCTCGCGAAGCGGGGGTTGCGCGATTAATCCGCGAATCCCGACCCTTGTCAACCGGCAACAACTGTCAGGTGACACGAGGCGTCATGGCGCCTGAGCTCCTGCGATCGGCGGGGGACGGTGAGCCGAGCGCTTCAGAGGGATGCGGCTGAGGCGATTCGCCTCACCGTGTTGCGCCCCGCCACACGGGCGCCGAGGCGGGCGGTGGGCCCTCTTGATCCAACTCCTCGGATTCACGCGCAGCTTCCCCCCGACTCGCCTTGGCCCCGCGCTTGCTCTCTACCCTCGCCGTCGGGTCGGCGCCGAATGGACGGGCGGCCGGCCCCGGAAGCTCGCGAGAGCCAAACACAAGAGGGGGACACACGATGAAGAAGGTGCTCGGGATCGTCATGGCGCTGATGCTCGTGTTCGCGGTCGCCGGTGCGTGGGCCGACGACATCCAGGGGAAGATCAAGTCGGTGGACACCGGCGAGCGTTCGTTCGTCCTCGAGGACGGCACGCAGCTCTGGGTGGCCGAGGGCGTGGCCATGGACAACCTGAAGGAGGGCGCGTCGGTGAAGGCCGCCTACGAGGAGCGCGACGGCAAGAAGGTCGCGACCGGCCTCGAGGTGTCCGAGTAGCGCCGGATCGGCAGGGGACGGGCACGCCGCGCGACGGCGTGCCCGTCCATCACCTCGCCAGGAACTCCTCGAGGCCCGAGGCCACGAGGAAGCGCAGGATCGCCGGTGCAGGGATCAGCGTGGTCTCGCCGGCGACCGGGACCTCCAGCACGCGGTCCTTCGTCTCGGGGATCGCGACCTTCGCCGTTCGGTAGCTCTCCACGATCCCGATCAGGGCACCGCTCTGCGCGTCGAACACGCCCCCGCCGCTCGACCCGTAGCTCACCGACGCGTCGACCATCCGCGGGGGCCCCTCGACGAGCACCTCGCCCTCGGGGGCGGCGATCTGGCTGACGACGCCGCTGACGACGGTGAACCGCCGCCCCCACGGAAAGGCGACGAGCAGGATCTCGTCGCCGAGGCTCGCCGTCGCCTTGAGGCGCGCCGGCACCAGGTCGAGCCCCTCGACCTGGATGATCGCGAGGTCCATGTCCTCGCTCACGAACGCGATCGAGGCTTTGACCGGCGAACGCCGGCCGGGGAGCCACACGGTCACCTCCTGGCGGCGCGGCGGGCTGACGAAGTGGCGGGCGGTGACGATCCACGCGCGCCGCGCGGCGGCGTCGGCCGCGACGACGATGCCCGAGGCGGCGCGCCGCCCGCCGCCCTCCCGCTCGCTCCGGAGCTGCACCGTCGAGGCCAAGATCCGACGGATGAGGTCGGCTCGGTCTGCGGCCGGCGGCGCCGAGGCGCAGCCCGCGAGGGCGAGCGCGAGGGCGCCCAGGGCGGGCGCGCGCCTCATCCCTCCTCCTCGGTCGCCTGGCGCTCGAGGATCCGGTAGAGCGTGCTCCGGTCGATCCCGAGGAGCTCCGCGGCGCGGAGCTTGTTGCCCCCGGCCTCCTCGAGCACCTTGGTCACGTACCAGCGCTTGACCTCCTCGAGCGTCATCCGCGACGCCGGCAGGCGCGG
>Ga0154747_1020_pt1 | contig 10776 bp, 5 predicted proteins | sample Rifle2008BG16ft_FD_105755 | JGI IMG/M metagenome (GOLD analysis project Ga0154747, IMG submission 105755) | Candidatus Rokubacteria bacterium RBG_16_73_20 | reverse complement strand
GCTTTCGTCTGGTCGAGGCGCCGGACGGGCGTCGTCACGGGGGCGTCGTGGATGGGCGCGGGGTTCGACTCCGCCTCGCGCGCGATCTGGAGCATCGCGTCGCAGAACTGGTCGAGCGTCTCCTTGGCCTCCGTCTCGGTCGGCTCGATCATCAGCGCCTCCTCGACGATCAGCGGGAAGTACGTAGACGGCGCGTAGAACCCAAGATCGAGAAGTCGTTTCGCGATATCCGTCGCCGTGACCCCGAGCTTCTTCTGCCGCCGCGCCGAGAGCACACATTCGTGCATGCACGGCCCGGGGACGGCGACGTCGTAGGCGCGCTCGAGCCGCTTCATGACGTAGTTGGCGTTGAGGATGGCGTTGTCGGCCACGCTCCGGAGGCCGTCGGCCCCCATCGTGCGGATGTAGGCGTAGGCGCGCACGAGCATCCCGAAGTTGCCCCAGAACGCCTGGAGCTTGCCGATCGACTGCGGCCGCTTCCAGTCGAGCGCGTAGCGCTCCCCCGCCCGGACGACGACCGGCACGGGCAGGAACGGCTCGAGGTGCGCCCGCACGCCCACGGGGCCCGCGCCGGGCCCGCCGCCGCCGTGGGGCGTCGTGAAGGTCTTGTGGAGGTTGAAGTGGCAGACGTCGAAGCCGAGGTCGCCCGGGCGCGTGATCCCGAGGATCGCGTTCAGGTTGGCGCCGTCCATGTAGACCTGGACGCCCTTGGCGTGGCACAGCTCGGTGATCTCGACGATGCGCGGCTCGAACATGCCGAGGGTGTTCGGCACCGTGATCATGAACGCGGCGACGTCGGGGCCCACGGCGCGCGAGAGCGCGTCCACGTCCACCTCGCCGTTCGGCAGCGACTTGACCTCGACGACCGTGTAGCCGGCGAGCGCGGTGGAGGCGGGGTTGGTCCCGTGCGCCGAGTCCGGCACGAGCACCTTCGTGCGCTTCTCGCCCCGCGCCTCGTGGTAGGCGCGGATCATGAGCACGCCGGCCAGCTCGCCCTGCGCGCCGGCCGCGGGCTGGAGGGACACCGCGTCCATCCCGGCGATCTCGCCGAGCATCGCGCCGAGCTCGTGCATCAGCGCGAGCGCGCCCTGGGCGAGCGCCTCGGGTGCCTGCGGATGGAGCCGCGCGAACCCCGCGAGGCGCGCCGCGTCCTCGTTGAGCCGGGGGTTGTACTTCATCGTGCAGGAGCCGAGCGGGTAGAAGTGCGTGTCCACGCCGTAGTTCATGCGCGACAGGCGCGAGTAGTGCCGGACGACGTCGAACTCCGAGACCTCGGGCAGCGCCGGCGCCTCCGCGCGGAGGAAGCTCGCGGGCAGCTCGGCGCGCGGGTCCCACGCGGGGACGTCGGCCTCGGGGAGCGAGTAGGCCTCGCGGCCCGGCGAGGACAGCTCGAAGATCAGCCGGTCGTAGCCCGCCATCACGCCACCGCCTTGCCGAGGGCGTCGGCGAACCGGTCGATCTCCTCCCGGGTTCGCCGCTCCGTCACCGCGACCAGCAGGCAGTCGGCGAGCGCGCGGTCGAGCGTCTTGAGCGGCACGCCGGCGAGGATGCCCTGCTTCGCGAGGCGCGCGGCGACCCGCTCGGGCGCCTTCGGCAGGCGGAGGGTGAATTCCTTGAGGAACGGCGCCTGGAAGCGCAGCGAGACGCCCGGCACGCGGGTCAGGCGCTCTGCCGCGTAGTGGGCCTTCGCCGCCGACAACTCGCCGACGCGGACGAGGCCCTGGCGGCCGAGGATCGCCAGGTAGATCGTCCCCATGAGCGCGCAGAGGGCGACGTTGGTGCAGATGTTCGACGTGGCCCGGGCCCGCCGGATGTGCTGCTCGCGCGTCTGGAGCGTCAGCACGAAGCCGCGCGCGCCGTCCCGGTCCACGGTGGCGCCGACGAGGCGGCCGGGCATGCGCCGCACGAGCGCCTGCGTGGCGGCGAACACGCCGAGGCTCGGCCCGCCGAAGCTCATCGGCACGCCGAGGCCCTGCCCCTCGCCGACCACGATGTCGGCGCCGAGCCGGCCCGGCGCCTCGAGCACGCCGAGGTTCACGGGGTCCGCGACGACGACCAGCAGGGCGCCCGCCGCGTGCGCCAGCTCGGCGGCGGCCGCCACGTCCTCGAGGCACCCGTAGAAGTTCGGCGTCTGGACGACGAGCGCCGCGGTCCGGGGCCCGACGAGCTTCCGCGCCGCGGCGAGGTCGGTGACGCCCTCGGGGGCGGGCGCCTCGCGCAGCCGGAGGCCGGGCCCGTCGCAGTACGTCGCGGTCACGCGCCGGTAGAGCGGGTTCACGCCGCGCGAGAGGACGACCTCGCCGCGCCCGGTGGCGGCGTGGGCCATCAGCGCCGCCTCGGCGAGCGAGGAGGCGCCGTCGTAGAGCGAGGCGTTCGCCACGTCCATCCCGGTGAGCTCGGCGATCATCGTCTGCCACTCGTAGATCGAGCGCAGCGTCCCCTGGCTCGCCTCGGGCTGGTAGGGCGTGTAGGCGGTCAGGAACTCGCCCCGCGCGACCAGGTGGCCGATCGGGCTCGGGACGTAGTGGTCGTACGCCCCGGCGCCGAGGAAGCAGGCGGAGGCGTCCGCGTCGGCGTTCCGCCCCGCGAGTGCCTGCAGGTGGCGGATCAGGGCCGTCTCGTCGAGCACCGGCGGGAGCGCGAGCGGCCGCGACAGGCGCGCCTTCGGCGGGATCCTGACGAGGAGGTCCTCGAGCGAGGAGGCACCGAGCACGCCGAGCATCTCGCGCTGCTCGCGCGGCGTGTTGGCGATGTAGCGCGACGCCATCAGTGCCCCCCCGCGGCGAGGAACTGCTCGTACTGCTCGGCGGTGAGGAGCTGGTCCCAGTCGCCCGCGCCCGACGGCGTGACGACGATCATCCAGCCGCGGCCGTACGGGTCCTGGTTCACCACCTCGGGCGCGTTCGGCAGGTCGCCGTTCACCTCGGCGACCTGGCCCGTGACCGGCGCGAACAGGTCGGAGACGGCCTTGACGGACTCGACGACGCCGAAGGGCTGGCGCGCGGCCACCTTCGCGCCGACCTTCGGCAGCTCGACGAACACGACGTCGCCGAGCTGCTCCTGCGCGTACGCGGTGATGCCGACGCGCACGCTCGCGCCCTCCAGCTTCGCCCACTCGTGCTCACGCGTGTACCTGAGGTCCTTCGGAACGTTCGCCATGGATTAGCCCTTCTTGACTGCCGGGGGATGAAACGGCGTGCGGACGACCTCGGCGGCCTTCGCCTGGCCGCGGACCTCGACGTCCAGGGCCGTGCCGACGACGGCGAGCCCCGCCTCGACGTAGGCCATCGCGATGCAGCGGTCCACGGACGGGCCGTACGAGCCGGACGTGACGACGCCGACGGCGCGGCCGTCCTTCAGGACGCGGTAGCCGTGCCGGGCGACGGCCCGGCCCGCCATCGTGAGCCCGACCAGCTTCCGCCGCGGGCCCGCGGCGCGCCCCTTCTCGATCGCGTCGCGCCCGATGAACTCGCCCTTCGCCGGCTTCACCACCCAGCCGAGGCCCGCCTCGAGCGGACTCGTCGTCTCGTCGATGTCGTTGCCGTAGAGCGCGTACTTCATCTCGAGCCGGAGCGTGTCGCGCGCGCCGAGGCCGATCGGCGCGACGCCGTCGCCCCGGCCCGCGTCGAGCAGCGCCGTCCAGGCGCGCTCCGTCTCGCCCCACGGCAGGTACAGCTCGAAGCCATCCTCGCCCGTGTAGCCCGTGCGCGAGATCAGCGCCGGCACGCCGGCGACCACGCTGCGCGCGAAGCGGTAGTAGCCGAGCGCGGCCACGTCGGGGTCGGCGAGCCGGCCGACGAGCGCCTCGGCGCGGGGCCCCTGCACCGCGACGAGCCCCGTCTCGAGCGAGACGTTGCGCCAGCGCGCGCCGCCGCCGTGCCCAGTCACCCAGCTCCAGTCCTTGGCGATGTTCGAGGCGTTGACGGTGACCATGAACCGGTCGGCGGCCAGGCGGTAGACGGTCAGGTCGTCGACGATGCCGCCGGCGGGCGTGCACAGGAGCGAGTACTGGACCTGGCCCACGTCGAGCGCGGCGACGTCGTTCGTCGTGAGGCGCTGGAGTGCGGCGAGCGCCGCGGGCCCCTCCACCTCGAACTCACCCATGTGGCTCACGTCGAAGCAGCCGACGGCGCCGCGTACGATGCGGTGCTCCTCGACGATGCCGGTGTACTGCACCGGCATCTCCCAGCCCCCGAACGGCACCATGCGCGCGCCGGCTCTGACGTGGGCGTCGTAGAGCGGGGTGCGCCTGAGCGGCGTGTCTGTCACGGCGAGTCAGTAGACCACCCTGCGCTGGCCGGGGTCAAGGCCGGCGCACCACGCCTCGATCGTCTCGCGCATCGCGCGGGGCTGCTCGGTCGGGATCCAGTGGCTGGCCGGCAGCCGCACCACGCGCGCGCCCGCGAGCCGGCCGAGCAGGCGCTCCGTGAGCGCCGCATCGCTGAAGGCGCTGCCGCTCGAGAGGAGTACCAGCGCCGGCGCGCGCACGCGGGCGAGGTCGGGCAGCGGGCCGCTCACCGCGATCAGCGCCTGGAGGTAGGCCGCGGTCGGCGTCGTGCGCAGATCGAGGAGGGGCGACGCGTAGCGCGCGAGCAGGTCGTCGCCGCCGCCCGCCGCGGCGAGCGCCGCGCGCGTCGTACGGTCGAGCGCCTCGAGGTCGAGCGGCAGGAGGCGCCGCCGGTGGAGCCCGAGCGCGCCGAGCGCCCGGACCAGGGCGGCGAGCGGGACGAAGAGCGGCCGGAGCCGCGCGAGCCGCCTCATCGAGCCCGTCAGCGCGGGGCGCAGCATCGGCTCGATCAGCACGAGCCCCTCGGTCGCCGCCGGGTGGCGCACGGCGAACTCGACCGCGACGTTTGCGCCCAGGCAGTGACCGGCGACGACCGCGCGCGGGTAGCCCTCCGCGGCGAGGATCGCCGCGAGGTCCGCGCACCACTCGGTCATGCCGGCGCGCCCGCGCCAGAGCGAGCCGCCGTTGCCGCGGAGGTCGGGGCGCAGCAGGTCCCACGAGTCCCGGAGCGCGGTCGTGGCGACGAACTCGGACCAGCGCGTGAGGTTGCTCGCGACGCCGTGGAGGAGGACGAGGACGCGGCGGGGCGCGCCCGGCCGCCAGAGCCGGTAGGCGAGCGGCGCGCCGTCGGGCGCCTCGAGCGTGCGCGCGGTGTCCGGGGTCGGGGCCACGCGCCGCGGTCAGGCCGCGAGGACCTCGCGCACCTTGCGGACCAGCGTCTCGGGGACGAAGGGCTTGCCGAGCAGGGGCGCCCGCGACGCCGTCAGCTCGCCGCAGTCCCCGCTCCCGCTCGCGTAGCCGGACATGAAGAGCAGCCGGACGTCGGGCCGCGCTGCGACGAGGCGCCGCGCCAGCTCGTAGCCGCTCAGGCCCGGCATCACCACGTCCGTGAGGAGCAGGTGGATGGGCCCGGCGTGCCGCTCGGCGGTCTCCAGCGCGTCGAACGGGTGGCCCGCCGCGAGCACCGTGTAGCCCGAGCGCGCGAGCGCCTCGCAGGCCATCTCGCGGACGTCCTGCTCGTCCTCCACGACGAGCACCGTCTCGGTGCCCCGGGTCCGCTCGGGGGCCGGGGCGGCGGCGGCGCGCGTCTCCGCGCGCCCGTCCACGCCGGGGAACCAGACGCGGAACCGCGTGCCCCGCCCGGGCGCGCTCTCGACGTCCACGTGGCCACCGCTCTGGGCGACGATGCCGTACACCGTCGCGAGCCCGAGGCCCGTCCCCTTGCCCGGCTCCTTGGTCGTGAAGAACGGCTCGAAGGCGCGCCGGCGCGTCTCGGCGTCCATGCCGCAGCCGGTGTCCGTGACCTCGAGGAGCACGAGGGGCCCGACGAGGCCGGGCGGCGCCTGCCCGGGCTCGACCCGCGAGGTCTCGATGACGAGCTGGCCGCCCTGCGGCATCGCGTCGCGGGCGTTCACCGCGAGGTTCATGATCACCTGCTCGAGCTGCCCCTGGTCGGCGCTCACGCGCAGCGGCCCCCGCCCCTGCCGGACGACGAGGTCGATGTGCTCGCCGATCAACCGCGTCAGCAGCTTCGCCATGCCGCCCACCACCTCGCCCAGGTCGAGCACCTTCGGCTGGAGCACCTGCTTGCGGCCGAAGGCGAGGAGCTGGCGGGTGAGCGTGGCCGCCCGCGTCGCGGCCTTGTGGACCAGCTCGACGTCGCGCCGCGAGCCGTCGTGGCGCTGGAGCCGGTCGAGGAGGAGCTGGCTCCGCCCGATGATCACGGTCAGCAGGTTGTTGAAGTCGTGGGCCACGCCGCCCGCGAGCTGCCCGATCGCCTCCATCTTCTGCGACTGGCGCAGCTGCTCCTCGAGCTGGCGCCGGGCCGTGACGTCCTCGACGATGATCTCGAAGCCCGCGGCGCCGCCTTCGCCGTCGCCGAGCGGCCGGCCGCTCGCGCGGACCGTGATGAGCGCGCCGTCCTTGCGCTTCCAGCGCATCTCGCGCGCGGGCGCCTGCCCCGTGCTCCGGTGCTCCTCGAGGAGCAGCGCCCACTCCGCGGGGTCCGCGTGGACGTCGCGCTCGAGGGTGAGCGCCAGCAGCTCGTCCTCGGACTCGTACCCGAGCATCCCGACGAGCGCGCGGTTGACCATCAGGAACCGGCCCTCCGGGCTCGTCCGGCAGATCCCGTGGGCCGCGTTCTCGACGAGCGAGCGGTACTGCGCCTCGGAGCGCGCCAGCGCCTCCTCGGTCTGCTTGCGCTCGATGAACTGGCCGATCTGCAGGCCGAGGTCGTCGACCACCTGCAGCAGGGACTCGTCCGGCGGGGACGCGCGCCGGCTGTAGAAGACGAGGACGCCCGTGATTCCCCGCAGGGCGCGGATCGGGAACGCGAACGCGCCGTGGAGTCCCTGCCGCGCGGCGATCGCCCAGCGCCGGAACGCCGGGTCCGTCGTCACGTCGGTCATCCAGACCGGCGCGCTTCGCTCCCACGCCCGCCCCACGAGCCCCTCGCCCCGCGCGAAGGTCATGGCCGGGGCCGTCGCCACGAACTCGGAGAAGTCCTGCGCGGGATCGTGCCAGCTCCGGCTCCAGCGCAGCAGGTCCGCGTCGGCGTCGACGCGCCAGACCTCGGCGAGCTGCCAGCCGAGCGCCGTGCAGACGCCCTCGAGCAGCCGCGGCAGCGCCGCCTCGAGGCTCGGCGCCTCGGTGAGGAGCCGGGTGATGCCGAACTGGATCTCGCGGTGCTGCTGGGCCCGCTTGAGCGCGGTGATGTCCACCTTGACGCCGCGGAGCAGCCGGGCCCGCCCGTCGGCGTCGCGCAGGACGCGCACCGTGTCGTGGATCCAGACGACCCCGCCGTCGGCGCCGATCATGCGGTACTCGAGCTGGTGGTCCGCCGCGTCGAGCGTCGCGGCGCGACAGAGCGCGACCGTCGCCTCGCGGTCGTCGGGGTGCAGGTGCTCGGGGACGAAGGCGGGCTCGGCGAGCCACCGCGCCACCGGGTAGCCCAGCAGCGCCTCGGCGCTCCGGCTGACGAAGGTGAGCGCGCAGGTCTCCGCGTCGGCCTCCCAGACGATCGCGTCGAGGCTCTCGACGAGGTCGCGGAAGCGCTGCTCGGAGGCCTCGGAGGCGGCGCGCGCGGCCTGCTCGCGCGCGAAGCGCTGCGCGTTGCCGATCGCCAGGGCGGCGTGCTCGGCCAGGCGCGTGAGGATCGCCTCGTCGTGGTCCGTGAACGCGCGCGCCGCCCGGTTGTCCACGAAGAGCAGGCCCTCCATGCGCCCGTCGCTCGCGATCGGCACGACCATCTGCGCGACGATGCCCTCGCCCTCGATGAACCCGCGATGGAACGCGCCCACCCGGGGGTCGTCCAGACGGCTCGGGGTGCGGAAGGGCTGCCCGGTCAGGAGCACGTGGCCGCCCGCGCCCCTGCCGGGCTCGACGCGCGGGAACTCCGAGAGCGGGCGGTGGATCCCGGCCGCGTGGCGGATCGTCATCGCCGGGCCCCCCTGCTCCCAGAGGGCGATCCGGGCGACGTCGCTGCCGCAGAGCTGTTGCGCGGCCTCGGCGACCCGGCCGAGCGTCGTGTCGAGGTCGAGCGACGCGCTGATGGTGCGGACCACGTCGGCGATGGTCTCCGCCTCCCGCCGCGCCCGCGCCTCGTCCTCGATCAGCCGCGCGTTCTCGATCGCCATCGCCGCCTCGGTCGCGAGCGCGCCGAGGAAGTCCACGTCCTCGGCGCAGAAGGAGCGCGGCTCCCGGTGCAGGAGCTTGAGGACGCCGAGCGCCCGCCCCTGGTAGACCATCGGCACGGCGAGCATCGCCCGGTACCCGAAGCGCTTGACGACGGCGCCGTCGCGCCACCCGGGCTCGGCGGCGAGGTCCGGACAGACGAGGGGATGGCACTCGCGGACGACGACGCCCGTGAGGCTCTTCGCGACGTCGAGCCGGCCCACGGCCCAGAGGGCCTCCTCGATGCCGAGCGCGCCGCGGAACCTGAGCTCGTCCCCCTCGAGCAGGAGCAGGAGCGCCGAGTCCGCCCCCATGAGGTCCGCGCTCCGCGCCGCGACGCGCTGGAGCAGGCGGTCCAGGTCGTGCTCGCTCGCCAGCTCGCGGCCGAGCGTCGTCAGCGCGTCCTGCCGCTTCCGGAGCGTCCGTTCGAGCTCGAGCGCCCGCGTCCCCTCGAGCGCGATGCCGGCCTGCTCGGCGATCGCCTCCGCGAGCCGCGCGTCGTCCGCGGTGAAGTCGTGGCGCGCGCCCGTCCAGAGGACCGAGATGCCGCCCGCCAGCTCCCCCTTGACGCGGACCCCCACGACGAGGAGGGACCGGTGCGGCACCAGCCGCGCCCAGGTCTCGGCGAACCGCGCGTCGGCCCGGCTGTCGCTCGAGCAGATCGGCGCCGACGAGGCCTCCAGCTCGACGACCAGCGCCGCCGTGGACGGGACCGTCGAGCTGGCGGAGATCAGCTCCTTCGGCACCCGGTAGCCGGCGAGCGGCCGGGACGTCGTGCGGTCGGGGCCGTAGCCGTAGGCGAGCCCCATGTCCGCGCCGAGCGCCCGGACCAGCTCGCGCGTCGCGCGCCGGAGCACCTCGGTCCGGTCCAGGGACGAGTTGACGGCGCGGCTGACCGCCACGAGCGTCTCCGCGTGGGCGAGCCGGCGCGCGGTCTCGGCATGGAGCTGGGCGTTCTCGAGCGCGAGCGCGGCCTGGTCGCTGATCGCCTCGACGAGCGAGGTCTCCTCGAGCGTGAAGGCGTGCGGCTCGTGGAGCCACGCGACGAAGAAGGCGCCGACCGGCTCGCCCCGCACGGCGATCGGGAAGAAGAGGCTCGAGCGGTGGGGGAAGCGGGCGACCGACTCCTGGTCGACCCGCGGATCGGTCGTGACGTCGCTCGACCAGGCCGGCCGCCGCTCGCGCCAGGCCTCCTCGAGGATCCGGTGGCCGCGGAGCGGGATCGGGTAGGCCAGGAAGCGTTCGAGCAGGTCCTTCGGAACCCGGTAGCCCGCGACCGGACGGAGGCTCCGCGCCTCGTCATCCGCGACGAACGCCCCGACCATGTCGGCGCCGACGGCGCGGCACGTTTCCCGGGCGATCCGCCGCATCACCTCGGTGAGGTCGAGCGTCGAGTTGAGCGCGCGGCTGACGTTCACGAGCGTCTCGGCGCGCCTGAGCCGCTGCTGCGCCGCCTCGTAGAGGCGGGCGTGCTCGAGGGCCACCGCGGCCTGGTCGGCGAAGGTCTGCACGAGGTCCACCTCGGCGGCGGTGAACGCGCGCCCCTCGACGTCCCCGATGCCGAGCGCGCCGATGACCCGGTCCTGGACCGTGAGCGGCACCGCGAGCACGCTCCGGTAGGGCGCCCGCTCGAGGACCGCCCGGAGCTCCGGCGTCAGGCTGACCCGCGGGTCCGTCAGGAAGTTCCGGGTGGTCGTCGGCTGGCGCTGGCGGAGGGTCAGGCCGATCACCCCCGCGCCCTCGGGCATCTCCAGGCCCGTGTCGAAGGCCGGCTCCAGCGCGCCCGAGACGGCGATAGCCCGGACGGCGCCGGACTCCGGGTCGAGGGCCCAGACGATGGCCATGCGAGCGTCCAGGAGGGTCCGCACGCTGAGCGCGATCTGATTCGCCACCGTGGGGGCGTCGAGGGTCTGGCAGAAGATCCTCCCGATGTCGGCCACCCACCGCTTGGCCTCGTCGCCGGCGTCGGGCAGGGCCCCGGAGGTCTCTTCGAGCTCGGCCACGCGGGAGCGCAGCCGGACGATCTCCTGGACCAGGGCGACCCTGGTGTCCGAGGAGACGGCGGCACGCCCCGGCGCGGTTCGGTCGTGGGGTTCCATCACGCGGTCCACGGTCGATTCCTCAAGTACCGGAATCCCAGCACTCTCCGTGCCACGGCGCTGACGGCTTGAAAGATCACGGGTTAGCCTTCACGCCGGGCGCGGCCGTGGTCAGGATCTGACCACGGCGACAGCGCTGACGTGTCAGGGCCGGCAAGAAACGCCAGAATCGTCCAGGGCGCGCCCGAGCGACTCTCAGCGCACGCTGTAGCCCCGCCCGATCATGCAGTTGGCGTACGCCCGGTCGTACCCTTCCTTGCTCTTGCTGTACTGGTAGGCGCCGCCGCCGACCGCGCCCGCGGTGGCCCCGGCCGCCGCGCCGATCGCCGCGCCCCTGCCCGGGCTTCCCGTCGCCGCGCCGATCGCCGCGCCCGCCGCGGCGCCGCCGACGGCGCCGATCAGCGCACCGACGCCCGCACCCTTCGCGGTCTCCGTCGCGGGGTCGTAGCCCGTCTGGCCCTTGGCGATCAGCATGCAGTCGTTCTGGTCACGGAGCTG
>Ga0154747_1258_pt7 | contig 10780 bp, 9 predicted proteins | sample Rifle2008BG16ft_FD_105755 | JGI IMG/M metagenome (GOLD analysis project Ga0154747, IMG submission 105755) | Candidatus Rokubacteria bacterium RBG_16_73_20 | reverse complement strand
CCCGACAGGCCGGCGAAGCGCGACACGTCGCCGGCGTCCACGGTCCGCCGGCCCGTCACCAGCACCTCGCCCGCCGTGAAGTCCTCCCAGTGGCGTCCCCTCGGCTCCATCGCGCCTCCCGTCGTCATCCGAAGACCTGGCCACGATCCCAGTCGAGCTCGCGTCCGATGACCACTCTCAGGATCTCGGACGTGCCGCCGCCGGGCAGCAGGAAGCGCGCGTCGCGGAAGTAGCGCTGCACCGGGTACTCCGTCGCGAGCCCGTACGAGGCGAGGATCCGCGAGGCCTCGTCGGTGACCCGCACCGCGGTCTCCGAGGCCAGGAGCTTCGCCATCGCCGCCTCGCGCCCGACCGGCCGGCCGGCGTCGAGCCGCGCCGCGGCCTGGTAGGTCACGAGCGCGGCCGCGTGGAGCGCGGTGAGCATGTCGGCGAGCTTGAAGCCGATCGCCTGGTGCTCCACGATCGGCTTGCCGAACGCGACGCGCTCGCGCGCGTAGGCGAGCGCGGACTCGTAGGCCGCGCGCGCGAGCCCGGTCGAGAGCGCGGCCGTCATCACCCGGATCTCGGCGAGGATCCCGCCGATCTTCTCGACGCCGCCGGTCTCGCCGCCGAGGAGGTGCTCCGCCGGAACTTCGACGTCGTCGAGGAGAATCTCCCCCGTCACGGAGCCGCGCACCGCCATCTTGTCGATCGACTTGCCGAGCGTGATACCGCGCATCGCCGCCCGGTCGAGCAGGAAGAGCGCGATGTTCTTCAAGCCGCGCTCGCCGGAGGTCTTGGCGGCAACGGTCAGCACGTCGGCGACCGGGGCGTTGGTCACCCACGTCTTGGTCCCGCGCAGCACCCAGCGGTCGCCGCGCCGCTCGGCGCGCGTCGTGATGCTCGCGAGGTCCGAGCCCGCGCCGGGCTCGGTCAGCGCGAACGTCGTGACGAGGTCGCCGCGGAGCGCGGGCACGAGGTACTTCCGGCGCAGCTCCTCCGAACCGAAGCGGTACACGAAGTGCGTGCCCATCAGCGACTGCATGCACGCCGAGGCGGCGAGCGACATCGAGCCCCGCGCCAGCTCCTCGGCGAAGAGACAGTAGGTCACCATGTCGCTTCCGGCCCCGCCGTAGACCTCCGGGTAGCGCAGCCCGAGGTACCCCAGCTCGCCGACGCGCTTGAAGAGCTCGCGCGGGAATTCGGCGCGCTCGTCGATCGCCGCGGCGGCGGGGGCCACCTCGGCGTCCACGAACCGCGCCACGGCGCGGCGGAACCGCTCCTGCTCGTCGCTGAACGCGATCATGCGCGCGGCGCCGCGCGGAGCGCCGCGGTCGCGGCCTCGTCCACGCGGAGCCCCGTTCCCGTGCCGACGACGACGACGCCGTACTCGCGCCCCGCGGCCTCGACCGACACGTAGTCGTCGAGCACGTCCTCGAGCACGCGCGCCGGCTCGCGCGCGAGCGGGTCGCCGTAGCCGCCCGCCCCCGACTGCTGGAAGGAGATCACGGCGCCATAGGCGAACTCGCGCGAGGCCTTGCCGTGCACGACCGTCTCGCCCGGCCCGGGGTCGAGCACGGTGCGCGCGAGCCGGCCGGGCTTGCCGCCGAAGAGGCCGTAGGGCGGGAACCGCTGCCGGTCCGAGAGGTTCGTGAGCTTGCCCTCGTCGGCGAGGAAGCGCATGTCCCGGCGCACGCCCAGGCCGCCCCGGAACCGCCCCGCGCCCGCCGAGTCGCGGATCAGCTCGAAGCGCTCGATGACGATCGGCTGGTTCGCCTCCTGGGCCTCGACGGGGATGTTCGAGGCGTTGAACGCCCACGACATCGCCTCGCAGCCGTCCTTCGTCGCGCGCCCGCCGGTGCCCGAGAGCACGAGCTCGTAGGCGACGAACCGGCGCTTGCGCGCCCGGTCCCAGCCGCCGAACGTCGGGTTGGCCATGTGCGAGGCCGCGGCCGCCACGCGCTCCGGCAGCGCGGGCGCCAGCGCGCCCAGCACGGACTCGAACGTGCGGTAGCAGATGATCGCGCGCGGGCCGCCGCCCGCGGGCGGGCGCGGGTTGAGGAACGAGCCCTCGGGCGCCCGCACCGTGACCGGCCGGAGCGCGCCCTCGTTCATCGGCCCGAACGGGTCGGTGAGGCACTTGACCGCCGCGTAGGAGTAGGAGCGCGTGTAGTTGATGTACGAGTTCATGCCCGAGGCCGTCTGGGGGCTCGAGCCCTCGTAGTCGATCGTCATCCGGTCGCCCGCGACCGTCACCGTGACCGCGACGCGGAGGGGGTCGGTCCCCGGCCCCCAGTCGTCCATGAAGTCCTCGAACGTGTAGACGCCGTCGGGGACCTCGCGGATCGCCCGCCGCATGCTGGCCTCCGTGCGCGCGAGGATCTCCTGCATCGCGGCGAAGAGCGTCTCCGGCCCGTAGCGCGCGGCCAATTCTTGCAGGCGCAGCTCGCCGACCCGCAGCGCGCTCCGCTGGGCGCGCAGGTCGCCGAGCACCTTGTCGGGCGTGCGCGTGTTCGCGGCGATGATGCCGAGGATCCCCTCCTGCTCCTCGTACCCCTGCCAGACCTTCGTCGGCGGGATGCGGAGCCCTTCCTGGAAGTAGTCGAAGATCCCCTCGACGCCCTGGCTGCCCGGCCGCTGGCCGCCGACGTCGGTGTGGTGGAGGATGTTGACCGCGAAGCCGACGAGCCGCCCCGCGTGGAACGCGGGCTGGGTGACGAAGAAGTCGGGGAGGTGCCCCGAGCCGAGCAGCGGATCGTTCAGGAGGATCGCGTCGCCCGGGCGCAGCGTGTGGACCGGGTGAGCGGCGAGCGCGTTCTTCACCGCGAACGACATCGCCCCCATGTGGCCGGGGCTGTACGGACCCTGGGCGACCATGCGCCCCTCGGGGTCGAAGACCGCGACCGAGAAGTCCTGCCCCTCGCGCGCCTGCTCGGAGTAGGCGGTCTTGTGCACGGTCGTACCGATCTCGACCGCGATGGACTGGAGCGCGCCCCAGATGACGCCGAGCGTGATCGGGTCCACTGTAACGGGTGCCGCGAGGCCGGCTCCCACCGCGGGTGGCCTGCTGGAGACGCGCCCCGGCTCCGTCATGCGGCCGCTCCCACCGCGGGTGGCCTGCTGGAGATGCGCCCCGGCTCCGTCATGGCACGAGCAGGTTCGCCCACTCGTCCACGGTCGCGGCCGTGCCCGGCGGAAGCACCGTGGTGGACTCGCGCTCCTCGACGATCGCGGGGCCCTCAAGCCGCGCGCCCGCGCCGAGCGCGTAGCGGTCGTACACCGGCGTCTCGGTGAAGCCGCCCGCCTCGGGGAACCAGGCGCGCCGCCGCCCCTTCGGCGCCGCCGCGCCCGCGCGGCGCGGGGCCTTGGCGAGCGCGATCCGGGGCGAGCCGCCGACCGCCGAGAGCTTCCAGGTGACGATCTCCACGGGCTCTGTTGGATTGGCGTAGCCGTAGCGCGCGGCGTACACCTCGTCGAACGCGGCACGCACGCGGGCGAGCGCCGCGGCGTCGAGCGCGCCCGCGGGGACCGGGACCGTCAGCTCGTAGCCCTGGCCCACGTACCGGGCATCGGCCGCGCGCGCGACGGTCACGTCCCCGCCGACCGCGGACTCGCGCACCACCTCGAGCGCCTGCGCGGCCATCTCCTCGTACATCGCGCTCACCTGCCGGGGGTCCACCGCGTCGAGCCGCCGCACGTAGGTGCGCGCGACGTCGAAGCGGACCTCCGCCGCGAGGAGCCCGATCGCCGCGGTGACGCCCGCCGCCGCCGGCAGGATGACGCGGGGGATCCCGAGCGCCCGGGCGAGCCGGCAGCCGTGCACGGGGCCCGAGCCGCCGAAGGCGACCAGCGAGAGGTCACGCGGGTCTCGGCCGCGCTCGATCGAGACGACCCGGGTCGCGAGCTCCATGTTCGTGGTGACGATCGCGTGCACGCCCCACGCCGCCTCCTCGAGCGTGAGCCCGAGGGGCCGCGCGACCCGCGTCTCGATCGCCCGCGCCGCGGCCCCGGCGCTGAGCCGCATCGAGCCGCCGGCGAAGTCGTCCGGGTTGAGGTAGCCGAGCACGAGGTTCGCGTCGGTCACGGTGGGCTCGGCGCCGCCGCGCCCGTAGCAGGCGGGCCCGGGCGTGGACGACGCGCTCTCCGGCCCCACCGCGATCACGCCGAGCGTCGCGCGCGCGATCGAGCCGCCGCCCGCGCCGATCTCGACGAGGTCGATCGCCTGGATGTTCATCGGCAGCCCGCTGCCCGGCGCGTTCGCGACGCGATGGAGCTCGAACGCGGTCGTCGTGAGCGGCCGCCCCTTCTCGATGAGCGCGAGCTTGGCGGTTGTGCCGCCCATATCGAACGCGATCAGGTCGCGCTGGCCCACGAGCTCGCCGTACGCCGCCGCCATCAGGGCGCCCGCGGCGGGGCCCGACTCGATCATCCGCACCGGGTAGCGCTGCATCGCCTCGGCGGTCGCGATGCCGCCCGAGGACTGCATGACGAAGAGGCGCCCCCGGTACCCGCGCGTGCCGAGCACGCGGCCGAGCCCGGCGAGGTACTCGCGCACCGCCGTCATCACGTAGGCGTTGACCACGGTCGTGGACGTCCGCTCGTACTCGCGGAACGTCGGCGACACCTCGTGCGACAGCGTCACCGTGACGTGCGGCGCCTCCTCGGCCACGATCGCGGCGAGGCGCTTCTCGTGCACCGGGTTCAGGTAGGCGTGCAGGAGGCAGATCGCGAGCGTCGTGACCCCGCGCGCGACGAGCTCGCGCACGGCCCGGCGCGCGTCGGCCTCGTCCAGCGGGGTGCGCACCGAGCCGTCCGCGAGCACGCGCTCGCTCACCTCGCCGATGAGCCGGCGCGGGATCAGCGGCGCGGGCTTCTCGATGTGCAGGTCGTAGACCTGGTAGCGCTTCTCCCGTCCGATGATGAGCACGTCGCGGAAGCCGCGCGTGGTCAGCAGGCCGACGCCACGCGCCTTGCGCTCGATGACGACGTTCGAGCCGAGCGTCGTGCCGTGCACGGCCTGGGCGACGTCGGCCCACGCGACGCCCCCGGCCGCGGCCAGCGCGTCGAGGCCCGCCAGGCACGCCTCCGAGGGGTCCGGGTACGTGGTCAGCCGCTTCGCCGTCACGAGCTCGCCCGAGGGCGACTGCAGCACGAAGTCGGTGAAGGTGCCGCCGACGTCGAAGCCGATGCGGTAGGCCACGCGGCGCTCAGCTCCGGCGGTCGGCGCGCGAGAAGACGACGCGGTACGGGTAGCGCTTGCCCGCCTGATAGGTGATCGCGTGCTCCACGGGCTCGCCGCTGGCCGCGAAGTACGTCCGCTCGAAGAGCAGGAGCGGCGAGCGCGGCCGGATCTGGAGCAGCTCGGCGACCTGGCGCGGGGCGAGCGCGGCGTCCACCACCTGCTCCATCAGCTTGATCTGCACGCCGGTGAGCCGCTCGATCGCGCCGATGAGCGAGGTCTTGGACAGGTCCTCGTCGGAGAGCGCGGTGCCGATCGTGAGCGGCACGTACGCGGTGACGTGCTGGAACGGGCCGCCGTCGCCCAGGCGCACGCCCACGACGCAGTACGCCGAGGAGCGCGGCGGCAGCCGGAGCGCCTGCGCGATGTTCGCCGGCAGCGTCACGATCTCGCGCGAGACGAGCTTGAACCAGGTCTCGTCGCCGAGCGCCATCATGTCGCCGACCGAGCCGATCACGCGCAGCTTGCTGTCCACGCCCGCCGCGGGCGTCGAGAACGTGCCGCGCCCGGCGTGGCGGTAGAGCAGGCCCTCCTGGACCAGGACGTCGAGGGCCTGGCGGATCGTGGGGCGGCTCACCTTGAACCTGGCGCAGAGCGCGTGCTCCGAGGGGATGCGCTCGCCCTCCCGCCGGAGGTCGCGACGGATCGCGTCGGCGATCTGCAGGTAGCGCGGAATCCCGGGCCGGTAGTTCACCGCTGCCTCCCGCTGTAAGAATGTCTGGACATTTAGCACCGTCGGGCTGCCACGTCAATGGGCCCGGCGCCGCCCCGCACCTCAGAGCCCGTGAACGAATCGCGTGATCGAGGAGCGCCATGGGTTCCCCGGGGCGCTCCGAGCGTCGGGGGTATCGGGACCCTTCGAGGCCCCCGATGAACTCAGAGCCTGTGAGCCAATCGCGGTGTCGAGGGGCGCCACGGCTGCGCCGGGGCGTCCCGAGCGTCGGGGGGCATGGGGGGCGCCCGGAGCCCCCCATGAACTCAGTCCCCGGGCGCGAGGAACGGGTAGCGGAAGTCCGTCGGCGGCGCGAACGTCTCCTTGATCGTGCGCGGGCTCACCCAGCGGAGCAGGTTCAGCGCGCTGCCGGCCTTGTCGTCGGTGCCCGACAGGCGCGCGCCGCCGAACGGCTGCTGGCCCACCACCGCGCCGGTCGGCTTGTCGTTGACGTAGAAGTTGCCGGCCGCGTCCACGAGCGCCTCCGTCATCCGCGCGATCGCCCCGCGGTCGCACGCGAAGATCGCGCCGGTGAGCGCGTAGGGCGTGCCGCGGTCGCAGAGCGCGAGCGCCTCGTCGAGGCGTCGTCGGCGTACACCCACACGGTGAGCACGGGCCCGAAGATCTCCTCGCGCAGGAGCGGCAGGTCCGGCGCGAGCGCGCGCACCACGGTCGGCTCGACGAACCAGCCCGTGCGGTCGTCCGACCCGCCTCCGGCCAGGATCTCGGCGTGGGGCGAGCGGCGCGCCAGGTCGAGGTAGCCCCGGGCCTTCGCGAACGCGTCTCGGTCGATCACCGCGCCCATGAAGTTCGTGAAGTCGCGGACGTCGCCGACCCGGAGCGCGGCGACGTCCGCCAGGAGCCGCCGCTCCACCTCGGGCCAGAGCGAGGCCGGGACGAACGCGCGCGAGGCGGCCGAGCACTTCTGCCCCTGGTACTCGAAGGCGCCGCGCGTCAGCGCGGTGGCGACCGCCGCCGGGTCGGCCGTCGGGTGGGCGAGGACGAAGTCCTTGCCGCCCGTCTCGCCGACGAGCCGCGGGTAGCCCCGGTAGCGCCGGATGCCGCGCCCGACGGCCTCCCAGATGGCCTGGAACGTCGCGGTCGAGCCCGTGAAGTGCACACCCGCCAGCTCCGGCGCGGCGAGCGCCGCCCCGCCCACCTCGGCGGCCGCGCCCGGGACCAGGTTCACGACGCCGGGCGGCAGCCCCGCCGCCTCGAGGACCTCCATGACGAAGTGGGCCGCGTACACGGCCGACGAGGCGGGCTTCCAGACCACGGTGTTGCCCATGAGCGCGGGCGCCGTCGGCAGGTTGCCGGCGATCGAGGTGAAGTTGAACGGCGTGAGCGCGAGCACGAAGCCCTCGAGCGGCCGGTGCTCGAGCCGGTTCCAGCAGCCGGGCGCGGACTCGGGCTGCTGGCGGTAGATCTCCTCGGCGAAGGCGACGTTGAAGCGCCAGAAGTCGATCAGCTCGCACGCCGCGTCGATCTCGGCCTGGTGCGCGGTCTTGGACTGGCCGAGCATCGTCGCGGCGTTCAGCGTCATCCGGTACGGGCCGGCCAGCAGCTCGGCCGCCCGGAGGAACACGGCGGCGCGCTCCTGCCAGGGCAGGCGCGACCACTCGCGACGGGCCGCGAGCGCGGCCTCGATCGCGCGCGCCACCTCGGCGGCGCCCCCCGCGTGCCAGACCGCGAGGACGTGGCGGTGGTCGTGGGGCATGACCGCCTCCGCGGTGCGGCCGGTGGCGACGCGCGCCCCGCCGATGCGCGGGGTGATCTCGACGACCTCGCCCGCGAGCCGCGCGAGCTCGGCGCGGAGCGCCCGCCGCTCGGGGCTGCCCGGCGCGTAGCCGAGCACCGGCTCGTTCCGGGGACGCGGAGCGGTGAAGATCGCGTTGGCCATGGGCTCCCTCCTCGGCGTCAGGGGACGACGCCCTGCCCGGGTGCGAGCGCGACGCGCGCCGGCCGGGTGTTGCGGATCTCGAGGTGGACGGGCAGGAACTGCCGGACCACCCACGCGACGGTCGCGAGGTGGGGCGAGACCGTCGGGCACGTGAAGCGCGACGCGCCCGCGGCGAGCGCCAGGAACGGCACGAGCTGGTCCGCCAGGTGGTCGTCCACCGCGGCGCCGCTCGCGAGCCACCCGAGGAGCTGGTCGACCGCCTCGTCGGCGACGCGCTCGGCCGGGACGCCGCGCCGGCCGAGGGCGGAGAAGCCCGCGCGCCCGTGCACGGCGAGAAAGACCAGCGTCCCCGGCCCGTGCGCCGGGCGATCCTCCTCGAGCGCGACCGCCGCGCCGAGCCCCGCCGCCGCCAGGCGCTCCTCGACGCGGCGCCGCTGGCGCTCGGCGATCGAGCGCGGCAGCCGCGACACCGCCGAGAGCCCCGTGATCGCCGGCCGGGCCGGCGGCTCGAGCGCGACGAAGCCGCGGCCCGCGCCCGCCGGCGTCACGCGCACCTCGACCTCGCCGCCGCCCGCCGGGTACCAGCCCCAGCGCGTGAGCGCGAGCGAGGCGCCGAGGCCGAGCTGCGCGAGCGCGGGGAACAGCACGTCGGCCAGGTAGTGGACCGGCGGGCTCCAGGGCACGTGCGTGCCGCCGATCAGCGTGAGCCGCGACGCCTCGCGGGCACGCGCGAGCGGGAGCAGGAGCGCCTCGGCCAGGAGCGACACGGCGCCGGCGCTCCCCCGCTCCGCGCCGACGTCGAAGCGGTACGCGCCGCCCCGGAGCGCCTGCGGCACGAACGTGAGCGCGGTCGAGCCGAGCGCGTCGCCCTCGACCTCGGCGTCGCCGACCCGCGCGAGCGCGCGCACGACGGTCAGGTGCTGTGGCTGGAGCCCCGGCTTCGGGCGCCGCGCGCGGATGCGCGTGAGGCTCACCGCGCGGCCGAGGGCGACGGCGAGCGCGAGCGCCGTGCGGACGATCTGCCCGCCGCCCTCGCCGTGGGAGCCGTCGAGCGTCAGCGCGGGCGCGCCCACCGGATCAGCGCCTTCCGCGCCTCATCGAGCAGGAGCGCCACCACAAGGTCCACCGGGTCGCCGGCCGGGGCGAGCGCCGGGGGGTGGCCCGGGCGCGCCCAGCGGAGGGCGGGCGGGGCCTGGCCGGTGAGCGCCAGCACGAGCCCGACACCGGGCGCCAGGCTGAGCCACGCGCGCGTGTCGAGGCCGGCCAGGCCGACGGCCCCGAGCAGGCCCGCCAGGTCGGTGACCCCGGCGATGAGCGGCGTGAGCGCGGAACCTCGAGCCATAGGCGCCGAACCCCGGGGCAAACCCGATGCCAGGCACGGGGGCGGCGCCCCCGGGCGTTTTCCGCCCTGTTGGACGCCGGGTTGGAGGGCGCCGTTGGCCGACCCGGCGGCGGGTGGGGTGGCGGTGTCCCACCTGAGGCGGGCGGCCCCTCCCTGGTCCGGCGGGGGGATCATGAATCCGCCCACTTGCCCGACGGCCGCCAGGCACCGCTTTTGCCTAAGCCTATGGGCAAGGAGGCGCGCGATGAAGAAAGTGTCCGAGGTGATGACCCGGGACGTGATCACGGTGGGCCCCGACGCGTCCATCCACGAGGCCGCCCGCCTGCTCGTGGACCACGGCGTGAGCGGCCTGCCCGTCGTGGACGACGCGGGCGCGGTGGTCGGTGTGCTGAGCGAGGGGGACCTGATCGTCCGCCAGAAGCCGCGGCGCCCGCCCCCGTGGTGGGAGCTCTTCTTCCGCGACGGCGAGCGCCTGGCGCGCGACTACCAGAAGGCGGTGGGCACGACGGTCGCCGAGGTGATGACGCGCAAGGTCCTGTACGTGAGCCCGGAGGCGCCGATCGCGTGGGCGGCCGCGCTGCTCGACCGCCACCGGATCCGCCGCCTGCCCGTGCTCGAGAACGGCCGGCTCGTCGGCGTCGTGAGCCGCGGCGACCTCGTGAAGGCGCTCGCCGCGACGCCCGGCGCCGCCGCCGCGCTCTCCGACGCGGAGCTGGTCGCGGAGATGAAGGACCGGATGGAGCGCGAGGCCTGGATCTCGAACCGGGGTATCCTCGTCGAGGCGCGGGCCGGGGTCCTGACCCTCTGGGGGATGGTGGAGAGCGAGGCCGAGCGCGCCGCGCTCGAGACGATGGCGCGCGCGATTCCGGGGTGCGGGTCAGTTGACAACCAGACCATCACGCGATCTCGAGTCGTCGCGAGGTACGGCGCCGCCTGAGTCACCGGCGGAGGCCGCGCCCGCGGACCGCCGCGCGGCCGAGAGGCAGGCCCTCGAGATCGTGCGGGGGCTCGTCGCCGAGCTCCAGGGCGCGCTCGCGCCGCCGGCGGTGGCGCTCGACCAGGCGCTCGAGCGCGAGCTCGGCCTCGGCAGCCTGGAGCGCGTCGAGCTCTCGCTGCGCCTCGAGCAGGCGTTCGGCGTCCGCCTGCCCGACGAGGCGGTCATGGAGGCGGCGAGCCCGCGCGACCTCGTGCGCGCCCTCGCCCGGGCCGCGCCCGCGGTCCTCGAGCGGGCCCCCGAGCCGGCCCCGCCCCTCGGCGCCGGCGTGGCCGCGCCCGCCTCCGCGGCCACGCTCGTCGACGTGCTGCGCTGGCACGCCGAGCGCGCCCCCGACCGGCCCCAGGTCATTCTGCGCTCCGCGGACGAGGGCGAGCGCGTGATCACCTACGGGGAGCTCTGGGCGCGCGCGCGCGCCGTCGCCGCGGGGCTGCGCGAGCGCAAGCTCGGGCCGGGTGAGACCGTCGCGCTCATGCTGCGCACCGAGGAGGCGTTCTTCGCCGCGTTCTTCGGCACCCTCCTCGCGGGCGCGGTGCCCGTGCCGATCTACCCGCCGTTCCGCGCCGACCGGATCGAGGAGTACGCGCGGCGCCAGGTCAAGATCCTCCGGAACG
>Ga0154747_1239_pt1 | contig 10949 bp, 7 predicted proteins | sample Rifle2008BG16ft_FD_105755 | JGI IMG/M metagenome (GOLD analysis project Ga0154747, IMG submission 105755) | Candidatus Rokubacteria bacterium RBG_16_73_20 | reverse complement strand
GATGGCGCCGGATCGATCCCGTGCGCGGCGCGAGTCGCCTCGCGATCCTCGCGTTCGTCGGGTTCGAGTTCGCGCTGGAGGCCGGCGCCGAGCCTGGAGCCTGGTCACGATGGCTGCTCGCCGGTGCGGTGGCCGCGGCGTTCGCCGTGGAGCTCGCGCGCGACGGCTGGGCGTTCCGGAGGCAACTGCTGCGCCACCGCTGGCCGGACCTCCTCCTCGGCCTCCCGGGGTTCGCGCTCCTCTTCTCGGGCAGCCCTCGGGCAGGAGCGGCGTTCTTCGTCGCGCGCCTGGCGACGCGCGAGCTCACCGCCCTCGTCCACTGGCGGCCGGCTCGCCCAGCGCTGGACGCATTGCTGCACCGGCCCATCGCGCTCCTGTGCGTGAGCTTCCTGCTCACCATCGCCGTGGGCACGATCGTGCTGCTCGCGCCGGCTGCCACCGCGGCGGGGAGGACGACGGGCTTCGTCACGGCGCTCTTCATCGCGACGAGCGCGACCTGCGTCACCGGCCTCGCCGACGTCGACGTGGCGAGCCACTTTAGCCGGTTCGGTCATTGGGTCATCCTCATCCTGATTCAGGTCGGAGGCCTCGGCATCATGAGCATCACGACCGCGCTGGCGCTGGTGTTTCGCCGCGCGCTGTCGGCGCGGGCGCGCGGCGCGATGCAGGAGATCCTCGAGGAGGAGACCGTCACGGGTTTCCGCCGCCTCATCGTCGCGATCGTGGCGATCACCCTGGGGTTGGAGGCCGGGGGCGCCCTGGCGATCTACCCTGTGCTCTCCCTCGGGGCCGATGGGCAACCGCTCGCGACCGCCGATCGCGCCTTCCATGCCGTGTTCCACGCAGTCAGCGCATTCTGCAACGCGGGGTTCAGCCTCTACCCGGACAGCTTCGGCCGGTTCGCCGGGAATTCCACGCTGAACCTGGTGATCATGGTGCTCGTTGTCCTCGGCGGGATAGGGTTCCCTGTAATGAACGAGCTGATCCGCGTCGATCGCTGGTGGCGAAGGGGCCTGCGCGGAGGCTGGGCCTTCCTGCCTGTCCACGCGCGCGTCGTGCTCGTCACGACCGCCGCGTTGGTTTGCGTGGGCGCCTTCGCCTTCCTGGTGCTCGAGTGGAACCGATCGCTCGCGGGGCTCTCCTTGGGGGAGCGACTCCTCGCCAGTTCCTTCCAGAGCGTGACGCTGCGGACGGCCGGCTTCAGCACGGTGGACTTCTCGCTGCTCGGGACGCCCATGTTGCTCGTCTGCCTCGTGTGGATGTTCATCGGCGGATCGCCGGGAGGAACCGCGGGCGGCGTCAAGACGACGACGATCGCGGTCCTAGCCCTCACCTTCCGGGCTATGCTGCGTCAGCGCGCCGACGTGGAGGTCTTCGGGCGCAGTATCCCCGCCGTGAACGTCTACCGGGCTGCGGCCGTGGCGGCGATCTCGCTCTTGCTGCTGTTCGTCCTCACGTTCCTGCTGTTCGCCGTGGAACCGGTGCAGCCGTTCAGGAGCCTGCTGTTCGAGGCGGTGAGCGCCTTCGGCACGGTGGGCCTCTCGCTCGGCACCACGGCCTCGCTCGGAGCGCCGGGGAAGCTCATCGTGTGCGCACTCATGTTCGTGGGCCGGCTCGGCCCGTTCACGCTCGCCGTCGCGGCCGCCCTCTCGAAGGACCAGGCCGCCTACGGGTTTCCCTCGACGAAGGTCGTCGTTGGCTAGACGCTGCAGGAGGAGCTGCCGTGCGGATCCACGTCGTAGTGGGGCTGGGGCAGTTCGGAGAGCAGGTCGCGCGAGGGCTCGCCGCCGCGGGCAGCGAGGTTATCGCCGTCGACAGCGACATGCGGCGCGTCGAGGAGATCAAGGACGTCGTGACGCGCGCGGTGCGCGCGGACTGCACGTCCGAAGCGGCCATGCGCGCCATCGGCGCAACCGAGGCGCACTCGGCCGTCATCGCGCTCGGCGAGCAGGACTTCGAGGCGGCCGTGCTCGGGACCGCGTCGCTGAAGTCGCTCGGCGTGAAGACGGTGATCGCGCGCGCGTCGGACCCGCAGCGCGGAAGGATTCTCGCGCTCGCCGGTGCGTCGCGCGTGGTGTACCCGGAGGCAGAGATGGGCGAGCGCGTGGCGAACCTGCTCATGCACCCGAGCCTGTCTTCCGCGGCCCGGCTGCCGAGCGGTTTCGGTCTCGCCGAGTTCCGGGCGCCCCCTGCGATAGAGGGGAAGACGCTCGTGGCGCTGAACCTGCGCCAGATTCACGCGCTCACCGTCGTCGCCGTCGTCCGCGGCGGGAGCGCGGTCGACGCGACGGCGGAGCTCGAGCTGAAGGAGGGTGATCACCTCCTCGTGGCCGGGCGCATGGACCGCCTCGACGCCCTCGCCCGCTCCTGGGACCTCCAGCGCTAGCCGTTTGTGTGCCGTGGCGACGGTCCACTGTCCAGAACTGTCCAGAACGTATATTGATCACCGTCGAGGGCGCCCCCTTGAGACCACCCTCGATGGGGCGCGGCGAATTGCCGATTGCCTCGCAAGAAGCACGCTTCGAGCGTCAGGCGTGCGATGCTGTTAACTGTGGAATCATGAAATGGATCCTCGGCCTCGACCTCGGGCCCCGTAGCCGCGGTGCCCTGCAGTTTGCCCGGTGGATTGCGGAGGCCACGCACGGCAGCGATGACTTCGTGGCGGTGCACGTCCTGGACGTGGATCACCTGTGGGGCGTTTTGAAGTACCACCACCTCTCCGAGATCATCGAGGTCGCAAACGCCGCTGCCCATCGCGAGCTCGAACGTGCGTGGCCGGGAGGCTCCTTGCCCGTCATCGAGGTGAGACAAGCGCTCACGGTCGAGGACGGTCTGGCGGAAGCACGCGCCCGCCATCGGGCGGAGGGTCTCGTGATCGGGCGGGCCGCTTCGACCGAGGGGCACCACCTCGTGCGCCTCGGCCGGGTCGCGCGCCGGGTCCTCCGCCAGCTCGCGTCGCCCGTCGTGATCGCGCCCCCTGATCTCGTGGCCGCAGACATCGGAGGCGGCGCGGTTACCGCCCTTTCTGCGCTGACCGACGACTCCACCGAGGCGTGCCGGTTTGCCGCCGCGTTTGCCGAGCGCGCCGCGCGACCGCTCGCGCTGGCTCATGTCGCGAACGACCCGCGGCTTGACGCCGCGGCGCACATCCCCCGTTCGACGCTCGATCGAATGGCGGCGGATTTCGCTGCCGCGGGCCGCGCGGAACTGCCCCATTGGCTCGAAGTCAACGACTTGCGGCCCATGGTCGCGATCGTGCTGCAGGGCGACCTGGTGAGCTCCGCGCTCGCGTTCGCCGATGTACAGCGCGCGCCTTTCGTGGTCGTCGGCGCGCACGCGCCGACGGGGCTCGACCGCGTCTTCGCGCCGCGCGTCGGGCGCGAACTCGCCGCCGTGTCCCGCGTTCCGGTCGCAATCGTTCCGCCGGTGGGTTCTGCGGAGATTCGTCACGCCAGGCCGTGAGCACGACAGCGCCGCTGCTGGCTCGAACCTGAGCTCCGCGACGGATGGGATGCGCTGGTCGCCCGGAGGCGGCGACGCAGGCGAGCACGATGGCCCGCTAGGTCGAGAGCATCGCCTCTGTCTCTCGCCAGGGTCGTTCACGGCATCTCGAACGTGAAACGCGTTGGGCGCGCGAGCGCGACGTCGCAGGGCGACGAGCGAACCAGCCACTCCGCAACGCTCCCGAGGAGGGCGTGGGCCATTCCCGAGCGCGCGTGGGTCCCGACAGCCATGAGGTCGCACCGCTCGCGTACGGCCTCGCGCAGTACCACGATCCTCGGATCGCCCTCACTGACCGTCAGTTCGCACTGGATCCCGCGCTCGGTATAGGCGGCGGCGATCGTCTGCGCGTTGGCGGCCGCGAGATCCTGATGCTGCCGGCGGTATTCGTCGAGCGTGTTTGCGGCGAACCAATCCTCGAAGGCGATGTGGAAGGCGTGCACCATCCGGAGTGAGCGCACGTCGTCGGGCAGGAGCGTGAGCGCGAGATCGGTCACGCGCCGCGAGGCGTCCGAGAGATCGATCGCCACGAGCGCCCGTTGATACGGGCCGGCGGCCTTCTCGTTCACGAGCAGGACGGGCACGTCTCCCTTGCGAACGACCCGTTCGGCGGTCGAGCCAAGGAAGGCGTCGCGCAACGCCCGCGGCCCGTGCCGTCCGATGACCACGAGGTCCGCGCCGGTCGCGCGCGCGTGCCGGATGATCTCGACGTAGGGCGTGCCGAGGACGACCGCGCACTCGACCTTCACGTCCGCGCCCCGGTCTGCGATCGCGCGCGCCACGTCCGCGGCGGCAGCGTGGAGCATGACCATGGCCCGTTCGGCCACCGCATCGCGGAAGTCGACAGGGATCGAGTCGGCGAGGGCATGCACGATCGAGAGGGTGCCGCCGGGGCCTATCGGCAGCCACGCCGCGCGGCGGATCGCGGCTGCGGCGCCGGGCGAGAAGTCCGTCGCCACCGCGACATTCTTGAGCAGAGTTCGATCACTTGCCATGACGGTCTCCTCCAGGTTTCTCGCAGCGATCCGCTCGTCGCCGAGCGAGGCTCCGACGCACGACCTTCTCCGCATCGACGACGCCGGCGAGGACGAGGGCCCCGCCGATGGCGGCGGCCCACTCGGGGGCGCCAGCCGGGGCGACGTGCAGCACCGCGGCGAATCCCGGCAGGTGCATGGCCGCGAGGTGCAGTCCCAGCGCCGCCAGCGTCCCGAAGAGCAGGAGCGGGTTGCGAAGCGGCGACAGGCGGAGCACGGGCACGGTCTCCGAGCGGCTGTTCCCTGCCTGGACGTTCTCGAAGAGCACCATCATGAGCAGGACTCCGTTCCGCACGCGGTCGACGCTCCACTCGAGCCGCAGCCCAGTCCAAAAGGCCGCGAAGGCGAGAACGCCCATGACCAGCGCGGAGGCACCCGTGCGAAGGAGCATGATGCGGTCGAAGACCGGCTCCCGCGGTGGACGCGGCGGACGGCGCATCTCGCCGCCCTCGGCGGGCTCGAAGGCGAGCGCCACATCCTGGATCCCGTTCGTCACGAGGTTGAGCCAGAGGAGCTGGACGGGGAGCAGGGGCAGCGGGGTTGCGAGCGCCACCGCGAGCAGGAACAGGACGATCTCGGCGGCGCCGGTCGAGATGAGGAGGAAGATGACCTTGCGGACGTTCGCGTACGCGACTCGCCCCTCCTCCACGCCGGCGACGATGGAGGAAAAGTCGTCGTCGGCGAGGACGAGGTCCGCGCTCTCGCGCGCCACGTCCGTCCCGCGCTGACCCATCGCGACGCCGATGTGAGCAGCCCGCAGCGCCGGAGCGTCATTCGCGCCGTCGCCGGTCACCGCCACGAAGTGTCCGAGGCGCCGGAGCGCCCGGACGATCTCGAGCTTCTGGGAGGGATCCGCGCGCGCGAACACGCGCACGCCGCGGACGAGCGCGTCCACGGCATCGGGACCGGCGCGCACCGCCTCCGCGAGGCGCGCACCGGACGTGACCTCGTCTCCGCGCTCGGCCATTGCCAGGTCGCGAGCGATCGCGAGCGCGGTCACGGGGTGATCTCCCGTGACCATCGCCACCTCGATGCCAGCGTCGCGGCACGCCCTCACGGCCGCAGCGGCCTCGGGGCGAAGCGGGTCGATCATCCCAACGACTCCGAGGAAGACGAGCGCGTGAAGCGTATCGGCTCCGAAGTCCACGCCCGGCGCGAGCGCGACGGGTCCGCCGGCCAGCGCGATGACCCGGTGCCCGAGGGCGGCGAGGGCGTCCGCAGCTCGCTCGGCGGCGCTCTCGTCGAGCGGGACGTCGCCGTCGGGCCCCGCCATCCTGGAGCACATGGGGAGGATCCGTTCGATCGCGCCCTTCGCGAACGCCTCGAGACCGGTCGAGCCAGCGTGGAGCGTCGCGGCGAAGCGGCGCTCAGCCTCGAACGGGAGCTCGGCGACCCTCGGACGGGCCGCCTCGGCCTCGGGCCGCGAGGTGCCCAGCTTCCGCGCGAGCACGAGCAGCGCGATGTCGACCGCGTCGCCCTCGTGCGCCCATGCGCCGTCGCTCTCGGCGAGGAACCCGTCGTTGCAGAGCGCTGCCGCGGTGGCGAGAGCATCGAGCCGCCGGCTCGCGCGCCCGTCGTCGGTGGGGCTCAGGACGCCGCCAGCGGGCTCGAGCCCGGCGCCGGTAACCTCCCACGCGCGCTCACCCGGCAGCTGCACAGCCCGGACCGTGAGCTCGTTCATGGTGAGCGTACCGGTCTTGTCCGACGCGATGCAGGTGCACGACCCGAGTGCCTCGACCGCGACGAGCCGGCGCGCGATCACCCTCCGCCGGGCCATCCGCCGGGCGGCGATCGAGAGCGCGACCGTGAGGGCCACGGGCAGGCCTTCGGGGATCGCCGACACTGCGAGCGCCACCACGCTCAGGAACACCTCGCCGAGCGGCACGCCGCGGGCCGAGGAGACCACTCCGAGCACGAGCGCGACGATCGCCATCGCGACCGCGATCCTCCGGGAGAGCGCGTCCATGCGGACGAGCATGGGGGGCTTCGGCGGTGGCGCGCCGAGAACGGCGCTGGCGATGGCGCCGAGTTCGGACCTTGCGCCGGTCGCGACCGCGACCCCCGTCGCGCGTCCCCGCGCGACGAGGGTGCCCGCGAAGAGCATGGTGACCCGATCGGCGACCGCGGTGGCCGCGGCGACGGGCGGGTCCTCGCGCTTGGCCACGGCGAACGACTCGCCTGTGAGGAGCGACTCGTCCGCCTCGAGTCCGATCGCTGAGACGATCCTCAGATCGGCGGGCACGCGGAGGCCGCTCTCGAGCCGGACGACGTCGCCCGGGACGAGCGTCTCGGCGCCGACCTCGTGGTCGACGCCGTCGCGCACCACGCGTGCTCGAGGCGCGACGAGGGCCTGAAGTGCCTCGGCGCTGCGCTGCGCTGCGTGCTCCTGCGCCGTCCCGATCACCGCGTTCAGCAGGAGGACCGCGAGGATGAACGCCGCATCGCTCGCGTGCCCGATCGCCACCGACACGGCCGACGCCGCGAGCAGCACATAGATGAGAGGCGAGAGGAACTGGCGAAGGAACACCGCCGCAAGCGAGGGCGGGCGCGCGCGCGGAAGGACATTGGCGCCGAACCGTCGCAGCCGCTCCGAAAGGTCGGCGCTGCCGAGCCCGTGCGCGCTCGTCCCGAGCAGGCTCATGACCTCGCTCGCGGTGCAGGCGTGCGGTGGCGGTGCGGCGCCCGGACCGCCGAGCTCGGTGGTTTTGGCGTTCGGGCGTGACCGCACCTGATCCCCCTCGTCGCGCGCCCACGTCTTGGAGCGCGATCATCCTCCTGACGTTCCGGACGTCGCCGAGATGCGTCCGACGCTCAGAGTCAATGGACCACCGGCAGAGCCGGTGGCTTGAGATGTGACCCGCCTAGGGCGGTTTGAGTCTAGTAGCCGGTCACCAGGGGCCGGTTCATGAGAGCCGCCTAGTGCGACTCAGTGGACCCACCTCTGGGTGGGTCCTGCATCCACACGTTCATCTGGTCCAGCCGCCTGTCCTCCTGCTCCTGTGTCTCGTGTACTCACGCACGGTATTCTCGTCACGACCAACCTTTGCTAAGAAGTATCCTCGCGCCCGGAAGGGCTGCGACAAAGTTCCGCCTCGTACTGATGTACGTCCTCGCGATGCGGATCGCCGTCTTGCCTTTGAGGAACCCAATCACCTGCGCCGCCGCGTTGCGAGCGGTGAGCACGCTCGAGCCTGGGCGTGAGGCCGCGGACGCTGCGCGGATGTTGCCGGGACCACGATGATCTCGTTCAAGGACTCGATGACCACGTCGCGGGTGAGGAGCAGGACGGGTCGGCGCTTGTCTGGTCTCGCGAACGTGTACCAGCGGATCTCACCGCGACGCATCCACGTTCTCCCAGCCCTCTGACTCCCAGGACAGCCCATCGTCTTCGCTGGAGAACTCGTCGGAGGTCGGCGGCGCCAGTCGGTAGGCTTCACGATCACCACCGGGCCCACGCTCCGGATAAACGCAACGGCCTGCTGCTCCCACGGATGCGGGGACTGGCCCTGCAGGAGGACGCGATGGCCGGACTGCGGAGGGCACGACGCGCACCGCCCCGCATGGGGTTCTGTGCCACGGCTAGCCGCCATGGACGAAACCTTGACCAAGGTCCGGCGCTAGTCAAGGTTGTTAGTTAAACCTTGACGAGTCGCTGTCGTCGATCAACCTTCTCATTCTCTGTGGCTCGGTACGAGACCTGCTCATGGCCCGCTGATCCCACCGCCCCCGGCGGCAGGGCCGAGCGCCGCGCGTTCAGCTACCGCGCCTTCGTCCCCGACCCCATCGCGAGGCTGGAGCTCGCGCTGCCGTCGAGCGTCGCGGCCGCGGTCTCGAGCGCCGAGCGCGCCGTCGACGCGCTGAACCGCGACCCGCCCCGCATGGCCAGCCTGGAAGTCCTCGCGCGGCGCCTGCTCCGCTCCGAGTCGGTGGCGTCGTCCCGCATCGAGGGGCTCGTGCTTTCCCAGCGCCGCCTCGCCCGCGCCGAGGCCGAGGAGGCGGGCGCCCGGGACGAGACGGCCAGGTCCGTCCTCGGCAACGTGGCTGCCATGGAGCAGGCCGTGGCGTTCGGCTCCAGCGCCCGACCCCTGCGCCTCTCCGACGTCCTCGCCCTCCATCGCGTGCTCATGCTCGCCACGACCACGCCCCAGGTCGCCGGCGCGCTACGGGACCGGCAGAACTGGATCGGCGGCAACGCCTACAACCCCGGCCGGGCCGATTTCGTTCCGCCCCCGCCGGAGTGCGTGAAAGAGCTGATGGCCGACCTCGTGGCCTTCGTGAACCGCAGCGACCTCGCGCCGGTCGTTCAGGCGGCCATCGCCCATGCACAGTTCGAGACCATCCACCCGTTCGCCGATGGCAACGGACGCGTCGGCCGCGCGCTCATCCACGTCGTTCTGCGCCGCCGCGCCCTGGCGCCGCGCTACGTTCCGCCCGTGAGCCTCGTCCTCGCGGCCGACGCCAAGGCCTACGTCGCCGGCCTGACCGCCTTCCGTGAGGAGCGGCCCGCCAGCTGGATCCTCCTCTTCGCCCACGCGCTCGAGCGAGCCGCGGTGAAGGCCAGCGAACTGGCGACGAGGCTTGCCGCGCTTCAGAACATGTGGCGAGAGCGTGCAGGACACCCGCGCCGACACTCCAGCGCCGAGGCGCTCATCGTCGAGTTGCCCGCCCATCCGATCGTCACGGTCGCGACCGCACAGGAGTTCCTCGGCCGCTCGAAGCAGGCCGTGAACGAAGCGATCGCCGTTCTGGCCGAGAACGGTATCCTCCACCCCATCACCCTCGCCAAACGGAACCGCGCCTGGGAGGCCCGAGAGCTGTTCGACCTCATCAACGACGTCGAGCGAGAGCTCGCGACGCCCACCGACGAGGACGAACCCTCCCGACCCTCTCCTCGCCGGAGGACGTCATCGAGAGCATGACCACCGTTCGCCGCCACCCTCCTCGCCGACGTCCCCCAGCTTCGCGATCCGGTCGCATCTCCGAGGTCGTTCGCTCGGCGGCAGCGTTCGGCTGGGCAGAATGCGGCCGGGTGATCACTCCCGTCTCCGGCGGGAGTGCACCAGTGCTCAACCCGTCGCCCCTTCCATGGAACTTCCATGGAACCATGACGAGCAAGCGCAGAAAGACAGACGAGGTACAAGCACCGTGATGCCACCCAAGAACCCCAAGTATCGACGCCTGCTGGCGACCATGACCCAGGAGCCGTTCCAGCCGGTGCGGCTCTACTACGCGATCCCGGATCGCGCGTTCGTGACCGCGAAGCTGCGCGGCCTGAAGTGCACGGTGGAGTCACCCGCGGAGCGATGCTGGCAGTGGCTGTTCCACGCCGAGGCTGCGTCGCTTCGATTCGCCGCCGGTTACGACGAGGTGCCGAAGGAGAAGCGCCCTATCGTTCTCGGCCGGCTCCGCTTCCCGAAGAGCGGCGGTATGACGCTGCAGACCAACTCGATCCTGCGGGCGATCGAAGGGGCCCGGTTCTTCGGTGCCCGCCTCGGTCCCGAGGTGGTCGCCTTGAGGTGCCGAGTAGTCAACCGGTGCTTCGCTGCAGACGAAGGCGATTCGGACGAGTTGCTGAAGACTCTCGACCAGAACGTCACCGTGATCGACCCACGCGTAGCCGAGGCGGCCTTCAAACGGAAGTTCGAGGGCGTGCGGACGCGGCAGGACGCAGAGCGCGTCGCGGCGGAGAGCCTGGAGCAAACGATCAAGAGCAAGGAGGACGTCCCCATGGTCGAGGACTTCCCCTTGGCCCCCGAAGAGGAGACGCCCGACTTCCAGCACCTGGCGACCGGGCTGCAGCTGCGCCTCGTCCGGGCGGTCGAGCACTGGCGAGGCAACACGGAACTGACACTGGCCGCGATCATCATCCGCGCGGTTGAGGAGGGCGCGCGCACCGCGGCGACTGCCAAGGGGTAGGCGCTGTGGGTCCGCTTCCGAGCAGCGCAGGACGTGGTAGACGACCGTCATGAAGAAGGTGGGCCGGAACGAGCCCTGCCCGTGCGGCAGCGGCAGGAAGTTCAAGAAGTGCTGCCAGGAACGGCTGGCGGCGACCCACTTCACCCAGGCAGACCGCGCGCAGGCGCTCACGAAACTGGACCGGTTCGTCGCCGAGGAGCTCGCGCCGACCCTGGTACCGCCTCCGCGTGTTCACGGTCTCAGGTATCACGGAGTGCTCGCGCCGAACTCCAAGGCGCGCCAGCGCGTCGTACCCGCGGCGCCGGAGCCGGTCCCATCGGCGCCGGTGACGGAGGCTCGGGCGAGGACCACGGAGAAGCAATGGCGCGTGAAGTCTGCGGAGCAGCCCGCCCGGACCCACCGCATCCCCTGGGCTGACTTGCTCCGGAAGGTTTACGCCATCGACGTCCTCGCCTGCCCCGAGTGCAGCGGCCGGATGCAGCTTATCGCCTTCATCGC
>Ga0154747_1124_pt1 | contig 11402 bp, 15 predicted proteins | sample Rifle2008BG16ft_FD_105755 | JGI IMG/M metagenome (GOLD analysis project Ga0154747, IMG submission 105755) | Candidatus Rokubacteria bacterium RBG_16_73_20 | reverse complement strand
GCCGGGTCCGAGCCGGATCGCGCCGCCGCGGTCGTCCCGCGCGTGGGCGTCGGCGACGAACGCCGCGAGCCGCTGGAAGCCGCGGGCCGAGAGCAGGACGGCCACGACATCGCTCCCCGCGAAGAAGCGCTCGGGCGGCTCCGCGAACGCCGCGACGTGCAGCACGCTGTCCGTCGGCCACAGCAGGGCCTTGAGCGCGAGCCACAGCGTGCCCTCGGGCGCCTGGTAGAAGTCCCGGTCGCCCCAGCCCACCTCGAGGTACTCGGCCCCGGGGAAGTCGTCGCGGGCGGGCCAGGCCCCGGCGGCGACGTCCGCGCGGCGGACCACCAGGCCCGTGTGCCAGGTGTGCCTCACCACCCAGACGCTGACGGAGGGCTCGCCGGGCGGCGGCGGGTAGAGGGAGGCGAGCGGCCCGGCGCAGCCCCAGGCGGCCCACGCGATCGCGAGGCACGCGACGACGTGCGCCCGGCGGGTCACGCGCCACCCCCGACGTCCCGTCTTCGTCCCACGTGTGGCGCGCTCGTCCCACGGGTCACCAGCGTCCTCCTCGACTCATCCAGGCTTTTCGCACGGTTGGCGTCCTGGCGCCCCGGCGCGGGTCTTGCTGCGCTCTGGCACGGCAACGAGCGTACCGCCGCCGACGGCCACATTCGACCCTCCGTGACGCGGAGCCAAAGGGAGGGGCCCATGGCGATCAACGACCGACTCAAGCGCTTCCTCGACTCCCAGGGGATCCGGTATCAGGTGGTGCCGCATCGCGAGGTGTTCACCGCCCAGGAGGTCGCCGCCACGAGCGACGTCCCGGGGAGGCAGGTCGCCAAGGTCGTGGTGGTCCGCGGCGGCGACGGCGCCCCGATGCTGGTCGTGCTCCCGGCGCCCTGCCGCGTGAGCCTTCCCGCGCTCGAGCGCGCCACCGGCAGGCGGGGCCTCGCGCTCGCGACCGAGGGCGAGTTCAGGGACCTGTTTCCCGACTGCGAGACCGGCGCGATGCCGCCGTTCGGCAACCTCTGGGGCCTGCCCGTCTACGCGGACGCGTGCTTCCCGCGCGACCGCGCGTTCGTGTTCCAGGGGGGCAACCACCGCGAGGTCGTCGAGATGTCCTACCAGGACTACGATCGGCTCGTGCAGCCGGTCACGGGGGCGTTCTGCCTGAGGGCCGCGGCCGCGGCGTGAGAGCGCCCGGGGTCGCGGCGCCGAGGCTCCTCGGCGGGGCTCAGGCCCCGGTGACGATCTCGGGCTCGAGCCGGATCGGCGTCGCCAGCGAGGCGGAGACCAGGCACGCCTTCTCGGCCTTCTCGAGGACGCGCAGGGCGCGCTCCCGGTCGGCGCCGGGCCCGAGCGTGAGGCGCGGCCGCAGCACGATCCCGGTGAAGCGCAGCGCGCCGTCGGCGCGGTCCACGGTAGCGGCGCCGGCGAGCTCGAGGGCGGTGAACTCGACCCGGGAGGCCTGCGCGACGGCGCGCAGCGTGAAGAGGAAGCACGTCTCGACGGCCGCGAGCAGCAGGTGCTCGGGGCCCCAGGCGTCGCCGGGACCGTCGAAGTCCAGGGGCGGCGCCGCCCGGAGCTCGGGCGCGCCCGCGAGCGCGACGCGCGCGTAGCCCGACGGGCCGCCCGCCAGGCGCACCTCGTAGGTGTGGGGCAACGCTTTCATGCTGACCTCCTCGGGGTCACGTGATGAGCGGCACGGGGCACCGGCCCTCCCGCTTACGTCTCGTGGGCTCGCTGGCAGGTGACGCAGGAGCGCGCGGTCGGCAGCGCCCGGAGCCGCGCCAGGGGGATCGGCTGCGCGCAGTCCTCGCACACGCCGTAGGTCCCCGCCGCGAGGCGGGCCTGGGCCGCGTCGATCTCGTCGAGCGCGTGCTTCTCCTGGCCCTCGAGCCGCGAGAGGATCGCGGAGACCAGCTCGGTGCCGACGTCCTCCCCCGGCGCGCCGGGCTGGTGGGCCTCCAGCGTCGCGAGCTCCTCGTCGGTCCGCGCGACCGTCTTCAGAAGATCCTGCCGGGCCGCCTGCAGGCGCTGCCGGAACTCCTCGACCGCGTCGCGGTTCATGGTCTCGCCCCTCCCGCCCGCGCGGCCCGCGCCCGTCGGCCCGGCTCCGCCCGCCCCCGTCGGGCCCACGCGAGCAGCCTCGGTGCCGGCCACGTGTTCACAACCTCGTCCGGGCCGAGCCACGCGCGGCGCGCCGTCGCGATGCCGAGCTCGATCGTGGCCAGGTGATCGAGCACGTGCGCGTCCGTGTTCACCGCGACGAGGACCCCGAGGTCGCGCGCCCGCCGGGCGTGGACGGCGCCGAGGTCCAGGCGCTGCGGGTGGGCGTTGATCTCGACCGCCGTGCCCTGCCGCTTGGCGGTCCGGAAGACCGGCTCGAGGTCGACGTCGTACGGCTCCCGCTCGCCGATCAGGCGCCCCGTCGGGTGGGCGAGGACGCTCACGTGCGGGTTCGCCGCGGCGGCGCAGAGGCGTTCGGTCATCTGCGCCCGCGGCTGCTTGAACCGCGAATGCACCGCGCCGACCACGAGGTCGAGCCGGGCCAGCACCTCGTCCGGGTAGTCCAGCGAGCCGTCGGGCAGGATGTCGCACTCGCTCCCGGCGAGCACGGCGATGCGCGGGTGCTTCGTCTGGACGGCTCGGATCTTCGCGACGTGAGCGGCCAGCTCCTCCGCGTCGAGGCCGCCGGCGATCCGCGCCGAGGCGCTGTGGTCCGTGACCGCCACGTACTCGTACCCGCGCGCCTCCGCCGCCGCCACGAGCGCCTCGATCGTGTGGTGGCCGTCGGAGGCGTTGGTGTGGCAGTGCAGGTCGCCGCGCACGTCGCCGAGCTCGACGAGCCGCGGGAGCTCGCCCCGCGCGGCGGCCTCGACCTCGCCCGCGTCCTCGCGCAGCTCGGGCGGGATCCACGGCAGGCCGATCGCGGCGTAGACCTCCTCCTCGGTCGCCCCGGCCACGCGCCGGGCGCCCGGCTCGCGGAACACGCCGTACTCGTTGAGCTTGAGCCCGCGCCTGACGGCCATCTCGCGGATGCGGATGTTGTGCTGCTTGGAGCCGGTGAAGTAGACGAGGGCGGCGCCGAAGCTCGCCGGCTCGACGACGCGCAGGTCGACCTGGATCCCCTCGCGGTGCCGGATCGACGCCTTGGTCTCGCCCCGCTCGAGCACGTCGGCGACCTCGGGCAGGCCCGTGAAGGCGCGCATGGCCTCGGCCGGGCGCGACGACGTGACCAGGAGGTCGATGTCGCCCACGGTCTCCTTCCTGCGGCGGAGCGAGCCGGCGAGCGCGACGGTCCGGACGCCCGGGGCCGCCTCGAGGGCCTGCACCAGCGCCTGCCCGAGCGGCAGCGCGCGGCCGAGCGACATCCGCGCCTGCCCGCCCCGGACGAGCGCGATGCCCCGGAGGATGTTCGCCTCGGTCTTCGCCTGGATGCCGTGGCGCCCACGGAGCTTGCCCGCGCGCGCGAGCGTCTCCAGCCGCGCGACCGACGTGACCCGCTCCTTCTCGTAGAGGAGCCTGGCCGTCCTGGGCCCGATGCCCGAGACGCGCAGCAGCGCGACGACGCCGGGCGGGATGCCCTTGCGGGCGGCGTCCAGGTCCTTCATGCGCCCCGTCGCCAGGTACTCGGCGATCCTGTCGGCGAGGTCGCGACCGACGCCGGGGATCTTACCGAGTCGCTTCTCGCGCGCCAGGACCTCGACGTCCTCGGTGAGCGACTCGAGGTTCCGCGCCGCGCGCCGGTAAGCGCGGATCCGGAAGGGGTTCTCGCCCCGGAGCTCCAGGACGTCCGCCATGAGGTCGAAGAGGCGCGCGATCTCGAAGTTCTTCATCGCCAGGCGAACGCCCACCGGTAGGGCGCCGCGAGGACGCCGCGGCCGAGCACGTCCTGGAACGCCCGCAGCACGTCGGTCTCGGTGAGGATGCCGACCACCCGGCCGCCCTCGACGACCGGCAGCGCGCCGATGCGCTGCTCGCGCATGAGCCGCGCGGCCCCGCGGATGTCGGTCTCCGGCCGCACGGTGACGACGCCCCACGTCATGACCTCGCCGACCGTGAGCGTGCCGAGTGTCGCGGCGAGGTCGCCGAGCCGGTCCTGGACCCGCGGATCGAAGACGACCTGCCGCAGGTCGCGGTCGGTCACGATGCCGACGAGCCGGTCGCCGCGGTCCACGACGGGCAGGTGGCGGATCCTCCGCTTCCGCATCATGTCCACCGCGCCCCGGACGAGGGCGTCCGAGTGGATCGTGACCGCGGAGCGCGTCATGCAGTCGCGCACGCGGATCCCGGCCTCCGGCCACACGAGCGCCTCGAGCTCGTCCGCCCCGCGCCCGGGGTGCACGGGCTTGCGCGTCCGGATCGCGCGCGGGATCGAGCGCTTCGGATGCCGCGGGCTCATGCCGCGATCAGGGACTTGAACCGCTCCCACGGCACGGCCGTCCACGTCTCGGTCTGCGCGTGGCCGAAGGAGCGGATGAGCATCACGACCTTCGCCGCCACGCTCTCGTCGGGCGCCTCGAACAGGTCGAGGTAGTCGCAGGGGCCGAGGATCGCGTAGTTGGCGAGCCACTTCACCTGCGGGCACTCCTTCCGGATGCGCTCGCTCACGGCCCGCTCCAGCCGCGCGAGGTCGGCCGGAGACTTCACGCTCTCGGGGGTCAGCCGCGTGAGCACCACGTACGTCGCCATCGCTCCACCTCCACCCGGGGGTCCGGGCGCCTACCAGAGGAACGTATCGGGATCGAGCCCCCGCACCGGGGGCATCTCCATCAGCAGCGCCTTGAGCACGTCCCGCTCCGTGAGCATCGCCACGAGCCGGCCCTCCTCGCACACGGGCAGGCTTCCCACCCGCCGCTCGAGCATGACCGCCGCGGCGTGGGCGAGCGTCGCCTCGGGGACGGTCGTGACCACGCCCCAGGTCATCGCGTCCCGCACGCGCAGGCTCTCGAGGGTGGCGCCGATCCCGTGCAGGCGGCGCCGGGCGCCACGCGACAGGTGCTCGGCCAGCGCGGGCGCGACCGCCGCGCTCCGGAGGTCGCGGTCGCTGAGGACGCCGAGCAGCCGGCCCGCGCCGTCCACGACCGGCAGGTGACGGATCTCCTTCTGCCGCATCACGGCCATCGCGGTCGCGACCGGCGCATCCGGATCGATCGTGAAGGGGTCGCGCGTCATGACGTCCCGCACCCGGAGCCTCATCACCGGCCTCCTCAGGGGCGCACCAGGGCCTCGAGCCAGAGCTCCTTGAGGGCCTTCGGGAGCTGGGCGAAGACGTCGCCCGCCTCGCCCGGCGAGAGCTGCTCCTTGAGCGCGGCGAAGACCGCGAGCGTCATCCAGCGGGCCTCCCGCGGGGAGGGCAGCCCGGCCTCGCGCTGCACCCGCTCGTAGAACTCCTCGCGGCCGAGCCTGAGCGGCACGCGCTCCGCGCGCTCGCCCTCGGCCCAGATCTCCTTCAGCTCGAGCGGCAGCTGGGCCTGCGCCTGGTCGGCCTCCTCCACCGTCAGGCGGTCGCGGAGCGCGTGCAGGACCGCCGCGGTGGCGCGCCGCATGCGCTCGCGGTCGCGCTCGCCGCTCGCGGCCATCACCGTCCTGTAGAACGTCGCCGTCGTCATGGGTGGCTCCTCGCGCGCGGCGCGGGCGTCGGCTCGCGCCGGTACGGCACGGGGACGAACTGCACCGACGGCCGCGCCTGGCGCGGCTGCGGGTAGAGGTCCATCAGCGAGTAGACCTCGGGCGGGATCTCGTCGCGCACCGGGAGTCCCAGGGCCTGCGCCTGGGCGCACGTGATCGGGTAGTCGTGCGTCCAGCGTCCCTCGGTGAGCGAGACGATCAGCTCGCGGACCTGGTCGGCGGCGAGCCGGTCCGCGACCAGCTCGCCGATGAAGCGCTGGATCTGGGCGAGCGCCGTGCGGGCGACGTCGGCCAGGATCAGCGTCTCGTCGTCCGTCTCGTTCTTGTCCTTCTCGGCGGTCACGCGCAGCAGCGAGACGGCCGGGTACTGGGCGACCTGGGGGTCCACGGGCCCGAGCGCGGCATTCCGGTCCATCAGGATCTCGTCGGCCGAGAGCGCGAGCAGCGTGCCCCCCGACATCGCGTGGTGCGGGACCATCACGGTGACCTTCGCCGCGTGGTTGCGGAGCGCGCCCGCGATCTGCTGGGTCGCCAGCACGAGCCCGCCGGGCGTGTGCAGGATGAGGTCGATCGGCATGTCCGGCGGCGTGAGGCGGATCGCCCGGAGGATCTGCTCCGAGTCGTCGATGTCGATGTACCGGGCCACCGGGATGCCGAGGATGCTCCGCGACTCCTGCCGGTGGATCAGCGTGATCACCCGCGACCCGCGCTGGCGCTCGAGCCGCCGCAGGAAGCGCAGGCGCGCCAGCTCGATGAGCCGCGCCTGGATCATCGGCATGACCGCCGAGACGATCAGGAAGAGCCAGAGCAGGTTCCACAGGTTGTCCATCGCCTAGCCCTTGATGTTGCCGATGGGCCTGAGGGAGACGACCTTGCGCGAGACGTCGAGCCGCTGGATCACCTCGACGACCTCGGCGAGGTCCTTGTAGGCGAACCCCGCCTCCTCGGCGACGCCCGACGTGGAGGCGGCGCGGACCACGATGCCCCGCGCGCGCAGGTCCTCGATGAGCCGCTCGCCCCTGACGCGCTTCCTGGCCTGCGCGCGCGACATCGTGCGGCCGGCTCCGTGGGCGGTCGAGCCGAACGTCTCCGTCATCGCATGCGCGGTGCCGACGAGGAGGGCCGAGCCCGTCTCCATCGAGCCGCCGATGATGACCGGCTGCCCGACGTCGCGGTACGCGGCGGGCACGTCCGGGGCCCCCGGCCCGAACGCCCGGGTCGCCCCCTTGCGGTGGACCACGAGGTCGACCGGCGTGCCGTCCACCACGTGGCGCTCGAGCTTCGCGGTGTTGTGGCACACGTCGTAGACGACCTCGAGCCCGAGTTCGCGCGGATCGCGGCCGAAGACCCGCCCCAGCACCTCCCGCACGCGGTGCGTGATCACCTGACGGTTGGCGAACGCGGTGTTGGCGGCCGCGGTCATCGCGCCGAAGTACGCCTGGCCCTCCGGCGAGCGGAACGGCGCGCAGGCGAGCTCGCGGTCGGGGACGGTGATGCCGTACGCGCCCATCGCCTGGTCGAAGCGCCGGAGGTAGTCGGTGCCCACCTGATGGCCGAAGCCGCGCGAGCCGCAGTGCACCATCACGAGCACCTGACCCGGCCCGGTCACCCCGAAGGCGCGCGCGACCGCCGGGTCGTGGATGCCGTCCGGCGGGACTACCTGGATCTCGAGGTAGTGGTTGCCCGAGCCGAGCGTCCCGAGCTGGCCGATGCCGCGCGCGAGCGCGCGCGCGCTCACCTGCTCCGGGTCGGCGCCCGGCAGGCAGCCGCCCCCCTCGGTGGCGGCGAGGTCCTCGGGCCAGCCCAGGCCGCGCCGCACGCACCAGCCCGAGCCCTCGCGCATCACCTCGCGGAACTCGTCCTCGCCGAGGCGCACGAAGCCGTGCGCGCCGACGCCCGAGGGGACGGCGGCGAAGAGGGCGTCGACGAGCGCGCGGAGCTTCGGCCGGACCTCGGCTTCCGTCAGGCGCGTGCGCAGCACGCGCATCCCGCAGTTGATGTCGAAGCCGATCCCGCCCGGCGAGATGACGCCGGTGTCCGCCCGGAACGCCGCGACGCCCCCGATCGGGAAGCCGTAGCCCCAGTGGCCGTCGGGCATGCAGAGGGCGGCCCGCACGATCCCCGGCAGGCACGCGACGTTGGTCACCTGCTCGAAGACGCCCTGATCCATCTGGGCGAGCAGCGCCTGGGACGCGTAGATGCGCGCCGGCACGCGCATGCCGGGCTTCTCGCTCTGCGGGATCTCCCACACGCAGTCGGCGATCGGCACCGTCTTCATGGCGCGCCCGTCAGATGTCGATGACCACCCGCGCGCGCCAGCCGCCGTCGCGCGGCTCGAGCGCGAACAGGTGAAACGTCACGGCCTTGGGGTCGGCGCGGAGCGTCGTGCGCGTGCGGTCGAGGGCCTCGCCCCGGAGCCGCGCGGCGAGCCGGCACGGCGCCTCGCCGCTCACGCGCACCTCCACGTCGGGAAAGACGAGCTGCTCGGAATCCTTGAGGAAGATCAGCTCGGAGAGCCAGTCGAAGAGCAGCAGGTCCAGCGAGGGGGCGGCGAGCTGGACATCGCGCTCGATCGAGCACCGGACCGTGGTCGGGTCCACCATGAGCTCGGCCACGGCCCGGGCCGCGGTCGCGAAGAGGTCGTCGAGGTCCTCGCCCTCGACCTCCATCGCGCAGTCGGCGACGGCGATCGAATCGAGGAACACGTATCGGCCCACCACCCCCTCCGCCGTTCCACGCGGGCCTACTCGGCCTTCACCGGGATCGTGGTGCCCTTCGCGGTCGGCGCCTTCGGCAGCGTCACCGTGAGGACCCCGTGCTTGAAGGTCGCGCTCACCTTCGCCCCCTCGACGGCGGCGGGCAGCCGGAGCGCCCGCGAGAAGGCGCCCCAGGAGCGCTCCATCCGGTGGAACCTCTCGCCCTTCTCCTCCTTCTCCTGGTGCTTTTCGCCCTTGAGCGTGAGCACCTGGTCCTGGAGCTCGACGCTGATGTCCTTCTGCTCCATCCCGGGCAGCTCGGCCTTCACCACGACGGCGTCCTTCGTCTCCGCGACGTCGATCTTCGGGGTCCACTCGCCCACCAGCTCGAGCTCGTCCCAGCGGGGCTCGAAGAAGCGGTCGAACAGCCGGTCCATCTCCCGCCGGAACACCTCCGTCCCTGTCCACGGGCTCAGCGCACGCATGCTCATCGTCCTCCTTCCGTGGCCCGGATGCTACTCGTACCCCGCGGTGACCGTCACCTTCTCCGCCAGCAGGCCCCGGTCCGCCCTCCCGGCGCGCACGGTGACGAAATCACCCTGCCTCACCGCCCACGGGTCGAGCGGCAGCTCCACGAGCTCGCCGATCCAGCCGGACGGTCCCGCCTCGCGGCTGCGCCTGACGGCCACGAACCTGGTCGAGGGCGCGACGGTGATCGTCCGCTCGGTGATCAGGGTCTTCCCCTCCCGGACCTGCCAGGGCCCGAGCTCGCCGATGACGAGCGTCCCCGCGGTCGCGTCGACCGAGACCACCGTTCCCGAATGATCCGACGCTCCGGCGGTCGCGACGCCCAGCGCGAGCCCGAGGCCGGCGATCGCGACGACGCGGAGCACTCCCAAGACGCGCATGGCCGTGCACCTCCCTTCAGCGGTCCGCCGTCGTGATTTGTGGAAGCAACGCGGGTGCCACCGGGATTTGCGCCAAGCGCCTGAAATCGCGTGGCTCTTCGGCGCGCGGCCAGTCGCCTCGTGGGGCGTGTGCGCCCCACTGAGGCGCCGACGCGCCCGGACCGGCTCAGGCCGGCCCGAGGTGGCGCTGGAGCCAGGCGGCCATCACGGCGGCGGCCCGCGCGAGAGCGGCCGGATCCTCGAACAGGTGGTCGCCGGCAGCGACGATCTCGAGCCTCCGCACCCCGCCGAAGCGGGAGAGCAGCGGCTCGCACGCCTGGCGGCCGGGCGCGTCGAGCTCCCCGATCACGAGGAGCGTCGGCGCCGTCACGCGCGGCACCGCGTCCTCGGCGCCCGCCGGGTTCGGCGAGCGCAGCGCGAGGGCGCGGATGCGCGGGTCGCGGGCCGCGGCGAGGAGCGCGGCGGCGGCGCCGGAGCTCGCGCCGGCCACGCCCACGCGCGCCGCGTCGATCTCGTCGAGCCCCTGGATCGCGTCGAGCGCGGCGCCGAGGTCGTCCGCCTGCTGGGCGAGCGTGCTGTCGGCCTCGGCGCCCTCGCTCTCGCCGTGCCCCGTGAAGTCGAACAGGAAGGCCGCGAACCCGAGGGCGCGCAGCGCCTCGGCGACGGCCACGCTCCGGGGGCTGTCTTTGCCGCTGCCCCAGCCGTGCGCGAAGAGGACGACCGGGTGCGGCCCGGGGCGGGGGGGCAGCAGCAGCCGGCCGGCGAGCGCGAGCCCGCGCGGGTTCTTGAAGGTGACGCGGAGGCCCCCGTCTCCCGCCGCGGCAGGCGCCGCCGGCGTGCGCGCGCGCGCCAGCATCGCGAGGACCTCCTCGTCGGAGACGGGCTCGAAGTCGAGATAGTACTGGCCGACGGCCATGAAGTCGGCGTCCACCACGGGGCAGACGAAGCGGTCCGCGAGGCGGCGGAAATCGTCGGCCGCGGCGGCCGCGGCGCAGGGCACCGCGACGACCACCTCGCGGGCACCGTGGCGCCGCGCGTAGTCGAGCGCCGCGCGCATCGTGAGGCCGGTCGCGAGGCCGTCGTCCACGAGGACGACCGCGGCGCCGCGGAGCCGCGGCCCGAGCGGCGCGACGCCGTAGGCCGCGACGCGGCGGCGGATCTCCCCGAGCACGCGCGCCTTCGCGCGCTCGACGTCCGCGGGCGCGAGCCCGAGCATGGCGACCGAGCGGGCGTCGACGGTCGCGTGCCCGTCCTCGTCGAGCGCGCCGAAGGCGAACTCCGGGGCGGTCGGCGCGGTGAGCTTGCGGGCGTAGACGACGGCGAGCGGCAGCCGGAACCTGAGCGCGATGGGCAGGGCGACGCTCACCCCGCCGCGGGGGATCGCGGCGACGACGCACGGGGGCTCGAGGACGGGGGCGAGCGCCTCCGCCAGCCTCTCGCCAGCGTCCTGACGGTCACGGAACGCCATGGCCCACCCGCGGTATCGGACAAGCAAGCCCCGGGCCGAGCGCGAGGGGCATGAAAACGCGGGAATCGCCGCGGCCGGCGCGCCCCCGGCCGGGCGACGCCGCCCCACGTGGGGCACCAGCGGCTCGTGACAATTCTCGTCATGTCGACGGTGTAACTTTTGTCAGTTTCCGGCGGCCGCCCGCCGCTCGCGGTCCGGAAGTCCACGACTTTCCACCCGTTCGCGCACTGGCACCAGGCGTGCAGCCTTCCTCCGCGCGTGAGGACCGACGCCATGCCCAACGAGCCGAAGGTCGTCGTCGTGATGCCGGCCTACAACGCGGGGCGCACGCTCCGCATGACATACGAGGAGCTGCCGAAGGACACGGTGAACCTGGTCATCCTGGTGGATGACGGCTCCACGGACGGCACCCTCGACGTGGCGCGCCAGCTCGGCCTCGAGATCTTCGTGCACAACCGGAACTACGGCTACGGGGCCAACCAGAAGACGTGCTACGCCGAGGCGCTGCGGGCCGGGGCCGACGTCGTGGTGATGGTCCACCCCGACTACCAGTACGACCCGCGGCTCCTCCCCCAGATCGTCGCCCCGATCGTGCGCGGCGAGGCCGATGTCGTCCTCGGCTCCCGCCTCAAGGAGGGCTCGGCGCTCCGCCAGGGGATGCCCTGGTGGAAGTACGTCTCGAACCGCTTCCTGACCGCGCTCGAGAACCGGGTCTTC
>Ga0154747_1155_pt1 | contig 11611 bp, 10 predicted proteins | sample Rifle2008BG16ft_FD_105755 | JGI IMG/M metagenome (GOLD analysis project Ga0154747, IMG submission 105755) | Candidatus Rokubacteria bacterium RBG_16_73_20 | reverse complement strand
CGGTTGAGCCCGAACAGCGCCGAGATCGTCCCGAAGGTGAGGCCGGTCGACATCAGCAGCGTGTAGTACACGTCGGCCCCCTGACGATGGCCGAAGAGCCGGACCGACGGAAACACCCCCGCCAGCTTGCTCACCATCTTCGCGACGAAGAGCGCGACGAACACGCCCGGCGCCGCGACCAGCGCCGGGACCGACACGAGCGCGCCGGCGCGGATGAAGTAGAAGGGCGTGAGGAGGCCGAACGTCAGCGTCCGCAGCCGCCGCACCAGCACGTGGTCCTTGCCGACCGTTCCGGCCAGGACCATGCCGATGAGGTAGGCGGGCAGGACGGGCTCGCTGTCCGCCCACAGGGCGACGCCCCCCGTGCCGAAGAGCGCCAGCAGGATGAACTTGGCTTCGGGCTCCGACACCCGGCCGCCGTAGCGGCGGAAGAAGCGCGGCGTGACGAACGGCAACACCACGAACACGGCGACGGACACCGCGACGAAGACGAGCGTCCGCAGCGTGAAGGGGGAGAAGATCAGGCCGAGCGCGATCACCGTGCCCAGGTCGTTGATGAAGCAGGCCGCGAGGATGGTCTTGCCGTACTCCGTGGTGTTGAAGCCCAGCTCCAGCATCACCGCGTAGACGACGGCGACCGAGGTCGTCGAGAGCGCCACCCCGGCCAGCCAGGCGGGCCGGGGATCCCAGCCGAGGACGTAGGAGGCGATCCCTGCTGCGCCGAGGAACGGGGCGGCGAAGCCCGCGAGCCCGACGACCGTCGCCTCCCGCCACTTCATCCGGAACACGTCCGGATCCAGCTCGGCCCCGGCCAGGAACGTCAGCACGATCGCGCCCGCCCCCGCCAGGAAGGCGATCCAGGGGGTCTGGGCGCCCAGGCTCGCGCCGCCGATCGCGACGCCGATGGCGAGCTGCGCGACCGTGCCGACGACGATCTCCGAGAGCGCGGTCGAGATCCTGAACCAGATCGCGAAGAGCGTCGCGACGAGCGCGAGGCCGATCCAGAGGGCGGCGAGGAACCAGACGTTGTCCACGCTCAGCGGCCCGCGACTCTGGGTGCGGCGGCGTCTCGCAGGGCTTCGTACTCGCGCCGGAGCGCCTCGTTCTGCGTCCGCAGGTCCGCCGCCGTCCGCTCCCACATGCCGGCCGCGGCGCGCTCGCCAGCGAGGTTCAGCTCGAGCACCCTTCGGTCCTCGAGGGTGGCCCAGAGCCGATAGTGCAGGGCCGCGGCCCGGCTCGAGGCGTCGCCGAGCTGGGCCGTGAGCTCGGTGAGCCGGCGCTCGAGGCGCTCCTTCTCGAAGCGTAGCGCCTCGCCGTCGTCGGCGTCGGAGCGCGCCGTCTCCGCCGCCACGGGCTCGCTGGGTAGAGGCGCCTCGGTCCGCCGCGCAGCCGGGCCGTGAAGGTCGTTGCCGAACACGCCGGGCGCGCCCGCCAGCACTTCGAGAGCGAGCCGCCACGAGAGGGCCTCCTCCCCGGTAATCGGCTCGCGCTTGCGGTAGTCGTGCTTGTCGGCGAACGCCTCCACGGTGTTCCGGAGCCGCTCCCACCGCGCCGCGCACCGCTGGAGGACCGCCGGCAGGGTCGGCGCGCGGGGCTCCGTCGCGACCAGACGCACGACGTGCGGAACGCAGAGGCCGTCGGAGCGCTCGAGGGCGCGATCGAACTCGGAGTCGCCGCCAAACTGGAGCACGACGGCGAGGTAGCGGCTCTCCGCCGCCCGCGCGAAAGCGCACGCGGGGCAGATGGCGCCGTGCCGCCCGAGCCAGGTCCGCTCGAGGACCGAGCGGCGGTCGAGCAGCCGCCTGAGCCATGCCCGGCGCGGGCGTTCGGGCTCGAGGCGCGCGGCGGCCCGCCGCGCCTGCGCGACGACGCCGCGCAGGAGATCCTCTGCGAGGATGGACGTGCCGAAGCCCGCGTCACGGATCGCAGGCACCATGGCCGCGTGCCAGCGGCAGAACCCACCCGACGCGTGCAGTCTCGCGCGCGTTCCGGGATCGTTCACGTGCTCGTAGAGCAGGCCGTCCAGGTACCTCGCCGAGTCCTCACGCAGGCATCGGCAGACGGCGCACCCCGGCTGGGCGCAGGCGTCGACCAAGCGGAAGTAGCCCCAGAACTTGCTCGGACCGCGCGCGGTGCGCATCGTAAAGCCCAATCCCATCTCCCTGTCGGGCGAGCACACCGTGGGATCGGGCAACAAGAAACTCCCACCGAAGCCTCGCCTCAGTAGGAGTCATCAGCCCGGAGAACCAGGCGGTTTGGAGGGGCGAACTCCATCGCCCTGCGCGCGATTGTCCCCGGCGCGTCGTCCGGTTTCAAGCGCGGCGCACCGTCGGCGGCGCCGCGTTCACGCCTCCGGGTGCTCCAGCGCCTCGACCTCGGTCCGGAGTCGGGCGATGGCGTCGACCCTCGCCTGCACCGCCGCCGCTCCTGCCTCTTGCGTCCGACGCGCCTGCTCCACCGCGCGCTCGGCGGCCGCCGCCACGTCCTGCAGCCGGCGGCGCACCTCGGCCTCGAGCCCGCGCCGGCTCTCGAGCACGCGTTCCAGGAAGTCGTTCTTCGCCCGCGCGCTGTTGGCCTCGAGCAGGCGCTCGAGGTACGCGGCGGCGGCGCGCTCGATCCTGCGGCGCCGGGCGCGCGGCGGACGCACGGCGTCGAGCAGCCCCGCGCCCACCGAGGCAGGCGCCGCGGTCAGCATCTCGGTGTAGACGAGACGGCTCCGCGCCGTGACGCCCGTCATGACCTCCGGGCGGGACAGGCGCGCCAGCTCCGGCGAGGCGGCCGTCCGGTCGTGGACCTCGCCGAGCAGCTCGGCGAACCGCTGCATGCCCTCGCGATAGAGCCGCTCGACCTCGGGCTCCTGCTCGCGACGCCACCGCTCGAGGCACTCGCGCGCGACGTCGACCGCCGCCCCGGTGGCCCGCGCGCGCGGCGCCCCGCCCGAGGCGCACACGCCGTCGAGCCGCGCACGCAGCGCCGCCCGCGCCTCCCGAAGCGCCCCACGGAAGAACGCGTCGCGCGCCTCGCTGAAGGCCCGCCGGAGCCGCTCCTGCACCGCGCTCATCCGCGGACCAAGCTCTTCCAGCGCCCGTTCCGCGCCGGCGATGGCCCGCCGGAGCGAGGCCACACGCGCCTGGGACTCGTGGAGCGGCCGCTCGAGCGCCTCGCGCTCGGCGTCGAGCTCGAGCAGGAGCGCGTCGCGGAGGGCCGCCGTCTCCCGGGCCTCGGCCGCCCGGACGAGACTCGCGCCCGAGCCCAGCGCCAGTCCCTCGAGGCACCACACGAGCGCGTCCCAGTCGCGCCCCGGCGGCCCGCCGGCCAGGCGCTCGACGGCGCTGACCTGGAGGATCGGCGCCACCGGGCGACGCAGGCGCTCGGCCAGCACGCGCTCGGTGAACCCGAGCGCCTCCGCCCGCTCGGCGTCGCCGAGCCGGTCCGCCTTGTTGAGCACGACGATCAGCTCGTGGGCGCTCCGCGCGATCTCCTCGACGAGGCCCAGCTCGTCGCCGGAGATCGGCGGATCGGCGCCGAGGACCAGGAGTGCCGCGTCGATGTGGGGCACGAAGGCGCGCGTCGCGGCGGTGCCGGCGGGCGAGACCGAGGCGATGCCCGGCGTGTCCACCAGGCACAAGCCCGTCGCGAGGAGCGGGCTCGGAACGAAGACCTCGACGCCGGTGACCCCCTTCTCGTTGCCCGGGTTGTGCTCCTCGGCGACGTACGTCGCCAGCGCGCGCGGGTCACAGTCCTCCCAGTCCCGCTCCCCGAAGCGGACGCGCGCGGCGACGCGCGCGCCGAAGCGCACGACCGTGACGGCGGCGGTGACGGGCACGACGCCGGTCGGCAGGACGGGCTCGCCGACGAGCGCGTTGATGAGGGTCGACTTCCCCCGCTTGAACTGGCCCACGCACGCCACGTAGAAGCGCCCCTCGCGGAGCCGCTCCGCCACGGCGGCGGCTTCGCGCGCGAGCTCGACGGCCCCGGCCTCGCGCGCCAGGCGCTCGAGGTCGGCCAGCGTCCCCTGCTCGGTCCTGTCGGCGTCCATAAAAAAACCCCTACCGGTGTCACTCCGGTAGGGGTCATCAGCCCGACGCGTCGGGCGGTTTCAGGCGAACCCCATCGCCTTGACGGCGCCTCCATTATCCATGGGGGCCTCCGAGGGTCAAGGCGCCCGCCCCCCTCCCCGCAGGAGGTCGCCGAAGATCCGGCGGCCCAGCTCGAAGCCCTCGGCCACCGTCGCGGCGGCTCCCGTGACGCCGGGGTTCGCCGCCCACCAGGCCCGCACGTGCTCTTCCGACCGGAAGAAGTTGAGGGTCGTTCAGAGCGAGGTCGCCATCCGCCGCGCGCCCTCGGCCCGCGGGCCCACCCACACCATGAGGCCCGCGGCCTCGGGCCCCGGTCCGTCCGGCGCGACCGGGAATTCCAGGGCCGCGCCGCAGTGGTGGCACGCGGACCGGACGCGCACCGGCTCGCCGAGCATCGGCGCGACGCCCAGCGCGTCGATCGCGCAGCAGGCGTACCGCTCGCGGCCGTCGGCGAGCCGCACCGCGAACGGCGTCGGCGCGGCGGAGAACGGATAGGCGAGGTCCACGCGGCCCTCGTGGACCCGGATCAGGTCGTCCGCGTCCAGCGCGGGCACCGCGTCGCGGACGGCGCCGGGAATTCCCTCCACCGGGATCGGCCCTCCGCGCGCGACGAAGGCGCGGAGGATCCACTGGAGGGCTTCCCCCTGTCGCGCGGAGCGGCGCGCGGCCCATCGCGCCTCGAGGGCGGGGTCGATCAGCTCCTCGGCGGTCCTGACGGGAAGGTCCATCAACCGGGGCGCCGCGGGAACTCCCAGCCCCAGAACCCGCCCGCGGGGCGCCCGTGCGCGTGGTAGTGGTCGGGGATGTTGCGCATCTTGTCGTCCACGTAGCAGTCGCCGAAGTGCACCTCGGTCACCGCGCGCAGCCGGGCGTGCATGTGCGTGACGTGCTCGGCCGGGGGCGCGATGCCATGCCAGCGCCAGACGACCATCGGCGTGCCGCACGCCTCGCACTCGGCGATCCAGCAGATCTCGTCCTCGTGGTACCAGGGCGTGAGGCGCAGGGCGCGGCAGAGCTCGCAGCCGTCGGCCAGGGCGAAGGCCTCGCTCACGCGCCGGGCGCCCTCAGGGCCGCATCTGGTGGAACGAGGGCCCGGGCCGCCGGAGCGGCGCCGCGAGGTTCGCGAAGTCGCAGAGGAGCGGCCGCGTGTCGCGCGGGTCCACGATCTCCTCGATCCAGAACGTCTCCGCCGAGCGGAACGGCGAGCGGAGCTTGGTCAGGCGCTCCTCGATCTCGGCGAGCTTCGCCTTCGGATCGGGCGCCGCGTCCAGCTCGGCGCGGTACGCCGCCTCGATCCCGCCCTCGAGCGGGAGCGAGCCCCAGCGGCCGGAGGGCCAGGCGTAGCGCGTGCAGTAGCGCCCACCGTTCCGGTGGGCGGCGCCGGCGACGCCGAACGCGTTGCGGACGATCACCGCGCACCACGGGACCGTCGTCTGCCAGATCGCCGACATCGCGCGCACGCCCTGCTTGATCGTGCCCGTCCGCTCGGCCTCGAGGCCGATCAGGAAGCCGGGGCAGTCCACGAGGTGGACCACCGGCAGGTGGAAGGTCTGCGCGAGGTCCACGAAGCGCTCGACCTTCTGGCAGGCGTCCGCGGTCCACGTGCCGCCGTAGAAGAAGGGGTCACCGGCCATGAGCGCCACCGGCCAGCCGTGAAGGCGCGCCAGGCCCGTGATGACGGGGCCGCCGTAGAGCGGCGCGATCTCGAAGAAGGAGCCCTGGTCCACGACCGCCTCGACGATCGCGCGCATCTTGTAGGGCTTGCGCGGGTCGCGCGGCACGGCGTCGAGCAGCCACGCCTCGCGGCGCGCCGGGTCGTCGTCGCGTGGGCCGCGTGGCGGCAGGTCGTCGATCGACGAGGGCAGGTACGAGAGGAAGCGCCGCGTGCGCGCGAAGGCCTCCTCCTCGGTGTCCACCGCGTCGTCCACGGCGCCGGCGCGGAGCTGGATCTCCCAGCCGCCGAGCTCGTTCTTCGTGAGCTTCTGGCCCAGGCGCTCGACGACCGGCGGGCCCGCGACGAACAGCGCGGACAGCTCCTTGACCATGACCGAGTAGTGCGCGGCCGCCAGGTGCGCCGCGCCGAGCCCCGCGACCGAGCCGAGCCCGAGCGCCACGCGCGGCACCGTCCCCAGGTTGGCCACGACCCACTCCCAGCCGGCGACGGCCGGCACGTTGGCGCGGCCCGTCGTCTCGATCGTCTTCACCGAGCCGCCGCCGCCCGAGCCCTCGACGAGCCGGATCAGCGGCAGGCGCAGCTCGTTCGCCATCTGCTCGCACATCAGGTGCTTCTCCCTGATCGTCGCGTCCGCCGAGCCGCCCCGCACCGTGAAGTCGTCGCCGCCGACGACGACCGGGCGGCCGTCCAGGCGCGCACGCCCGAAGACAAAGTTGGACGGCGTGAAGGCCCGGAGGTCGTTCCGCTCGTCGTAGCCGGCCGTGCCGGCGATCTTGCCCAGCTCGTGGAAGCTGCCCGGGTCCACGAGCTTGTCGAGCCGCTCGCGGATCGTCAGGCGCCCGCCGTCGTGCTGCCGCTTGACGCGCTCGGGCCCGCCGAGCTGCTCGGCCAGCTCCTCGCGGCGCCTCAGCTCCTCCAGCTCCTCTTCCCAGCCCATCCGCCTCCGTGCCTCCGCTCGCCCGGGGATGCCGTGATTCTACCGGGAAACCCGGCCGGCGGCGTCAGAGGCGGCGGCTCACGCGCGGATCGAGCGTGTCGCGCAGCCCGTCGCCGAGCATGTTGACCGCCAGCACGGTCGCCGCCAGGAAGATCCCCGGGAACAGGATGTTGTGCGGGAACAGGCGGAACAGCGCACGGCCCTCGGCCATGATGTTGCCCCAGGTCGGCGTCTCCGGCGGGATGCCCACGCCGAGAAACGACAGGATCGCCTCCACGAGGATCGCGGAGGCGCAGACGAACGTCGCCTGGACGATGAGCGGCGCGACGGTGTTCGGCAGCACGTGGCGCGCGAGCAGGAGCGGCAGCGGCGCGCCGAGCGCGCGGGCCGCCTCGACGTAGGGCTCCTCGCGGATCGAGAGCACGACCGAACGGACGAGGCGGACGACCCGCGGGACCTCGGGAATGACGATCGCGAGGATCACGGTGCGGAGGCTCGCCTTGGACAGCGAGACGAGCGCGATCGCGAGCAGGATCGCGGGCACGGCCATCAGCCCGTCCATGATCCGCATGACGACGTTGTCGAGCCAGCGGAGGTAGCCGGCGAGGATGCCGATGACGAGCCCGATCGCCGCGCTGATCAGCGCGACCGAGACGCCCACGACCAGCGAGACCCGGGCGCCGTAGACGACGCGGCTGTAGACGTCGCGCCCCAGGCTGTCGGTGCCCATCCAGTAGGTCAGCGTGGTCCGGGTCCCGTCGTCGGCCCGGACGACGCGCTCGGCCCCCGGCCGCTTGTTCCTGGCGACCGGGTCGATCCGCGCGGGATCGCGCGTGCCGAGGTACGGCGCCAGGAGCGCGATCGCGACGATCACGGCGAGGATCGAGGCGCCGATCAGGACGCTCCGCTGGCGGGGCATCCTCAATACCGGATCCGCGGGTCGAGGAACGTGTAGGTCAGGTCCACCAGGAGGTTGATGACCACGTAGACGGCCGAGAACAGCAGGACGACGGCCTGCACGGTCGGGTAGTCGCGCGCCAGCACGGCGTCCACCGTGAGCCGGCCGAGCCCCGGGATGCTGAAGACCGACTCGGTCACGACGACGCCCCCGATCAGGAGCGCGACGCCGAGACCGATCACGGTGACGATCGGCACCGCGGCGTTGCGCAGCACGTGCCGCACGAGCACGGGCAGCTCGCCGAGCCCCTTGGCCCGCGCGGTCCGCACGTAGTCGGCGTTCATGACCTCGAGCACGCTCGCGCGGGTGATCCGGGCGATGAGCGCCACGTAGATCACGGCAAGCGTGATGCTCGGCAGGACCATGCGCTCGAGGAAGCCGCCGAAGCCCTCGGCGAGGGGCTGGTAGCCCTGCACGGGGAGCCAGGCCAGCTCGATCGCGAAGAGATAGATCAGCGCGTAGCCGATGACGAACACGGGGACCGAGAAGCCGAACACGGAGAGGCCCATCACGCCGCGGTCAATCCAGGTCCCGCGCTTCCAGGCGGCGATCACGCCGAGCGGCACCGCCGTCGCCACGGCGAGGAACAGCGTGCAGACCGCCAGCGCGAGGGTCGGCTCGACCCGCCCGACGATCAGCTCGGCCACGGTCTTCTTGAAGAAGAACGACTCGCCGAAGTCGCCCTGGAGGATGCGGCCGAGCCAGATGACGAACTGCTCGACGATCGGCCGGTCCAGGCCGAGCTTCTCGCGGATCGCCGCCACGTCCTGGGACGTCGCGTTGTCGCCGGCGATGATGGCGGCGGGGTCGCCGGCGGTGAGGCGGAGCAGCATGAAGACGAGGACGGCGACGACCGCCATGACGGGGATCGTTGCCAGGAGCCGGCGGGCGATGTAGCCGAACATCTACGTCGCGAGCACGGGACGGATCGGTGTCAACCGGCCGAGGTCGGCCGGCGCGTGACCCGTGCCCGGGTCACGCGCCGCCCTCGCACCCTCGCGCCGGCTCAGCGCCCCTTCTTCTCGACGTTCCAGAAGACGGTCACGGGCGCCTCGATCATGCCCGAGACGTTCTTTCGCACCGCCACCGCGCCGTACCACTGGCCGAGCGGGAGATGGGTGGGATACAGCGTCTCCCGCACCTGCACCGCCTCGGCGATGGCCTTCTGCCGGGCCGGGTCGGTCTCGCGCGCGAACTGGTCGCGGAGGCTCTCGATCTCCTTGTCGCAGGGCCAGCCGAACATCGCCTTGTCACAGCTCGCGTTCATGAACCCCATCATGACGGGGTTCAGGATGTCGCCCGACACCCAGGACGTGAGGAAGGCGTTCCAGCCGCCCTTGTCCGGCGGGTCCTTCTTGGCCCGGCGGGCGACCAGCGTCTGCCAGTCCATCGAGTGCATGTCGACCTTGAAGCCGGCCCGCTCCATCAGCGCCTTGGCCACCGGCGCCAGGTTGGCGAGGACGGCGAGGTCGGTCGAGTGCATCAGGATGACCGGCGTGCCGTCGTACCCGGCCTCCTTCAGCAGCGCTCGCGCCTTCTCGACGTTCGACTCGAGCAGGCCGTCCATCCCCCTGGTCGTCGCCAGCGGCGAGCCGCACGGGAAGAAGGACTTGCAGGTCTTGTAGTAGTTGGGGTCGCCGATGACGGCCTTGAGGAAGTCCTCCTGGTTGAACGCGTAGAAGACGGCCTGGCGCACCTTCGCGTTGTCGAAGGGCTTGTAGAGGGTGTTGAAGCGGAACGTGTACTGGTTGCCGAGCGGGTTCAGGGTGACCAGCCGCACGTTGGCGTCCTGCTTGAGCACCGGGTAGAGGTCGTGCGGCGGCGACTCGATGTAGTCGATCTCGGCGGCCAGCAGCGCGTTGATCGCCGTCTGGTGGTCGGGGATCGCCTTCCACTCGACGCGGTCGATCTTCACGACCTTGCCGCCCGCGAGCCCGGACGGCGGCTCCGAGCGGGGCTTGTACTTGTCGAACTTCACGTAGACGGCCTTGTCGCCGGGCTTCCACTCCTCCTTCTTGAAGACGAAGGGGCCGGAGCCGACGAAGTCCGAGATCTGCTTGTTCGGATCGGTCTCCGCGACGCGCTTGGGCATGATGAACGGGACGTTCGAGCTCGGCTTGCCGAGCGCGCCGAGCACGAGGCCGGTCGGCTGCTTGAGGACGATGCGGAACGTCTTCGGATTGACGACCTGCAGCTCCCTGACGAAGGACATCAGCTTCTGGCCCATCGAGTCCTTCGCCCCCCACCGCTTGATGGACGCCACGGCGTCCTCCGCCGTGACGGGCTTGCCGTCGTGCCAGAGGAGCCCGTCGCGCAGCGTCATCGTGTAGGTGAGCTTGTCGGCGCTCACGTCGTACTTGTCGACCATCTGCGGCCGGATCTCGCCCTTCGCGTCCATCGCGAAGAGCGTGTCGTAGACCATGTAGCCGTGGTTGCGCACGATGTACGCGGTCGTCCAGATCGGGTCGACGATCTTGAGGTCCGAGTGCATGACCACACGCAGCGTGGTCTGCGCGAGCGCGGGCGGCGCCGGCGCGGCCACGGCCCAGAGCGCGGTCGAGAGCGCGAGCGCGGTTGCCAGTCGTCGTGCGGGACTCATAGACGCCTCCTGTGAGGGGTGCCCAACGCCCGCGCACATCGAGGCGCGGCGGCGGTGCGACGACATAACCACAGGGCCCTCGGCATGTCAACGCGCCGGCCGGGTGGGGCGAAGTCGCCCCTCCCCGGCGGTCTCCGCCCCAGGCCCGCCTTGGGCTCGGCGGGACGGGCCTCGTCCCCGCCGCTGGTGGACGGAGGCCCAACTGTCGACGAAGGCTGAGCAATTCCCTTTCCAAGGGCCTGGGTTCGCGATCCCGGGCTGCCCCGGCAGCCTCCTTGCACGGCCTCCGGCGGAGTAGTCCATGCGCTTACGGAATCGGCTGACCCGGGCGGTGGGGAAGCTCCTGCTTCCCGCCGCCCTCCTCTTCGCCGGCTGCGGCGAGAACCCGGAAGGGGTGCCGATCAGCATGGCCCAGCGCACCGAGGTGGCGTCGGTGCGCCCGCCGGAGCCCGCCGAGGCCGCGGGCGGGGCGTCGGCGCCGCTCCGCGTCGCGATCGCCAGCATCCTCTCCCCGAGCCGGACCCTGGACGACTACCACGACCTGCTGACCTACATGGGGCAGCGCCTGGGACGCCCGATCCGCCTCTACCAGCGCGGCACCTACGCCGAGGTGAACGACCTGTTGAAGAACCGCGAGATCGACCTCGCCTTCGTCTGCGCCGGCGCCTTCGTGTACGGCGAGCGCGACTTCGGGCTGGAGGCCCTCGTCGTCCCGGTGATGCGGCGGAAGACCACCTACTATTCGTACCTGATCGTCGGGCGGGCGAGCCCCGCGGAGCGGCTGGAGGACCTGCGGCGCAAGAGCTTCGCGTTCTCCGACCCCCTGTCGAACACGGCGCGCCTGGTGCCCGTCTACCAGCTCAGGCTCCTCGGCGAGACGCCCGAGCAATTCTTCAGCCGCACGGTCTTCACGTACAGCCACGACAACTCCATCCTGGCCGTCGCCGAGGGCCTGGTGGACGGCGCGGCCGTCGACAGCCTGGTGTACGACTACCTCGCCGCGCGGAATCCCGATGCGGTCGCGGGGACGCGGATCGTCGCGCGCTGGGGCCCCTACGGCATCCCGCCCATCGTCGTCCATCCCGCGCTCGATCCGGCCGTGAAGCGCGCGCTCAAGCGCTTCCTGCTCTCGATCCACGAAGACCCCGAGGGTCGGCGAATCCTGGGACGGCTGCTCATCGACCGCTTCGCCGAGGCCCCGCGGGGTATGTTCGACTCGATCCGCCGGATGATCGCGCGGGTCGAGCGGCGCTGAGCGTGGGCTCGCAGGGGCTCGGACAGCGCTTCTGGGCCGTGGCGGGCGCCGTCTCGATCCGCGTGAAGATCACGGGGATCGTGGTCGGCGTGATCCTGACCCTGGGCG
>Ga0154747_1115_pt6 | contig 11924 bp, 10 predicted proteins | sample Rifle2008BG16ft_FD_105755 | JGI IMG/M metagenome (GOLD analysis project Ga0154747, IMG submission 105755) | Candidatus Rokubacteria bacterium RBG_16_73_20 | reverse complement strand
CGCACCGGTCCCCCTCGACGCCGGCCGGCGCCCGGCCGCCTCCAGCCGCCCGGCCCGCCTACGAGAGCCGCGGCATCACCTCGTTCGCCAGGATGTCGATCTGCTTCGGGTCGGCCATGGTCGGCCCGATGCAGAGGTACGTGCATCCGGCGTCGACGAGCCCGCGCAGGGTGTCGATGATCTCGCCGGTCGTCCCGAAAAGATAGCCCTTCTTGAGCTGCTCGAGCGTCCGCCGGGAGCCCATCACCCGCTGGAAGCTCTTCTGCTGGATCGCGACGGCGTCGTCGTGGTTCTTGGCGTCGACGAAGTGGAAGAAGTTGCAGAGACCGAAGACGAGCGAGTCCGCGTCCTTGCCCATCGTCCTGGCGTAGGCGCGGAGCTCCTGCCAGTCGCGCTTCACCCACTCGTGCGTGCCGGAGGCGCGCGCGAGCCAGCGCCCGGCCTTCACGATGCGGCGCTTGACGCTCTCGGCCATCACCGGCGGGTCCTTCTCCTGCGGATCCGGCTGCCGCGACCCGCCCGCGATCCACACGTCCGGCATGCCGGTGCGCGGCACGATGGTGACGTCCTCGAAGCGGTAGTACTTGCCCTGGTAGCTGGCGCGCTCACGGGTGAGGAGCACCTCGAGCGCCTCGATCATCTCGTCCGTCCGGGGTCCGCGCTCGCTGATGTGCGCGCCCACCACCTCGTACTCCTTCGCGTGCCAGCCCGGGCCGAGGCCGAGCCTGAAGCGGCCCTCGCAGAGCAGCTGCAGGCTCCCGATCTCCTTGGCGAGAACGACCGGCTGCCGGACCGGGGCGACGAGGATGCCGGTGCCGAGGTTCACACGCCGGGTCAGCGCGGCCGCGTAGTTGAGCATCGCCAGCGGATCGAGCCACGTCGCGCCGTAGAGCCCGGGCGCCACGAGCAGGTGATCGATCACCCAGATGTCGAAGCCGTAGTCCTCCGCGCGGCGGATGCACTCGCGGATCGAATCGAGCGGATCCGTGCGCTGGGTGTCCGGCCACACGTACGACGGGAAGTAGAGCGCGATCTGTGCGCGTGCCATCGCTCTTCAGAAGCCTCCTGTGTGAGTTATCCACGCGACGGGGTCGTCGCCGCCCTGAGCCGCCGCGTCTCCTCTCGATCGACGGCCCAGCCGCCGTCGACCGCCCGCACGGCGACGTGGAAATCCGCGCGCGCCCGCTCGTGACTCACGAGCCCGTCCGCGACGTCTTCGAGGACGTGATCGGGATCGCGCTCGCGCGGATCGCCGTACCCGCCGCCGCCCGGGAGGGTCATCAGCACCTCGCCGCCTGCCGGCACCGAGACCATCGCCTTCTTCTGGGGCAGCCGGACGCCGCCGACCTCGTAGCGCGCGATCTCGCCGGCGCCGCCGCCCGCGAGCCCGTACGGCGCCTCCACGATCTGGTCGCACATCGTGTTCACGACGTACGGGATGTCCTCCCGCACCGTGAACCGGAACGTCTGCCCGACGCCGCCGCGCCACCGGCCGATGCCCGCCGAGTCGGGCCGCAGCGCCTTCTCGAGGACGACGATCGGCGAGACCGCCTCGATCATCTCCACGGGCGTCATCGCGATGTTGCCGGGGAAGCTCGTGGCCGACAGCCCGTCCTTGTCGGGACGCGCCCCCATCCCGCCCGAGGCGAAGAACGTGAGCGTGAACGGCCCTTCCGCCGACGTCCCCTGCACCGTCGTGATCCACAGCACGCTCGAGCACGCGATGACCTGCTGCGGGAGCACCGGCGCCAGCGCCCGGTACAGGGCGAGCGGCTGGAAGTTCCCCAGGATGTGTCGTCCCGCCACGGGCGCGGGCGGGAGCGCGTTCATGATCGAGCCGGGCGGCGCCGTCACACGGATCGCGCGGAACGTGCCCGCGTTGTTCGGCACGGCCGGCGCCAGCAGGCACTTGACCGCGTAGATCGAGTACGAGGCGCTGTAGCAGAGCGGCACGTTGATGCCCCAGCGGACCTGCGGGGACGATCCGGCGTAATCGATCAGCATCTCGTCGCCGGTCACCGTCACCGCGCACCGGATGAGGATCGGCTCGTCGAGCCCGTCCGACACCACCTGGCTCTCGTAGCGGCCGTCGGGAATGCTGCGGATGGCGTCGCGCATGACGCGCTCCGAGCGCCCGATGATATCGGCCGACAGGTCCGACAGGTCCTCGAGGCCGAACTCGTCCATGAGCTCGACGAGCCGCTGGCCCCCGATCTCGTTGCAGGAGAGCTGCGCCATGATGTCGCCGATGACGAGCTCGGGCGAGCGCACATTGTGCCGGATGACGTCGAGCAGCAGCGGGTTCAGACGACCGCGCTCCGCGAGCTTCGCGAACGGGATGAAGAGGCCCTCCTCGTGGAGCGAGCGGGAGTCGGACGAGAAGCCGCGGCCGCCGATGTCGAGGCTGTGCGCGCAGGAGCCGAAGAAGCCGACGAGCGTGCCGCGCCGGAACGCGGGGGTCACCACCGTGATGTCGTTGAGGTGGCCCGCCGTCTTCCACGGATTGTTGCCGATGAGGACGTCTCCGGGATCCAGCGCTTCGCGGGGAAACACCTCGAGGAAATTCCCGATGCAGGTCGCCATCGAGTTGATCTGCCCCGGTGTCCCCGAAGGCGCCTGCGCGAGCAGGTTCCCGGCGATGTCGAAGACGCCGGCCGCGCAGTCCTCCGACTCCCGGAGCACCGTGCTGAACGCGGTCTTGAGCAGCACCTTCCGCTGCTCGGTGGCCGTGTTGATCAGCCGGTTCCACATCACCTCGAGGCCTACGACGTCCATCCGCTCACCCCCGCCGTGCCCGAGGCACGAGCCGCGTTGACACTCGCTACCGGAGGTCGATGATCAAGTTGCCGTGGCCGTCCACGGTGATGTCGGCCCCCGGGTCCACCACCGTTGCCGATTCGCGCTCCTCGATCACGGCCGGGCCCGCGAGCCGATCGCCGGGAACGAGGGCGTAGCGATCGTAGACGCCGGTGGCGAGGAGGCCGACCGCGGGCCCGAAGTACACGGGACGCTCGCCCTTGCGCTTCCGCACCTCCGCCGACGACTCGAAGCGGACCTCGAGCGACTCCGCCGGCCCCGCCACGCTCACCCGCCACGTGAGCACCTCCACCGCGACATCGGCGTTCACCGTGTTGTAGTGCTCGCGGTAGCTCCGCTCGAACGTCTGCCGCAGCGGCTCGGCGACGGCGGGCCCGAGCGGGCCGGAGGGGAGCGCGACCTCGAGTTCGGTGCCCTGGCCGACGTAGCGGACCGCGCACAGCCGCTGCACGGTGATCGCCTCGCGCGCGACGCCGGCGCGCGTGAGGATGTCGAGGCCCTCGGCCTCCATCCCGTCACAAAGGGCCTCGACGCGGGGCCAGTCGACGGCGTCCAGGCGGACGCGATAGGACCGGACGAAGTCGAAGGCGAAGGGCGCGGTGAGGAGCCCGGCCGCGGATGTCACGCCGGCGCCAACCGGCACGATGAGACGCCGGACCCCCAGAATCCGCCCGACGCCGACGGCGTGGACGGGGCCGGCGCCACCGAAGGCGATGAGCGGGTACGCGTGCGGGTTCTTGCCGCGCTCGATCGCGTGCATGCGCGCCGCGCTGGCCATGTTCTCGTTCACGATGCGGTACACCGCGTAGGCCGCGTCGATCGTCGACAGACCGAGGGGGCGGGCAACGTCAGTGTCGATGGCGCGTCGGGCGCCATCGAGGTCGAGCGCCATCTTGCCGCCGAGGAAGAACGCCGGATCGAGATGGCCGAGCACGAGGTCGGCGTCGGTCACCGTCGCGTGCCTCCCGCCGAGGCCGTAGCACGCCGGACCGGGATCGCTGCTCGCGCTGTCCGGGCCGACACGCACCAGGCCGAGCGCGTCGACGCGGGCGATCGATCCGCCGCCGGCGCCGATCTCGATGAGCTCGACCGAGCGCACCTGCAGGGGGAACCCGCTGCCCTGCTTGAACCGGTAGACGTGGGCGACCTCGATTCCGGGGCTCGTGAGCGGACGCGCGCGCTCGATGAAGCACGCCTTCGCCGTCGTGCCGCCCATGTCGAAGGACAGGAGATCCGGGAACCCGGCGCGGGCCCCGATGTACGCGGCGGCGAGCGCGCCGGCGGCAGGCCCGGACTCGATCAGCCGGACCGGGAAGCGCCGCGCCGTCTCGGCGGTGCAGATGCCGCCGTTCGACAGCATCAGGAACACCTCGCCCCGGAAGCCGCTCTCGCCGAGCCGCCGTCCGAGCTCCTCGACGTAGCGATCGACGAGGGGCATCACGTACGCGTTCACCACCGTCGTGACCGATCGGTGATACTCGCGGATCTCCGGGCTCACCTCGGAGGAGAGGGCGACGGGGACGCCGGGCAGGAGCTCCGCGAGGAGCTCGGCGACGCGGCGCTCGTGCGCGCCGCTGCGGTAGCTGTTGAGGAGACACACCGCGACCGCCTCCACGCCCGCCGCGCGGAGCCGCTCCGCCGTCGCCCGCACGCTCTCGACGTCGAGCGGCTCGGCGACGCGACCGTCCGCGTACATCCGCTCGCGCACCTCCTCGCGCAGCCGCCGGGGGACGAGGGGCCGCGGCTTCTCGATCTCGAGATCGTACATGTCGTACCGGTTCTCGGTCGCGATCTCGAGCGTGTCCCGGAAGCCGGCCGTGGTCACGAGCGCGGTGCGCGCGCCCTTCCGCTCGACGACCGCGTTCGTCACGAGCGTCGTGCCGTGGACGACTCGCGTGACGTCGGTGGCGCCCACCCCGCCCATCAGCGTCGCCATCGAGAAGGCCTCGGCGACGGCAATCGCCGGGTTCGCCGGCGTGGTGAGCACCTTGCTCACGCTGATCGCGCCCGTCCGGTCGTCGACCAGGACGACGTCGGTGAAGGTTCCGCCGATGTCGATCCCTACCCGCAGGCCGGAGCGCGATACCACGAGGCCCTCCTCACCACGACGGGGGCGTCGCCACCCACAGCGCCTCCGTCCCGCGTCCCAGCGATTCCCAGAAATGGGGCTGGTGGCTCGGGAAAGAGATGCAGTCCCCCTTGCCGAGCACGAACGTGTCCGAGCCGATCGTCACGCGCAGGCGCCCCTTCAGCACGAAGCCGAACTCCTCGCCCTCGTGCTTGTACGTCGGGCTCTTCGTCCCCGGCGTCGCCTCGAACCAGACGGCCTCGAGCCGGCCGCGGAGGTCGGGCACCAGCAGCTCGTTCCTGACGTTCGAGCCGGGATAGAAGAGCGCACGACGGCTGCCGTGACGGACGACGTAGTTCTCCGGCAGACGCTCGTGGGTCGGCTCGAACAGCTGCGCCACCGGGACGCCGAGAACATCGGCCAGCTTCGACAGCGCGGTCATCGACGGCGTGGCGCGGTCGCGCTCCACCTGGCTCAGATACCCCTGCGACAGCCCGGCCCGACGCGAAAGCGCCGTGAGCGACAGGCGCTGCGCGTGCCTGAGCGCGCGCAGGCGCCGGCCAACGTCGATACTCTGCTTGCCTCGCCGGGAGACGGCGGCCGCCTTCGCTCTCGCTCGCGCCATTGGGCCCCCTCGCCCTGATTCCGTGGAGCAATAACAGTTTGCTGTCGGAAAACAATGGATCAGCCCGCGGGGGTTGTCAAGACCCGTCGCGGGGCGAGGCACCCGGCCGCGCTCCGCGAAGGGGACAGCGGGGATCACCCGAAGGTCGGCATGATCCGTTTGATGACATTGCAGTGGCCGAAGGTGAGCGCCTTCGGATCCTTGCCCATCGTCTTCGCATGCGCCTGCAGCGCGTGCCAGATGCGCCTCAGTCCCCTCTTGTCAAGGCGAAGAAGGCCTGTCAGAGTAGCGGGGCGCGCGCGACCGCCGTCGCGCCGTTTGTCGTGAACCGCCGACGAATCGAGGAGGAGATCAGCGATGGCGAAGCTGAAGTTCGGAGCGTGGATCCCCAGCTACTCGTGGCCCGACGTGGGGCCCGAGCACGTCCGGCGTCTCACCGAGACGATCCGCAAGTGCGAGGAGTACGGGATCGACATCTGGGTGATCGACCATCTACTCTCGGCGCCCGGGCTGTACGGGACCGCGTGGCTCGAGCCGCTCAACGTGCTCGCGTACGCGGCCGCCCTCAGCTCACGGGTGAGGCTCGCGACGGGCATCCTCGTCCTTCCCGTGCGACATCCGGTGCTCCTCGCCAAGGAGATCGCCACGCTCTCCCACCTCTCGAACGGGCGCTACATGTTCGGCGTCGGCCCCGGCTGGTACGCCCGGGAGTACGAGGTGACGGGCTCACGGATCGAGGAGCGCGGCCGGCGCACGGACGAGATCATCGACGCGGTCAGGCTCCTCCTCACGACGCCGAACGCCACCTATGACGGTCGCTACTACAAGTTCCGGGACGTCACCATCGACCCGCGCCCCGCCAAGGTCCCCGACATCTGGGTGTCGGGCGGCTCGCGCGTGCCGGATCCCGGTGAGCACGACGTCCCCGTCATCGCGAAGACGGTGAAGGACCGGATCGTGAAGGCCGGCCACTGGCTTTCGCGCTGTTCGGGCACCCAGGAGTGGGTGAAGCGCGACTGGGGCCAGCTGCAGGAGCATGCGCGGGTGATGGGCAAGGACCCCAAGTCGCTCGCCTTCGGCCACTGCAACTTCGTCCACCTCACCGAGACGTCGAACCACGACAAGGCGGTGGAGGAGGCGCGCCAGCCGTTCATCCGCGTCATGGGGACGCACCGCTCCTGGGATCATCTCCAGGAGTGCTACATGGCCGGCTCGGTCGACCGAATCAATGCCCGCATCGCGGACCTCGTCGCCGCGGGCCTCGACTACCTCGTGCTCGGGCCGGTCACTGACGACCCCAAGCAGTTCGATCTTCTCGCGAAGCGCGTCATGCCGAACTTCGTCTGACCCGCCGGTGGCGTCGAGCCGCGGGGCGAGGCCGTCCGCCTCGCCCCGCCGTGGGCCTTGACACCCCCGGGCGCCTGGCCGAGGTTGTCCCGTGTTCCCCACAGCACACTTTGAGGATCACGGACCTCTCAAGACCCTGGTGATGGAGGCACTCATCGAGTACCGGCGCCCGCCCGGGGCCGATCGCTCACCGGGGGGAATCGCCGCCGCTCTTCGCCAGGCCGACGACGCGCCGGAACGCGGGGAGCAAGGCCGGCCCGAGCGCGACGAGGATGGCCGCAACCAGGAACGTCCCGGCCAGCGGTCGCGAGAGGAAGACCATCAGGTTCCCGCGCGCCAGCAGGAGCGACTGGCGGATCGATTCCTCCGCGAGCCGGCCGAGGACGTACGCGAGAACCAGCGGGGCCGGCTCGTAGTCGAGCTTCTTCATCAGGTACCCCACCACGCCGAAGACCAGCATGATCACCACGTCCCAGCTGTTGCCCGAGACGTCGTACACCCCGATCACGCAGAAGAGCAGGATGAGCGGGAAGAGCACGCCGTACGGCACCTTGAGGAGCTGGACCCAGATCCCGATGAGCGGGAGGTTCAGGACCAGCAGCATCGCGTTGCCGACGTACATGGACGCGACCACGCCCCAGAAGATCTCCGGGTGCTCCTTGATCATGAGCGGGCCCGGCTGCACGCCGTGGACGAGGAAGGCGCCGAGGAGGACGGCCATCACGACGTTGGGCGCGATGCCGAGCGTGAGGAGCGGGATCATCGAGCCGCCGGTGGCGGCGTTGTTGGCGGCCTCGGGCCCGGCCACGCCCTCGATGGTCCCGGTCCCGAAGCGCTCGGGGTGGCGCGAGATGCGCTTCTCGAGGGCGTACGAGATGAAGGTCGGGATGATGGCGCCGATGCCGGGCAGGATGCCGAGGAAGAAGCCCAGGACGCTGCCGCGGCCGATGGGGCCGATCGACTGCTTCCAGTCCTCGCGAGTCGGCAGGAGCCCGCTGATCCGCGTCTCGAAGACCTCCTGCTTCGTGCTCTCCTCGATGTTCAGCAGGACCTCGGAGATGCCGAACAGGCCCATGATCATGGGGACGAGGCCGACGCCGTCGGTGAGGGTCACCGTGCCGAACGTGAAGCGCGCCGTGGCCGTGATCGGGTCGAGCCCGATGGTGCCGAGGAAGAAACCGAGGAACGCCAGCGCGATCGCCTTCAGCTTCGAGCCGCTCGACAGGTACGCGATCATCGTGAACCCGAGGAGGAGCAGCGTGAAGATCTCGGGCGGGCCGAAGTCGAGGGCGAAGCGCGCGAGCGGGGGGGCGAGCAGCATGATGCCCAGCACCGACAGCGTCCCCGCGATGAACGATCCGAAGGCGGCGATCCCGAGCGCAGGTCCCGCCCGGCCCTTCCGCGCCATCTGGTAGCCGTCGAGACAGGTCACCACCGAGGCGGCCTCGCCCGGAATGTTGACGAGGATCGACGTCGTGGAGCCGCCGTACATGGCTCCGTAGTAGATCCCCGCCATCATGATGATCGAGCCCGTGGGCGACATCGCGTACGTGACCGGGAAGAGGAGCGACATCGTCGCGACGGGACCGATCCCCGGGAGCACCCCCACCAGGGTCCCGACGAAGACGCCGATGAAGCAGGCGAAGAGGTGCATCGGCTGGAGCGCGACCTGGAGGCCGAAGAGGAGATTCTGGGCGAGGTCCATCGCGGATCAGAACCACCCCCACGGCCCGACGGGCAGCTGCACGCCCAGCCACACCTTGAAGACGACGTGCGACGCCCCGGCGGTGAAAGCCGAGCTGCCCACCGCGATCCACCAGCGCATCGGCTCCACGACGAGGAAGAGGAAGGTGAGGAGCAGGAACGTCGAGACGGTGAACCCGAGCGCCTCGATCGCGAACGCGTACACGAAGAGGGCGACGAGCGTGGCCACCGCCCGGCCGCGGCGGAGCGGCGGACCCGCGCTGGCCGGCGGTGCGGCGACCGGCACCTCGAGTCTCAGGGCCCGGACGACCAGCGCCCCGCCGCACAGGAGGAGCCCGGCGGCAAGCGCGAGCGGGAAGAAGCCGGGTCCGGGCTGGTGGACGGTGCCGACGGGCAGCCGGGTCGATGCGACGAGGGCGACGAGGCCGACCAGCGCGAGGAACGTGGCCGCGCCGATCTCCCGGGACCGCATCACTTGCCGACGCCGACCTTCTGGGCGACCTTGGTCACCGCCTCCCGCTCGAGGTCGAGCGACTTCTGGAGCGCCTCGCTGTCGCGGAAGTCGATCAGCATGCCCGTCTTCTCGATGGCGGCGATCACCGCCGGGTCCTTCGTCGCCTTCTCGACGGCGCGCTGGAGCTTCATCACCACGTCGCGCGGCGTCTTCGCCGGCACGTAGAGGCTCACCGAGATGTTGATCGACGCTTCCGGGAAGCCCTTCTCCGCCATGGTCGGCACGTTCGGGTACGCGGCCAGGCGGGTCGGGGAGGTCGTGACGAGAGGGATGAGGTCGCCGGACTTGATCAGCGGCGCCATGGTGCTGATGCCGCTCGATCCGAGGTCGACGTGGCCGCCGAGGACGGCGTTCTTCACGGGCGCGGAGCCGGAGAACGGCACGTGCGCGATGTCGACGCCGTACGAGAGCTTGAAGAGCTCCATCATGAAGAACGAGACCGTCCCCACGCCGGCGGAGCCGTAGCTGAGCTTGCCGGGGTTCTTCTTCGCGTCCGCGACGAGCTCCTCGAGGGACTTCCAGCGCCCGCCCGCCTTCGTGGTGATCACGCCGAGGTCGGACACGGCGTTGGCGACCGGGATGAACTCGTTGACCTTGTACGGCAGGTCCGGGCGCGTGGCGGCGAGGATCGTGAGCGTCGACTTCACGCTCGCCGCCACCGTGTAGCCGTCGGGTTTCGACTTGGCGACGACGTCCATGCCGAGCGCGCCGCCGCCGCCGCCCTTGTTCACGAGGACGATCGGGTGTCCGAGCGTCGCCTGGAGCGAGGGCTGGAGGATCCGCATCGCGGCGTCCAGCGGTCCGCCGGGAGGGAAGGGGACGATGAAGTCGATCTGTCGCGTGGGGTAGTCCGACTGGGCCGCGGCGGGCGCGACCCCGCCGGCGAGGGCGAGCGCGGCGACGAGAACGGTGGAGAGCAGGCGCATGGGGGCCTCCTTGGGGGTTACTTGGCGAGTCCGAGTTTCGCCGCGACCGTCGTCAGCGTCTCGTACTCGGCTTCGATGTCCTTCCGCGTGCTGTCGGGACCGCGGTAGTCGACGATCATGCCGGCCTTCTCGATGGCCGCCGCGACCGCCGGCTCCTTCACCGTCTTCTCCGTCTTCTCGAGCGCCCTCGCCAGCTTCTCGACGATCTCGCGGGGCGTGCGCGCGGGGACGTAGAGCTGGGAGACCGTGCTGAGGGACGCCTCGGGCATCCCCTTCTCGGCCATGGTCGGCGCGGCGATGCCCGGAAGCCCACGCGGCGCCGTCGTGACGAGGACGACGAGGTCGCCCGACCGCACGAGCGGGAGCATCGGGGAGAGCGCGGTGGAGGCGAGGGCGACGTGGCCGCCGAGGACGGCGTTCTTCACGGGGCCCGTGCCCGCGAAGGGGACGTGGGCGATGTCGAGCCCACGGGCGAGCTTGAGCATCTCCATGTTGAGGTGGCTGATGGTCCCCGTGCCCGCCGACCCGTACGTGAGCTTCCCCGGGTTCTTCCGCGCGTAGTCGATCATCTCGTCGAGCGTCTTCCAGGGCGCGTTCGGGCGGGAGAGGATGCCCTGCGAGTCCTCGGCGTAGCTCCCGACGACGGCGAAGTCGGCGAGCTTGTACGGCAGGTCCGGGCGCGAGGCCGGCAAGATCGTGAGCGTCGACTTGACGCTCGCCGCCACCGTGTAGCCGTCGGGCCTGGCCTTCGCGACGTAGTCCATGCCGATGGCGCCGCCGGCGCCGCCACGGTTGACGAGCACGATCGCGGCCCCGAGGTTCGCCGACAGCTGCGGCTGGATGATGCGCACGGCCGTGTCGAGCGGACCGCCGGGAGGGAAGCTGATGATGAACTCGATCGATCGGCTCGGGTAGTCGGACTGCGCGCCGCCGCCGCCGACCACGCCGAGGAGCAGTCCGAGGAGTGCCACGACACCGAGAAGTCCACGGCTCATGCGTTCCTCCCATCACCCGCCGGGCTCGCCGTCTCGCCCGCGAGGGACAGCTCCTGCCCGACCTTGCGAGCGATCGCGCGCTCGTAGACCCAGCCGCCGAGGGCCGCGTCCCACAGGCCGACGCCCTGGGACAGGAAGGCCGTGATCGTCTCGGGCCCCGGCCGGCGGAGCGCGGGATCCACGACGACGTCGTAGAGGTCGAGGAAGGCCGACTCCGGCACGGCGCCGCGCTGGATGAGCTCGGGCACGGGCCGGAAGTCCGGCGTGTCGCGCAGGATCTGCTCGCGCCAGGAGCACGCGATGCGCCCGGCCCGGAGGATCGTCGTCTCGTCGCTCTCGCCGCGGGCGATCACGTTGACGTGAGTGCCGGGGCGGAGCCAGGCGCCGTCCAGCACGGGTGTGTTCGCGTTCGTGACGGTGATGACGATGTCCGCGTCCTCGACGGCAGCCCGCGCGGAATCGACGGCCCGGACGGACGGACGGCCCGGCAGCCGGCCGTTCAGATCGGCAGCCGTTCGCTCGCGACGCGCCGACGGGCTGTAGATCCGCACCTCCTCGATGGGCCGCACGCAGCACACCGCGAGCGCCTGCCACGGCGCGTGACGGCCCGCGCCGATGACCCCGAGCACGCGCGCGTCGTTGCGCGCGAGCCAGCGTGTTGCCACGCCCGTGGGCGCTGCCGTGCGGATGTTCATCAGCCAGTAGTCTGCCATGATCGCGGCCAGCCGCATGCCCTCGCTGTAGCGCCAGTAGAGGAGGAGCTCGTCCGCCATGACGAAGTCGAGCACCCGCGGCCCCCGCTCCGCCACCGGCCGCCCGTGATGGTTCGCGTAGATCCGGACGGCGGCGCTGTCGAGGGCGGGCACGATCCCTGGAAGGATGCGGATCGTCACGTCGGTGTAGTACCCGTGCTCGGGCGGGTACTGGA
>Ga0154747_1282_pt1 | contig 12030 bp, 11 predicted proteins | sample Rifle2008BG16ft_FD_105755 | JGI IMG/M metagenome (GOLD analysis project Ga0154747, IMG submission 105755) | Candidatus Rokubacteria bacterium RBG_16_73_20 | reverse complement strand
AGAGGGTTTTCCGGTCACAGGAGGAACCGGATCAGGAGCGTGGCGAGTCCGAGAAACGAAAAGAAACCGCACACATCCGTGAACGTCGTGATGATCACGCTGGACGCGATCGCCGGGTCGATCCGGAAGGTCTTGAGCGCCATCGGGATCAGCGTGCCGACGACGGCGGCGACCAGCATGTTGAAGACCAGCGCCACGCCGAGGATCAGCGACAGCAGCACCTGGCCCTTCCACACGTAGGCGATCGCGGCGATGATGAGGCCGTTGGCGGCGCCGGTCGTGAGCCCGAGCCAGAGCTCCTTCCCCAGCACGCGCCGGAGCACGCTCGAGGTCATGTCCCCGACGGCGATGCCGCGGACGACCACCGTGGCCGTCTGCGTGGTCCCGATCCCGCCCATGGAGGCGACGATCGGCATGAACACCGCCAGCGTCGCCAGGGCCTGGATGGACGACTCGAACAGGCCGATGACGGAGGCGGCGAGGACGGCGGTGCCGAGGTTGACCAGGCGCCACATCATGCGCTTGCCGAAGACGGCCCGGGGCGGATCGAGCACGGTCTCGTCGCCCCCGACGCCGGCCAGGCGCTGGATGTCCTCGGTCGCCTCCTCGCGGATGACGTCGATCACGTCCTCGACACCGATCGTGCCGAGCAGGCGCCGGCTCGCGTCCACGACGGGCACCTCGATGACGTTGTAGTGCTGGACGAGCCGCGCAACCTCCTCCTGGTCGGTGTCCACGCCCACGCTCTCGACGTCCTCGTTGCGGATCGCGCTGATCGACGTGTGCGGGTCGGCGGCGAGGAGCCGGTGCAGCGGCACCAGGCCCACGAGGTGCTCGTGGCCGTCCACGACCCATACGTAGAAGGCGTCGTCGCCGCTCGTCGCCTTGCGGATGTGGTCGATCGCCTGGGCGACGGTGGCGTGCTCGTGCACGGCCACGAACTCCCGGGACATGAGCCGACCCGCGGTGCCCTCGCGATAATCGAGCAGCTCCTGGACTTCCTCGGACTTGTCCTCCTCCATGAGCTCGAGGATTCCCTCGGCCTGCTCGCGGGGCAGCTCCTCGACGACCCCGACGACGTGGTCGGAGGGCATCCGGTCGAGGATGCGCGAGACCTCGGTCTCCTCGAGCGAGCCGACCAGCTCGCGCAGGACCGGGTCGTCGAGCTCGGAGAGGACGGCCCCGGCGCGCTCGCGCGTGAGGAGCCGGAACACGCGGACGCGCTCGTCCGTCGGCAGCTCGCGGATCACCCGCGAGACGTCGGCGGGGTGCGCCTCCTCGAGGACGTCGGCGAGCCGCTCGTCACGGCTCTCCGCCAGGAGCACCTTCATGGTCTCGGCGAGGCGTTCGGTCTCGTCCATGGTCTCGATCCTCACCGGAGTATGCCCCGGCGTGGGCGCGGCACAAAGGGGGTTTATCGAGAGAGGCGGGCGCGGAAGGCCCGGTAGGCGGCCGCGGCCTGGAGGCGCCGCCGGAGGGCCACGTCGGTGGGCCGCGGGCCCGTGAGGGCGCGGGGCGAGAGGAGCCGGGCGAGCACGCGGGGTGGGACGAGCCCGTGCCGGACGACGACCTCCCGCAGCGGCCGGCCCGCGGCCCGGGCCTCCGCGACGACCGCGGCGGTCACGTCGTAGCCGAGGTAGGGGCTGAGCGCGGTCGCCGGGACGAGGCTCCGCGCGGTGAGCTCGCGGGCGCGCCGGCGGTCCACTGCGAGCCCGTCGACGCAGCGCGTGCGCAGCAGGCGCAGCCCGCGGGTGAGGAGCTCGAAGCCCTCGCCCAGGTTCGCCGCGACGAGCGGGGTCATCACGTTGAGCTCGAGCTCGCCCGCCGCCGCGCCGAGGGCGACGGCGTGGTCGTGCGCGCGGACCTGGAGGCAGACCATCTGCACGGCCTCGGGCACCGAGGGGTTGACCTTGCCGGGCATGATGGACGACCCGGGGAGGACCTCGGGCAGGCGGATCTCGGCGAGCCCCGTGTCGGGCCCGGAGGCGAGCAGGCGCAGGTCGAAGCAGATCTTGCCCAGGTCCACCGCGCACGCCCTGAGCGCCGCCGAGCACGCGAGCAGGGGGGCGAGGCTCCAGGTGGCCGCCACGGGGTTCCGGGCGGGCACCAGGCGCCGGCCGACGATCCGGCCGAGCTCCCGCACCACCAGGCGGCGGAAGCGCGGGTGCGCGGTCAACCCGGTGCCCACGGCGGTGCCGCCGAGGCCGAGGACGGCGAGCCCCGCCTCGCTCGCCCGGAGGGCGGCAGCCGCGCCGCGGACGGCCTCGGCCCACCCGCCGAGGACCTGGCCCCAGGTGATCGGCACCGCATCTTGAAGATGCGTGCGGCCGGGCTTCACGACGGCGCGCTCGCGGCGCGCGAGGCGGGAGAGCGAGCGCTCGAGGCGCCCCAGCTCGGCACGGAGCCCCTGCGAAAGCTCGAGCGCCATCAGCCGGATGGCCGTGGGCGTGACGTCGTTCGACGACTGGCCGAGGTTGACGTGGCTGTTCGGGTGGATCGGGACGTAGCGGCCCCGCCGGCCGCCGAGCCGCTCGTTGGCGAGGTTCGCGAGGACCTCGTTGACGTTCATGTGCGCCGGCGTGCCCGCGCCCGCCTGGAGGACGTCGATCACGGCGGCGTCGGGCACGGCCCCCGCGGCGACCCGATCGGCGGCCCACGCGATCGCCCGCGCCCAGCGGGCGGGCAGGAGGCCGAGGCGGGCGTTCGCGCGGGCGGCGGCCTTCTTGATGCGGGCGTACGCGCGGGTCAGCGCGGGGTGAGGCCGGCGCCCGCTGAGCTCGAAGGTGTCCCGCGCCCGCGCGGTGAAGGCGCCGTAGAGGGCGCGCGCCGGGACGTGCGTGAGCCCGAGGCTGTCGCGCTCGCGGCGCCCGCGCCTCACGCCCCGAACTTCGTGAGCCGGAGGGCGTTGGCCATGACGAGCGGCATCAGGTGGTGGGCGGGGAGCACGCCGAGGCTGCCGCCGCCGCACGCGCGCTCGGTGAACGCGCTGACGCCGTCGGCGCCGCAGTAGCGGCTCCACAGGAGCACCGGCACGGGCTGCCAGCCGTGCGCGGCGAGGATCGAGGGGGTCGCGTGGTCGCCGGTCACCACGAGGACGTCGGGCCGGAGGTCGCGGATCGCCGGGACGAAGCCGTCGAAGCGCTCGAGGGCCTCCACCTTGGCGTCGAAGTCACCGTCCTCGCCGGCCTTGTCGGTGTCCTTGTAATGGACGAAGAAGAAGTCGTGGTCCTCCCGGTGCTCGCGGAGCGTGGCGACCTCGTCGGCGAAGGCGCCGCCCGTCTTCAGCACCTCCATGCCGACGAGCCTGGCGAGCCCGCGGTACATCGGGTACGCGGCGATCGCCGCGCTCCTGAGGCCGAAGACCTCCGGGAAGCGCGGCAGCGTCGGGAGCTGGTCGAACCCGCGGAGCAGGACCATGTTGGCCGGCGCGGCGTCGCGCAGCCGGCGGCGCGCCTCCGCCACGAAGCGGTTGACGCGCTCGGCGGTCGCCCGGGCCCGGGGGACGAGCGCGCGCGCGGGGAGCGGCGGCTGGCCGAGCGCCTGGGGATCGGTCTCCGAGAGCTGGCCGGACAGCGCGCCGCCCCGGGTCTGCCGGAGCACGAGGACGAACCGGTGCTCTTTCACCGGCTCGACGAACAGCTCGACGCCGGGCAGGCGGATCGTCCGGAGCCGCTCGGTCAGCTCGACGCAGGTGTCCGTCGGGATCCGGCCGGCGCGGCGGTCGGTGATGCGGCCCGCGGCGTCCACGGTGCAGAAGTTCCCGCGCGCGGCCACGTCGCCCGCGCGCAGGGCGAACTCGATGCCGAGGGCCTCGAGCACGCCGCGGCCGACCCGGTACCGGAGCGGGTCGTAGCCGAACAGCCCCAGGTGGCCGGGACCGCTGCCCGGCGTGATGCCGGGCGCGACGTGGCGGAGCAGGCCGCACGCCGCTTGGGCGGCGAGCGCCGCGAGGTTCGGCAGCCGCGCGGTCTCCAGCTCCGAGCGGCCCGTCTCGGGCCGCGGCAGCCCGCCGAGCCCGTCGAGCGAGAGCAGCACGATCTTCGTCGTGTTCGGGACGACCAACGGGGCGACGAGGTCGAGCATCGCTCAGGCGTCCTTCACGGGGTTCTCGAGCCGGCCGAGGCCGGTGATCTCCATGCGGACGACGTCGCCCGGCTGGAGCCAGACCGGGGGCTTCTTCGCGAAGCCGCAGCCCGGCGGCGTGCCCGTCGCGATGAGGTCGCCGGGCGCGAGCGTCATGAGCCCGGAGAGGTAGCTCACCAGATAGCGGACGTCGAAGATGAAGGTCCGGGTGTTGCCGGTCTGCATCCGCGTGCCGTTGACCCACGTCCCGAGGTCGAGCGTGTGCGGGTCCGGGATCTCGCTCCGGTCGGCGAGGTAGGGTCCGACCGGCGCGAACGTCTCGCACGCCTTGCCCGTCGTCCACTGGGTCGTGATGAACTGGAAGTCGCGCGCGCTCACGTCGTTGACGATCGTGTAACCCCAGACGTGGTCGAGCGCCTGCTCGCGCGGGACGAACCGGGCGGTGCGGCCGATCACCACACCGAGCTCGACCTCCCAGTCGAGCTGCGTGGAGCCGCGCGGCCTCAGGATCGGCTCGCCCGGGTCGAGGATCGCGTTCGACCACTTCGCGAAGATCGGCGGCTCCTTCGGGATCGGGTTGCCCCCCTCGGCGGCGTGGTCCTTGTAGTTGAGCCCGATGCAGATGAGCTTGCCCGGGTCGGCGATCGGCGCGTGCAGGCGCGCGAGGGCGGCGGGCACGGTGACCCACTCGGTGATGCCGGCCACCGCGTCCCCGGTCGCCGCCCCCCCCTCGAGGAAGCCGCGCGTGCTCCGGGGCACCAGGGCGGCGGCGATCTCGCCGGCCCGCACGACGCCCCGCCGGCTCAGGGTGGCCGCCAGGCTGGCCTCGAGATCGGCGATCCGGTCGCCCTGGAGCGCGCCCAGGCGGGGCGGCTGGCCGTTCGTGGAGAAGCGGACGAGCTTCATGGGTGGTGTCCTCCCGGGACGCGTGCGCACGGTATCACCCCCCGGGAATTTCACCCCTCCGAGAGGCGTCTGCTATGATCGTAGAACTCTGGGTCCCCTGCAAGGCGAGGCCTCCAGGGGCTATTGACGCCGCCGGCGTCGCGCCGGAGGCCGGCGGAAGGATCAGGAGGTTCCGTGATGAAGATCGTCGCCCGACCGATCGCCCTGGCGGTGGTGCTGTCCCTGGCAGGCTCGCTGGCGCCTCTGGCATCCGCGCAGCAGCCGGCCGAGCCCAAGCCGGACGTCATGCAGGAAGCGATGAAGGCGAGCGCCCGGACCGATCCGGACCGGCGCGCCTACGACGTCGGCGCCGGCGTCGCCAACGTCTTCCTGGTGCCCGGCAAGACGGTGATCTGCGCGACCAGCGGCGTCGTCTCCGCGGCCGTGATGGTCCTGACGCTGGGCAGCGGGTACAAGACGGCCGCGTGGGCAGTGCGCGAAGGGTGCGGTGGGAAGTGGACCGTCACCGGCGACGACCTGCGGCCTGAGCCCGAGCAGCGCCGGCCGTTCGACTGGGAGACGAACTAGCATCCTCGGTGTCCCGAACGCGGGGCGGCCGCCGGCCGCGCCGGCGGCGCCCCGCTGGGTCCTCGCCCTCCTCTTCGTCGTCCTGCTGCTCGCCCTCGCCGCCGGCATCTGGGGCACCATCCTGCGCCCGCCCCCCTGGGAGGTCCGCGGCACGATTGTCGCGCGGCTCGCGCCCGGCCTGATCCTCGTCCGCCACGAGGCGATCGCGGCGCTCGGCATGAGCGCGATGGAGCTGATGGCGATCGACGCCGATCCCGCGCTGCTCGACGCGGTCGCGCCGAAGCCCGGCGACCGTGTGAGACTCGCCGTGCGCCGGGAGAACGACCGGATCGTCCTGCTCAGGATCGCGCGCGAGGACTGATTTCATGGGGGGCTCCGGGCGCTCCCCAAGCCCCCCGGCGCTCGGGGCGCCCATGCTGCGCCGCGGCGCCCCTCGACAACGCGATTGGTTCACGGGCTCCGAGCGGCCGGCTCCCGGCGAGCCCGCGCAGGTAGCCGATCAGCGCGCGGATGTCCTCGTCGCTCAGGTTGGCCGCGAAGCCGGGCATGCCGGGGCGCCCGATCGGCGAGCCCCCCTGCTTGATCAGGTCGAAGAGGTACCGGTCCGTCTGGCGCGCGAGCGAGCCGTCGGTGAGGTCGCCGGGCCGGACGAGGAAGAGGGCCGCGCGCCACGAGCCGCGCCCGTCGGCGCCGTGGCAGACGGCGCAGAGCGCCACCCAGAGACGCTCGGGGCGCGCCGCGCCCGGTGCCGGCCGCGGCGTGTCGAGGAGCCACGCGAGGCCCCCCGCCAGGCCGCCGAGTGCTACGAGGATGAGCAGGAGGACCAGGAGCGGACGCCGCATCGCGTCGAGGATAACATCTGCTCCGATTTGGCTAGTCGGAAGGGGTTGACAGGTCTGGAGGGCCCCCCTAGAATCCCGCCAACCTTCGACTGCACCGGTCTCCACCCGAAGCTCAGGAGGTCCCCATGAGGAAGGCCATGAGGAAGGTCCTCTCGTCCCGGCTCGGAGTCCTCGTCACCGTCGTCGTCGTGGCCTCGCTGGTCGGGGGCTCCTACGCCATCCAGCCGGCGACGGCCCAGGGACCGATCACCCTGAAAATGCAGGCCGCATGGCCGGCCGCCCTGACGCTCTACGACAACTTCACGATGTTCGCCGAGCGGGTGAACAAGCTCTCGGGCGGCCGGGTGAAGATCGAGACCCTGCCGGCGGGCGCGATCGTCCCGCCGTTCGAGCTGCTGGAGGCCACCCACAAGAAGGTCGTCGACGGCGCCCACAGCTGGGCGGCGTACTGGGTCGGCAAGAACAAGACGGCCGTGCTGTTCACCGGCGGGCCCGGCGGCACGTACGGCATGGACTTCATCGACTACATCGGCTGGATGTACGAGGGCGGCGGCTTGGAGCTCTACCAGGAGTTCTACCGCGACGTCCTCAAGGTCAACGTGGTCCCGATCCCGATCATGCCGGCCGGTCCCCAGGCCTTCGGCTGGTTCAAGAAGCCCATCAAGAACCTCGCCGACTTCAAGGGGATGAAGTGCCGCCAGACGGGCATCGCCGCCGAGGTCTTCACTGCCATGGGCATGCGCGTCGTCAACATGCCGGGCGGCGAGATCATCCCGGCCGCCGAGCGCGGCGTCATCGACTGCGCCGAGTGGGTGGGCGGCGTCGAGGACCTGAAGCTCGGCTTCCAGAACATCTGGAAGTATCACTACACGCCGGGCATGCACGAGAACGTCACCGTCGCCGAGCTGATCGTCAACGGCGATGTCTGGAAGAAGCTCCCGCCCGACATCCAGGAGATCTTCAAGACGGCGGCCACGGAGGTCTTCTTCCGGTGGTGGGCCAAGTGGCAGAAGCAGAACGCCGACGCCATCAAGGAGCTGCAGGAGAAGTACAAGGTCCAGATCCTCAAGACCCCGGACGACATCCTGATCGAGTTCCTCAAGACCTGGGACAAGATCGCGGCCGCGGAGTCCGCGAAGAACCCGTTCTTCAAGAAGGTCCTCGAGTCGCAGAAGAAGTACGCGGGGCTCGTGGTTCCCGCGAAGCGCTTCATGTTCCCGCCGTACGAGTTCGCGGCGAACTACTACTGGCCGCCGAAGAAGTAGGAACGCCGGCCTGTCCTCGAGTCCTCGACCCGGGGGCCAGCGGGGATCCCCGTTGGCTCCGGGTCGTGGACGTTCTGAACGGATGCACCCAGGGAGGCAGCGGACTGCATGCAAGAGCCGCCTGAGGCAGTGCGGAAGCTCATCAAGGTCATCGACACCGTCGGCGAATGGTCGGGCAAGGTCTTCGCCTGGATGGTGGTGCCCCTCATCGTGGCGTTGACGTACGAAGTGATCATGCGCTACGGCTTCGACGCGCCGACCACCTGGGCCTACGACGTCTCCTACATGGTGTACGGCGGGCACTTCATGCTCGGCGCCGGCTACACCCTGCTGAAGAAGGGCCACATCCGGACCGACTTCTTCTACGAGGCCTGGCCGGCCCGGCGCCAGGGGTGGATCGACGCCGTCTCGTACCTCGTCTTCTTCTTCCCCGGCCTGGTCTTCTTCATGCTCGCCGGCTGGGACGCGGCCTGGCACTCCTGGCAGATGCGCGAGGCCTCCGAGGTGAGCGCCTGGCGTCCGCCGCTCTATCCCTTCAAGTTCGTCATGCCCGTCACGGCGGCGCTGCTCCTGCTGCAGGGCGTGTCCGAGTTCACCAAGAGCGTCTGGGCGGCCCGGACGGGGCGGTGGCTATGAGCCCGGAGCTGCTCGGCCTCGTCCTGCTCTTCGCGCTGATCGGCTGCATCTTCATCGGCTTCCCGATCGCTTTCACGCTGATCATCCTCGCCCTCGTGTTCGGCTACATCGGCTTCGGCGACATCGTCTTCAATCTCATGGTCTTCCAGACGCTCGGGATGATGAAGGAGGAGACGCTCGCCGCCGTGCCCCTCTTCATCTTCATGGGGCATATCCTCGAGCAGGCAGGCCTCATGGAGCGCCTCTTCAAGTCGTTCCAGTTCATCCTGGCGCCGGTGCGCGGCTCGCTCTACCTCGGCGTGCTGCTGACGGCGACCATTTTCGCGACGGCGACGGGCATCATCGGCGCCTCCGTCACGGTCATGGGCCTCATGGCCGCGCCCGTCATGATCAAGGCCGGCTACGACCCGAAGCTCTCCGCCGGGGCGATCGCCGCCGGCGGGACCCTGGGGATCCTGATCCCGCCGAGCGTCATGCTCGTCGTCCTCGGCCCGGTGCTGGGCGTCTCGGTCATCCAGCTCTTCGCCGCGGCGATCGTTCCCGGCGTGCTGCTCTCGGGCCTCTATATCGGCTACGCGATGCTCCGGAGCTTCCTGAACCCCGGGCTGGGGCCGCCGCTGCCGATGGAGGAGCGGGCCACCTCGTACACGCAGATCGTCGTCGAGTTCGTCGCCGGTATCGTGCCGCTCGGCGCCATCATCTTCGCCGCGCTCGGCTCGATCATCTTCGGCCTCGCGACGCCGACCGAGGCCGCGGCGATGGGCGCCTTCGGCGCGACCGTCCTCACCGCGTGCTACCGGCGGCTGACGCTGCGGGTGCTGCGCGAGACCTGCTTCAAGACGCTCCAGACCTCGAGCATGGTCCTTTTCCTCGCGGTCGCGTCGAACGTGTACGGCTCGGTCTTCACGCGGCTCGGGACGGGCACGATGATCGCGAACGCGATGCTCGCGGCGCCGGTCCCGCCGCTGGTGATGATGGCGCTCCTGATGGGCGTGATCTTCCTGCTCGGCTGGCCGCTCGAATGGCCCGCGATCATCCTCATCTTCGTGCCGATCTTCCTGCCCGTGGTCATCGCGCTCAAGTTCAACCTGGTCTGGTTCGGCACGCTGCTCGCGGTGAACCTCCAGACGGCGTTCCTCTCGCCGCCGGTGGCCATGGCCGCCTACTACCTGAAGGCGGTCGCCCCGCAGTGGGAGCTCCGGGACATCTACCGCGGGATGTTCGACTTCATGATCCTGCAGGTCATCGGGCTGGCCGCGGTCTTCTTCTTCCCCGACGTGGCGCTCTGGCTGCCGCGCGTGCTGTTCGGCGACTAGCGCGCGGGGAGGGCCCCGGGGAGCCGACGGTCCTCCGAGCGGTGGCGCCGCGGGACCCGGCGCGGACCGGGCCCCGCGGCCGCTCAGATCGAGAGCTCGGTCTTCAGGTCGAAAAAGTGGAGGCGCTCGGGCTGGAGCGCCAGCCGGAGCTGCTCGTGTTCCTTGACCCGGACGGTCGGCTCGACGCGCGCGACCAGGGCGTGGTCGCCCGCCTTGAGGTCGAGCAGGATCTCCGAGCCGAGCGGCTCGACGACGTCCACGACCGTGTCGAACGCGTAGTCGCCGGAGTCGGCGCCCGTGGCGACGCGCAGGTCCTCGGGGCGGATCCCGAGCGTGACGTGCTGGCCGCGGTAGGCGCCGAGCCGGCCCGCGTGCACCGGGGGCACCTTCACGCGGAGCCCGTTGCTCTCGACCCACAGCGCGCCGCCCGCGTCGGTCACGGCGACGTCCATGAAGTTCATGGCGGGCGAGCCGATGAAACCCGCGACGAACCGGTTCGCCGGCTTCGAGTAGAGCTCGAGCGGCTCGCCGACCTGCTGGATCCAGCCGTCCTTCATCACGACCACCCGGTCGCCGAGCGTCATCGCCTCGACCTGGTCGTGCGTGACGTAGATGGCCGTCGTCTCGAGGCGGTCGTGCAGGCGCTTCAGCTCGACGCGCATCTGCACGCGGAGCTTCGCGTCCAGGTTGGACAGGGGCTCGTCGAAGAGGAACACCTGGGGGTGGCGGACGATCGCGCGGCCGACCGCGACGCGCTGCCGCTGGCCGCCCGAGAGCTGCCGGGGCTTGCGCCGGAGCAGCTCCTGGATGCCGAGGATCTCGGCGGCGTCCCCCACGCGCTTGGCGATCTCCGCCTTCGGGAACTTCCGCATCTTCAGCCCGAACGCCATGTTGTCGTACACGGTCATGTGCGGGTAGAGCGCGTAGTTCTGGAAGACCATCGCGATGTCGCGGTCCTTCGGCGGCAGGTCGTTGACGACGCGGTCGCCGATCGTGATCTCGCCCGCGGTGATCTCCTCGAGGCCCGCGACCATCCGGAGCGTGGTCGACTTGCCGCACCCGGAGGGGCCGACGAGCACGATGAACTCCTTGTCGCGGACGTGGAGGTTCACGTCCTTGACGGCGTGCACCTCGTCGTACTTCTTGTTGAGGTCCTTCATCAGCACCTGGGCCATCGTGTCCTCTCCTGGTCCTGGGGCGTCAGGCCTTCGTGCTGCCCGCCGTGAGGCCCGAGATATAGTAGTCCATGAGGAACGCGTAGAGGAGCACGGGCGGCAGCGACGCCAGCAGCGCCCCCGCCATCAGCCCGCCCCAGTGATAGACGTCCCCCTTGATCAGGCTCGTCACCGTGCCGGCCGTGAGCACCTGCTCGCTGCTCGAGTAGATGAACGCGAGCGGGTAGAGGAACCCGGACCACGAGACGGTGAAGGCGAAGATCGTGGCCGCGATCAGGCCGGGCACGGCCACGGGGAGGAAGATCCGCACGAGCATCTGGAAGTGGTTGGCGCCGTCCACGAGCGCCGCCTCGTCCAGCTCCCTGGGGATCGAGGCGAAGTAGCCGATCAGGAGCCAGGTGCAGAACGGCACGATCGCGGTCGGGTAGACGACGAGCAGCGACCACTTCGAGTTGAGCAGGCCGAGCCCGCCGATGACCTTGAACAACGGGATGAACAGCAGCGAGTCCGGGACGAGGTAGACGAGGAACACCCCCGTGCCGATCACGCCGGCGCCGAGGAACCCCAGGCGCGAGAGGGCGTAGGCCGCCATCACGCTGATCACCATTGAGACCAGCACGGTCGGGACCGTGACCAGCACGGAGTTCTTGAGGTACACGAGGAAGTCGGTCTTCGTGAACAGGTCCCGGTAGTGCTTGAGCGTCGCGCCCTGCTGGATGATCAGCGGGATGCCCTCGAGGCTCTCGATCTCCTGGTTGGTCTTGAGCGACGTGAGGGCCATCCAGTAGGGCGGGAACAGGAAGAAGACCATGAAGGCCCCGACGATGCCGTAGCAGACCAGGAGTGTGGCGGTGCGGCGCGCCCGGGGCGAGCCGATCACGAGGTGCTCCGGCGGATGCCGCGCAGGATGAAGAACGCGGACACCGCGAGGATGGGGAACATGAAGAGCGAGACGGCCGCGCCGAGCGGGACGTCGCCGGAGGCGATGCCCAGCTCGAACGCGTAGGTGCCGAACAGGTGCGTCCACTCGCGCGGCCCGCCGCGCGTGAGCACGCGGACGATGTCGAAGGTCGCCAGCGTCACGATGGTCGAGAAGAGCAGGGTGATCGCGATGATGTTCTTCAGCATCGGCAGCGTGACGTAGCGCAGCCGCTGCGCGGCGTTCGCGCCGTCGATCGCCGAGGACTCGTACAGCTCCTGGGGGATGGACTTCAGCCCCGCGAGGTACGTGATCATGAAG
>Ga0154747_1141_pt1 | contig 13310 bp, 9 predicted proteins | sample Rifle2008BG16ft_FD_105755 | JGI IMG/M metagenome (GOLD analysis project Ga0154747, IMG submission 105755) | Candidatus Rokubacteria bacterium RBG_16_73_20 | reverse complement strand
GGCCGCGAGCTTCGCGCGCCGCAGCGAACGCCATCCGGGTATCAGGTCGTCCAACGGCGTCTTCGTCTGCTTCACGAAGGCGCCGAGGTTGCGCGCGACCCCGATCCCGCCCGGGAAGAGATAGAGGATGTCGATGCGACGCGTCGCGAGTGTCTCGAACAGGGCGAATCGCACCTCGAAGCCTTCGGGATCGACGAACGCCAGCGAGAGCGCCCGAGGCGAGAGCTCGGCCACGACGCGGGCTGCAACCGCGTGACAGTCACCCTGGCGCAAATCCACCCGGCCGTGGTCGGCCGCCGGGATACGTCGACGAAGCGCCTCGACGTTCTTCGGGTCGACGTCGCTCAGGAACAGGCGATCGAATGGCGCCTCACCTTGAGCGCGCGCAGCGGAGAGCCATCGAACTCCGCCGATGTGTGCCTGTGGATGCCGAGCCCGGGCCCGGCCAGAAGATCGATGTAGGCGAGATCCGACCACCGGCCTTGCGACCTCCTGGGCGCCATGGCCGTCATGAACGCCTGGGCGTACCGTCCCACGTACGCGAGCTTTTCCTGTGTCCAGGGTCCGCTCACCCGCGCCGGCAGCCCGTCCTTCGCCCGCCGCGTCACCCCATGGCCGGCACGAGCGCGCTCGAGCCCGTCGCAGGCAAGTCGTCCCACGTGCGCCCGTCCAGGACTCGCCCGGCCGCCTTCGGCGTCCGCCCTCCCCATTGCTTGAAAAAGAACGGCACACCGGCGGCCCGACACTGGTCGCGGATCTCCCGTGCCCAGTCGGGAGACATCGTGCGGCGACCGCCGCCGCTCTCGCCTCCGACGATGACCCAGTGAATGCCGGACAGCGGCAACTCCGGGATCGGTCCCAGGAGCGGTTCCACGGAAAGGAACCGAACGGCGGCCGGGACGCTCTGGAGGTCGCGAACCCTCGGCGTGAACGTGGCGTTCTCCACCGACACCCCCTGCCAGACGTTCGGCGCCCAGCGGACCTTCGGCGCGAGAGAGGCCAGGCGCGCACTCCTCTTCGTGAGCACCTGAAAGACGTGCCAGTGTGCCTGGGCCATGACATCGAAGACGTCGAGGATGAACGCATCGGGCACCGCTTCGTGAAACAGGTCGCTCATGCTGTTGACGAACACCCGCCTGGGTTGTCGCCAGCGCATCGGCAAAGTCAGTTGATCGTGATGAAGGGTGAGCGCGAATCCGTTCCTGTACCGAGGGTTGCCCATCGCCTTGAGGCGCAGCGCAAGCCGCTCGGCGTAGCAGTTCTTGCACCCCGGGCTTAGCTTGGTGCACCCGGTAACCGGATTCCACGTCGCATCCGTCCACTCGATGCCCGAGTGATCGCTCATCGCCCTGGAGGATAAACCATCGCGGCATCGATCCGCGCGTCTCTGGATGGATACACCGACACTGAAGGCGTAGGCCCGCCGGCCGGGCGTTACTCCGGCGGCTATCCGCGGCGACGGCGCGGGGACCGGACATCCCCGCCTTGCGGCGCTGGCCGCGTCACCGCGGCTTCACCCGTCGCCGCGGGCGCGGCGACGCGGCGGGCGCGTCTCGGGAGGATTCTACCGCGGCTTGGCTCACTCGCGGCGCCGGGCCGCCAGGGCGCGGTCCAGATTGTAGGCGGCGCTGATCAGCGCCAGGTGGGTGAAGGCCTGGGGGAAGTTCCCGAGCGCCTCGCCGCTCGGCCCGACCTCCTCGGCGTAGAGCCCGAGGTGGTTCGCGTAGCCGAGCATCTTCTCGAAGACGAGCTGGGCCTCCTCGACACGCCCCGCGCGCGTGAGCGCCTCCACCAGCCAGAAGGTGCACATGCTGAAGGTGCCCTCCTTCCCGCCGAGCCCGTCGCCGGCCTCGGCGACGTCGTAGCGGCGGACCAGGCTGTCGGAGACCAGCTCCTGCATCGTCGTGTCGAGCGTGGCGAGCATGCGCGGGTCGGTCGGCGACAGGAACAGGACCAGCGGCATGATGAGGTTCGAGGCGTCGAGCGTCTCGCTGCCGTAGGACTGGACGAACGCGCGGCGCGTGCGGTTCCAGCCGCGGCTCATGATCTCCTCGTAGATCGCGTCGCGGGCGGCGAGCCAGCGTTCGCGGTCGGCGGGGAACGAGCGCTTGTCCGCGAGCCGGAGCCCCCGGTCGAGCGCCACCCAGCACATGAGCTTCGAGTAGACGAAGTGTCGCGGCGCGCCGCGCATCTCCCAGATCCCCGCGTCGGGCTCCTGCCAGTGGTCCACGACCCAGTTGAGCAGGTGCCGGAGGTGCACCCACTGGTCGTAGCCGATCGGCATGCCGTACTTGTTGAAGAGGTACACGGCGTCCATCAGCTCGCCGTAGATGTCGAGCTGGAGCTGGCGGTGCGCGCCGTTGCCGACCCGGACGGGGCGCGAGCCCCGGTAGCCCTCGAGGTGGTCGAGCGTCTGCTCGTCCAGCTCGTGCCGCCCGTCGATCGAGTACATGACGTGCAGCGCGGCCTCCGGGCCCAGGTCGTGGATGCGCGCGCGCAGCCACTCCATGAACCGGTGGGCCTCCTCGGTGAAGCCGATCCGCATGAGGCCGTACAGGGTGAAGCTCGCGTCGCGGATCCACGTGTAGCGGTAGTCCCAGTTCCGCGCGCCGCCGATCTCCTCCGGCAGGCTCGAGGTCGGCGCGGCGATGATCGCCCCGGTCGGCTCGAACGTCAGGAGCTTGAGCGCCAGCGCCGAGCGGTTCACCGTCTCGAGCCAGCGGCCGCGGTACTGCGAGCGGCCGATCCAGCGCCGCCAGAACTCGACCGTGGCCCGGAACTCGCCCTCCGTCGCCTCCGGCCCGAGACACGCCGGGCAGGGCCCGCCCGGCTCCATTTCCCCCAGCACGAACGTCGCGCTCTCGCCCTCCTTCAGCACCAGCTCGCCGACCACGCCGTCGCCGTCGCGCGCGAGCGGGACCGTGGTCGCGAGCCCGAGGCAGAGCCCCGGGGCGCTGAAGCACGCGCCGCCGTCGAGCAGCGTGAGCGCGTGCCGCGCCCGCGCGTAGTCGAACGCGGGACGGCACTCGAGCCTGAAGGGCATCGCGCCGCGGACCACGGCGAGCCGGCGGACCAGGCGCCGCACCGGGCGCCCGGCCTCGACGGCGCCGACGGACATGAAGTCGGTCAGCTCGCCGACGCCGTCGGGCGTGAGGAAGCGGGTGATCAGGACGTTCGTGTCGGGGAAGTAGAGCTGCTTGTACCGCGCAGAGCCGTCGGCGGGCGCGATGCGGAACCGCCCGCCCTTGACGTCGTCGAGGATCGCGCCGAAGACGCTGGGGGAATCGAAGTGGGGGTAGCACCACCAGTCGATCGAGCCGTTGATCCCGACCAGCGCGACGGTCCGGAGGTCGCCGACGATCCCGTACTGCTCGATCGGCAGGTAGGCCATGCCAGGCTCTCCGTTCCCAGTATGCGCCCCCTCCGCGCCCCGCCGGAAGGCCCATGCGGCGCGCGGCCGCGGCTACCCCGAGGCGGAGAGCAAGCCCGAGGCGACGCGGGCGGCGCCGAGCAGCGCCGCGCGCGGCTCGAGGACGACGTGGACGGGGATCGAGGCCAGGAGCGGGGCGAACCGGCCCTTGTCGCGGAAGGCCGCGACGAACGCCCCGTCCTCGAGCTTCGCGCGGATCCGCGGCGCGATCCCGCCGCCCACGAAGACGCCGCCGAGCGCCAGCGCCTTGAGCGCGAGGTTGCCGGCCTCCGCCCCCAGGGCCGCGACGAACACGTCGAGCGCCCGGGCACAGACCGGGTCCTCGCCCGCGAGCGCGGCCTCGGTGACGACCGCGGCGGGGTCCTCGCGGACGAGCCGCGCGGCGAGCCATGGCGGCTCCGGCGCGCCGGCGCGCGCGCGCAGGAACCGATAGAGGGCCGTGAGCCCCGGCCCCGAGACGACGCGCTCCCAGCTCACGTGGCCGTGCTCGCGCCGGAGCGCGGCGAGCAGCTCGGCCTCGAGCTCGCCGCGCGGCGCGTAGTCGGCGTGGCCCCCCTCGGAGCCGACGACGACGTGGCGCGCGCCGTCCCAGACGAACAGCGCCTCGCCGAGCCCCGTGCCCGGCGCGATGAGCGCCATGCTCCCGGGGCGCGAGACGCCCGCCTGGAGCGTCGCGAGCGCCGTCCGCGGCAGCCCGAGCACGCCGTGGGCCGTCGCGGCGAGGTCGTTCAGGAGCCGCACGCGCCCGGCCGGGATCGCGGCGGCGAGCCCGGGCTCGTCGAGCTCCCAGGGGAGGTTCGTCGCCGCGCAGCGCCCCTCCACCACCGGCCCCGCGACGCCGAAGCACGCGGCCTCGATCGCGACCTCCGGGCCGCCCGCGAGGAACCGCGCGACCGCCGCCTCGAGCCCCGGGAACTCGCGGCTCGCCAGCTCGGCCTCGCTCACGGGGACGAGGCTGGCTCCCCGCGCCTCGAAGAGCGCGAGCGCCGTCTTGGTCCCGCCGACGTCGCCCGCCAGGAGCACGGGCGCTACTTGGTCGCCCCCGAGTAGATGTCCATGATCGTCTTCAAGAAGCGGAGCGCCTCGGGCTTCCTCCGCTGGAACGAGTTGCGCCCGATGATCGAGCCGAACCCGCCGCCGTCCCGGATCGCGCGCACCTGCTCGAACACGGCCTCGTCGCGGTCGGCCGCGCCGCCGGAGAAGATCACGATCCGGCGGCCGTCGAACGCGGCCTGGACGACGTGGCGCACGCGCTCGGCGAGCGTCCCGACCGGCACGCCCTCCTGCTCGTAGACCTTCCGGGCGGCGGCCTGCTCGAGGTGTCCGGAGGGAAGCTTCACCTTGATGACGTGGGCGCCGAGCTGGGCGGCGATGTGCGCGGCGTACGCGGTGACGTCGATCGCGGTCTCGCCCTCCTTGGTGAGCCCCGAGCCGCGCGGGTAGGACCACACGACGACGGCGAGCCCGTGCGCCTTCGCCTCCTCGGCGAGCTCGCGGAGCTGGCCGTACATCGCCAGGCGGTGCTCCGAGCCCGGGTAGATCGTGAAGCCGATCGCGACGCAGCCGAGACGCACGGCGTCGCGCACGCTCGCGGTGAGCGCCTGGGCGGGATCGCGCTCTTCGAGCAGCACGTCGTGGCTGTTGAGCTTGAGGATGAGCGGGAGCTGCCCCGCGAAGTCGCGCGCGCCGGCCTCGAGGAACCCGAGCGGCGCCGCGTACGCGTTGCAGCCCGCCTCGATCGCGAGCTCGAAGTGGTAGCGCGGGTCGTAGCCCGCCGGGTTCATCGCGAACGAGCGCCCCGGGCCGTGCTCGAACCCCTGGTCGACGGGCAGGATCACGAGCTTGCCCGTGCCCGCGAGCGCGCCGTGCTCGAGCAGGCGCGCGAGGTTGGTGAGCGTGCCGGGGCTGTCGCTGCCGTACCAGCCCACGATCTCCTTCGTCCGTTCGGTCGTCATCACTGCCTCCCTGCGATGAAGTCCTCCGCCAGCGCCACGTCCTCGGCGCTCCCGACCAGGAGCGGCACCCGCTGGTGCGGCGTCGCGGGCCGGATGGTCATGATCCGCTCGCGGCCCGTGGACGCGCGCCCGCCCGCCTGCTCGGCGATGAACGCCATCGGCGCGGCCTCGTACTGGAGCCGGAGCTTGCCGTCCGCCTTGCCGGTGTCGGCCGGGTAGAGATAGATGCCGCCCTCCAGCAGCGTGCGGTGGAAGTCGGCGACGAGCGAGCCGACGTAGCGCGCCGTGTACGGCCGCCCCGTGGCCACGTCGGCGGCGCGGAGGTACTCGACGTAGCGCTGCACGCCGCGCTCCCAGCGCGAGGAGTTGCCCTCGTTGACGCTGTAGATCCTGCCGCGCGCGGGCATGCGGATCGCGCGGTGCGAGCGCACGAACTCGCCGATCGTCGGGCCGAGCGTGAAGCCATCCACGCCCCGGCCGGTCGTGAGCACGAGCAGCGTGGCCGGGCCGTACATGATGTAGCCGGCCGCGATCTGCGCCGTCCCCGCCTGCCGCGCCGGGTCGGGGAACGCCGCGGCCCTGATAGAAAAGATGGTGCCGACGACGCCGTTGACGTCGAGGTTCGACGAGCCGTCCACCGGATCGACGCAGACGGCGTAGCGCCCGCGGCGCCCCGTCTTCGTGAGCCGCAGCGGCTCGTCCATCTCCTCGGAGACCAGCGTCGTGACGAGCTCGGTCTCCTCCAGCGCGCGCACGAGCACGTCGTTGGCCCACGCGTCGAGCTTCTTCACCGCCTCGCCCTGCACGTTGGTCTCGCCGGTCGTGCCGAGCTGGCCGACGAGCGCCGCGCGCGCGAGCTCCCGCGCGATGATCCGGCCGGCCACGGCGAGCTGCGTCAGGAGGATGGAAAGGTCCTCGGCGAGGGGGCCGCCGGCCTCCCGGAAGTGGTCGTGCAGGGTGACCGGCTCGCTCATGGCCTCGACCCTATCACGGTCGGGCGCCGTCGGCGGGCGCGCCCGGAGAGCCCGGTCGGAATCTGATGACGCGGTGCGCACATCGGAAGGATGTGGAGGGATAGGACATGATCGCCATGGTGTTCGCGCTGGCACTGATCCTCGCGCTCGTCGTGGGCCCGCTCGTCTGGCGCCTGCGCGCCGACCGGCGGCACGCGCGGGCCGAGGCGCTCTTGGCCCGTGTGCGGAGCGCCGTCAACCGGCGGTTCCGCGGCGAGTCGATGCTCTCGATCGAGGTGCACCCGCCGACGCTCCGGCGTCCCGGGCGCGTCGTGCTGTCCACGCCGCACGGCTACGAGTGGCTCGCCGAGGAGGCGTGGCCCGTCGTCGCCGCCGAGGTCCCGGGGAGCTGGGAGCTGGTCGTCCGGCCGGCGCGCGCGGCCGAACGGGAGGACCTGGCGCGCGCGGCGTGAGGACGGCCGCGCGCGGGCCCGCCTCGAGCGTTCCGCGAAAGAGCCTGGCACCGCGGGGGCTCCGGGCGTAGAGTCTCGCCATGCCGCCCCCCGGGACCGACGCCGCGCGCGACGACGAGCCCCGCGCGTGCGCGCGCGAAGGCGCGGTCTGAGCGCGCAGTACCGCTTCCCCGAGACGGGCACCCGCTTCCTGCTCTACCCGCAGGCGCGGACCGTGCGGGGCTTCGAGCTGCCGCGGCTCGTCCGGCTCGCCGCGCGCCCCGGGACGATCGGCCCCGGACCGCGCGACGCCCGCCTCGAGGTGATCGACGCCCTGCACAAGGCGCCCTATCGCGCGCCCGGCACCGGCGAGTACGTCTGGCGCCCGCCGTACCCCCGCAGCAAGCCGCGACGGCGTCGGGTCCGCCCGAGCGCGCAGGGCCACTTCGACCACCTGGTGCCCGGGACGCCCGCGTTCGCCGCGGCCGCGACGTTCGCGGCGGCGGCCTGCGCGCTCGACGTCTGGGAGCACTACCTGGGCCGCCTGCGCTTCCGGCTGAATCCCCGGCAGCGCCGGTTCGAGCTCATCCCCCGCGTGAGACGCCTCGGGGACAACGCGTACTCCGGCGTCGGGTACGTGGAGTTCGGCTTCGCGCACGCGGACCCGCGCCAGCCGTACTGCGAGAACCTCGACGTCGTCGCCCACGAGGTCGGCCACCACATCCTGCGCGCCGTGCTCGGGCCCACCCCGACGGGCGAGACGGCGCTCGAGCACAAGGCGCACGCCGAGGCCGCCGCCGACCTCGTGTCGCTCGTCGTCGTCCTGCACTTCGACCGCGTGGTGAGCCACCTGCTCGAGCAGACGCGCGGCAAGCTCTACTCGGAGAACGTCGCGTCGCAGATCGGCGAGTTCCGCGACGAGTGGAGCGGCCGGCTCGGGGCGCGGACCGCGTTCCACGACAGGCGGCTCGAGGACGTCGCGCGCGCCCGGCGGAAGGGAGACTTCCACGCGTACGGCCGCCCGTTCCTGGGCGCCGCCTACGAGGTGCTCGTCGAGATCTACGAGAGCCATCTCGTGCGCCGGGAGCTGATCTCGCCCCGTCTCGCCCGGCGCTCGAGCCGCGCCACGGCGCGGGCCCGGCGCTCGCTCCGCGGCGCGTTCGCCGCGCGCTTCCGGCTGAACCCCGACGGGTTCGGCGACGCCCTCCGCGACGCGACCGCGGACTTTGCGCGGCTGCTCGCCGCGGCCTGGACCGCGACGCGCGGGCAGCCCGCGACCTTCGCCCGGGTCGCCCGAAACCTCGTGAGGGCCGACCGCCGGCTCACGAGCGGACGCTACGGCCGGATCATCCGCCACGCGTTCGGGGAGCGGGGCATCGCGACCGGGAGCCGGCGCGCGTGAGGGGACGCGTGCTCGTCACGGGCGCCGGCGGCGCGGCGGCGAGCAATCTGATCCGCAGCCTCCGCGCCGGCCTCCCCTCGCTCGTCGTCGTCGGCTGCCACGCCGACCGCTTCGTGCTCCGGAAGTCGACGGCGGACCGGAACTACCTCGTGCCCGGCGTGACCCACCCGGACTTCCTGCGCGGGCTCCGACGGGTGGTCGAGCGGGAGCGGGTCGGCCTGCTGATCCCGACGACCGAGGACGAGGTCCGGGCCGTGGCCCGCGCGCGGGCCCGCCTGCCCTGCCGGGTGTTCCTGCCGCGGCCCGCGGTCATCGAGCTGTGCCAGGACAAGTACCGGCTGGCCCGGTTCCTCCGCCGCCGCGGGATCGCGGCACCCCTCACCTATCCCGTGCGGAGCCTCGAGGCGCTCGACGGGCTCTTCGCGCGGCTGCCGGGCCCGACGGTCTGGTGCCGGATCCGCTCCGGCAGCGGCTCGATGGGCGCCGCCCCGATGCGGCGCCCCGAGCAGGCGCGGAGCTGGATCGCCTACTGGCGTGAGCTGCGCGGCGTGCCGGTCTCGGCCTTCACCCTGTCCGAGTACCTGCCGGGCCGCGACTTCTCGTGCATGGCGCTCTGGCAGGACGGCGCCCTGATCCTCGTCAAGACGTGCGAGCGTCTCTCGTATTTCGCCGGCGGCGCCCAGCCGAGCGGGATCTCCTCCGTGTCGCACCTGGCCAAGACCGTGCGGGAGCCTCGCGTCGTCGAGGCCTGCACGGCGGCAATCCGGGCGCTCGACCCGCGGGCGTCGGGGGTCTTCAACGTCGACCTCCGCGAGGATCGCCGGGGCGTGCCGTGCATCACGGAGATCAACGCGGGCCGCTTCCCGTCGGGGACGAACGTCTACGACCTCACGGGCCGCCATAACCTGGCGGCGACGTTCGTCCGCGTGGCGCTCGGCGGGCGCGTCGCGCTCCGCGACGTCTACGAGCCGGCGGAGGGGTACTACACCGTGCGCGACCTCGACACCCCCACGGGCGTCTTCCATGAGGACGATTTGTTCGATAGGATCGTGGACGCGCGCGGGTAGGGTACCCGCCAGGACCGCTTCGACACCTATCGTGGGACAGGAGGAGCCGCCATGCCGTTCAAGAGACCGCTGTCGGGCCGCCAGAAGCGGAACATCGTCGTGCAGTTGAAGGGCCCGGTCGATCGCAAGCAGCTCAAGGCCCTCAAGAAGCAGCTCCTCGGCGCGATCAAGAACTACAGGACGAAGATCAAGAAGTAGGCGTGGCGCGCGCTCGCTCGCCCAGGGCTCGCGCACGGGAGCCGCGCGCGGCGCATCGCATCGAGCTGGTCGCCGAGCTCGACGCGCACGAGGCGGAGGCGCTCCGGCTCGAGCTTCGGCGGCTGGTGGAGCGCCACGCCCCGGGGCTCGAGGCGGTACGCGTCGAGGTGGCGCGGGTCCGGGGGCGGGAGCGCCCCTCGGGCTAGCTCAGCCCGGCTCCGACGCCTCCGCCGAGGCCTGCCCGAGCCAGAAGGGCATCGCCAGCGCGCGCAGCAGCGCCGCGGCGGTTTCCAGCTCCGCCTGCGCCGCCGGGAGGTCGCCGGCGGCACGCGCCTGCCGCCCGAGCCCGAGCCGGCAGAGTGCCGCGAGCGGGCGCATCCCCAGTTCCTCCGCCAGCGCCAGCGCCTCGGCGAAGGCCCCGCGCGCGTCCGCCGCCCGCGGCGCCGACGCGAGCGCGATCTCGCCGAGGAGCCGCTGCGCCCACGCCTCGTGCCCGCGCTCGCGCTGGCCCCGCGCGAGCGTCAGCGCCCGGCGCGCGCTCGCCCCCGCCTCGTCGAGCCGTCCGGCGCCCAGGTACGCCTCCCCCAGGCAGGTCAGGACCATCGACCGGCCGGCCACGAGGCGCATCGCGTCCGACTGCGCGACCGCGCGCTCGATCAGCGGCACCGCCTCGGCGGCGCGCCCCGCGAGCGCCAGGCCGAGGCCGAGGTCCGAGGCGAGCCGCGGGAACCAGAGCGGCAGGCCGAAGGTCCCGCAGAGCTGGACGCCGCGCTCGAGCACCGGGATCGCCGCGGGGAGGTCCCCGCGCCGGAGGTGCACGGAGCCGAGCCCGGCGCACGCCGTCGCGAGCGTGAACGCGTGGTCCTCGGCCTCGGCGATGCCGAGGGCCTCCTCCCCCAGCCCGATCCCCTCGGCGAACTCGCCCAGCTCGGCGAGACACCACACCAGGCAGGTCCGCGAGTGGACGGAGGGGAGTTGCGAGAAGCCGAGGGCCTGGTGCTTGCGCTCGCCCTCGAGCGCCGCGACGTTCCAGCGGAACAGGGGCACGGCGCCGCGGTAATCGCCGAGGACGTAGCGGGTCTGTCCGACGTAGAGCTTGCTTCGGAGCTTCAGGACCAGGTCGTCGACGACCTCGGCGATCTCGAGCGCCTGACGGCCGTACTCGACGGCGCGTTCCTGGTCGCCGGTGAGCCGCGAGTGGTCGGTGAGGAACGCGAGCGCCCGCCCGAGGCGCGTCTGGTCGCCCAGCTCCCTCGCGAGAGCCTCCGCGCGCTGGAGGTTGTCCAGGATCCGGTCCAGCTCGCCGAGCGGCTGGAGCGCGTTCCGGAGCTCGAAGTGCAGGTCGATGGCCTCGGCGGCCCGGGCCCGGTTCTCGGGGAGCGCCGCCAGCGCCACGAGCGCGCGCTCGAAGTAGGCGGCCGCCTCGCGGTGCGCGCACCGCGTGAACGCCTTGAGTCCGGCCTGGCGGAGGTAGAGGTGCGCCTTCGCCGGCACGCCGCCCTCGACCGCATGGTGGGCGAGCGCCTCGACGTGCTCGACGAGCCGATCCGGATGGAGGCGCTCGATCGCGTCCACGATCCGCCCGTGCAGCGCGCGGCGGCCCCGATCGAGGAGGCTCGCGTACGCCACGTCGTGCGTCAGCGCGTGCTTGAAGGTGTAGCGGGGCTCCGGCCCGGACCGAGTCTCGTAGAGGAACTCGGCGCCCTGCAGGCGGCCGAAGGCGCGAAACAGCTCGGCGTCGGGGAGATCGCTGACGGCGCGGACGACGGGCAGCTCGACGTCCTTGCCGACGACGGCGGCGACCTGGAGCAGCCGCTTATCCTCCGCGGGGAGCCGGTCGATCCGCCCGAGGAGCACCTCCTGGATCGTGTCGGGCACGGCCAGGAGCGGCGCGCCCCCCTCCTGCTCCTTGATATTCCGCGCCAACTCCTCGAGGAAGAACGGATTGCCCTCGGCCTTCCGGACGATGGGCTCGACGAGCGCGTCCGGCGCCCGGTTGGCGCCGAGCACGGAGCGCACGACGCGCGAGCCCTCGGCCGGCCCGAGCGGCTGCAGCGCCACCTGCGTCGCGTACGACCGGTCGATCCACGGCGGCCGGTACCCCGGCCGGTAGGTGGACACGAGCAGGACGGGCACGCCCGCGACGAGACCGGCGAGCGAGGCGAAGTACTCCTCCGACGTCCTGTCGATCCACTGGAGGTCCTCGACCAGGGCGACGAGGGGCCCCGTGCGGCATCGCGCGAGCATGAGCTGCTGCAGCGTCTCGAAGATCCGCTCCCTCGTGGGCTCGGGCTCGAGCGCCTCGAGCCACTCGGCCTCGCGCTCGACGCCGACCAGGTGGAAGACCTGCCGGGCGCTCTCGAGCAGGTCGAGGCCCGCCTCGACGAGGGCGGTGCGGATCTTCTCCGCGACCTGCGCGGCCGAGTCCGCCTCCGTGATCCCGCAAAGCTGCCGCACCAGGTCGAGGACCGGCAGGTACGGGACGCCGGTGCCCCAGGCGCGACACCGCCCGACCACCGCCGTCATCTGCTTGCCGACCAGCGCCTGGCGGAACTCGTGGAGCAGGCGGGACTTGCCGATGCCGGCATCGCCGCTGATCCCGACGATCTGCCCCTGGCCGCGCAGCGCGGACTCAAGCCGGCCGAGCAGGAGGTCGAGCTCGTGACCGCGCCCGACGAAGGCCGTGAGGCGTCCGCCGATCACGAGCCCGATCCGCTCGGGCCCGGCAATGGCGAACGCCCGCTCCCGTCCGATCCCGGCCTCCCGGAGGTCGAAGCGGCGCACGAGGAACGGCTCCGTCGGCGCGCTGAGCAGGACGGCGCCGGGCTCGCGACGCTCCATCAGCGCGTCGAGCGCGTCGAGCGCCTCCCGCCGGGCCTCCTCGGCCAGCTCGGCCGTGCCGGTGCCCTGCCCCACGAGAAACTCCCCCGCGTGGATCCCGAGCGTCGCGACCGGCGCCGCCTCGTCCTCCCGCCGCGCCTGCTCGAGGGCTCGCTGGATGGCGAGCGCGGCCAGGGCGGCGCGGCTCGGCGCGTCCTCCATCGGCTCGAGGCCGAACGCGGCCACGACGCCGCCGGGGCTCACGCCCACGACGCGGCCGCCGAAGCTCCGGATCTTGTCGACCATCACCTCGATCGCGCGGCTCGTCTCGAGCGGCGGCTCGGCCGTCGGCGCCACGCCGAGCGCCGCGCGCAGGAGGGTCACGCGCCGCCGCTCCCAGCGGAGCGCCGCCGCCGCCCGCGGCGGCGGCGGGGGCGTCGGCGCGGCGACCGGGGCCGGTGGGGGCGGCGCCTCCCGCGCCGGGGGCCGCGGCCGCCGCGGCGGCGCCCCCTCCTCGGCGAGCCCGTACTTCGCGATGCGCGCGCGCAGCGTGTTGCGCGAGATCCCGAGCCGCGCGGCGGTGCGCGAGATGTTCCACCCCGTCTCGCGCAGCGCCTCGGCGACGCGCTCGCGCACGGCGTCCTCGAGCGAGCTGGCGCCCCCGGCCGGCGACGCGGCGGCGGGCGCGGCGGGCACCGGCGCCGGGCGCGGCACCGCGGGCAGGCCAAGCGCCTCGGCGGTGACCTCGCGCTCGGCCGAGAGCAGCGCGATCCGCTCCATGAGGTTCGCGAGCTCCCGCACGTTGCCCGGCCACGGGTGGGCCCGGAGCGCGGCGAACGCCCCCGCGGTGAGAGCCTTGGGCGCCACCCCGTAGTCCGCGCACGCGCGCGCCAGGAAGTGCTCGGCGAGCCGCACGACGTCCTCGCCGCGGTCCCTGAGCGGCGGCAGGGAGAGCGTGAGCACCGCGAGGCGGTGGTAGAGGTCCTCGCGGAAGCGCCGCTCGCGGATCGCCCGGCGCAGGTCCTCGTTGGTC
>Ga0154747_1317_pt1 | contig 13380 bp, 10 predicted proteins | sample Rifle2008BG16ft_FD_105755 | JGI IMG/M metagenome (GOLD analysis project Ga0154747, IMG submission 105755) | Candidatus Rokubacteria bacterium RBG_16_73_20 | reverse complement strand
GCTGGTCGCGATCCGCGAGAACGAGGACCGGGCCCGGTTCCTCGGCTACAACGTCCAGCGTTACAAGATGGCGGCGTGCATGATCTCGGCGCTCCTGACCGGCCTGGGCGGCGCGCTCTACCCGGGGCGCGCGGCGTTCGCGACGCCGGACCTCCTGCTGTGGACGGTCTCCGGGGAGTTCATCATCATGGTCATGATCGGCGGCCTCGGGACGCTGACGGGGCCGGTCATCGGCGGCGCCTTCTTCATCGTGCTCCAGGAGAAGGTCTCCTCGTACGTGGACTGGTACTTCATCGTGATCGGCGCGGTGCTCATCCTGATCGTGCTGTTCATGCCGAAGGGGCTGCTCGGCTTGCGGCGGCTCCTGGGGGCCCGGCCGTGGCGCGCGACGGCGTGATCCTCGAGGTCCAGGGCGTCTCCCGGCACTTCGGCGCCCTCGCCGCGCTCGCCCAGGTGAGCTTCGCGGTGCGGGCGGGCGAGGTCTTCTCGGTCATCGGACCGAACGGCGCCGGCAAGTCCACGCTCTTCAACGTGATCTCCGGCCTCTACCCGCCGACCGCCGGGCGCGTCGTCTTCCAGGGCCGGGACCTCGTCGGGCTCGAGCCCGAGGTCGTGAACCGCCTCGGCCTCGCCAAGACCTTCCAGATCACGAACATCTTCCCGGAGATCTCGGTCTTCGAGAACGTGCGCGTGGCCGCCCAGTCGCGGGCGGCGGTGGCGGGCCGGCTGGCCTCGCTCTGGCGCCTGCCCGACGTCGAGCCCGCCGTGCTGGACCTCCTCGGCACGTTCGGCCTGGCCGGGCGGCGGGAGGAGGCGGCCGAGAATCTCTCGCACGGCGAGCAGCGCTACCTCGAGATCTGCCTGGCGCTCGCCACCGGCCCCACCCTGCTCATGCTCGACGAGCCCACGGCCGGCATGACGCCGGGCGAGACCCGCGACGCGACCGCTCTGATCCGGAAGATCGTCAAGGAACGCGGCCTCACCCTGCTCCTCATCGAGCACGACATGGGCGTGGTCATGGGCATCTCGGACCGGGTCGCGGTGCTCCACTTCGGCGAGAAGATCGCCGAGGGCGCGCCGGACGAGATCCGCGGCGACCCCCGGGTGATCGAGGCCTACCTGGGCGGGGCCGAGGACTGAGCGCGATGCTCAGGATCCGCGACCTCCACGCGGGCTACGGCGCGACGCCGATCCTCTTCGGCGTGGCGCTCGAGGTGCGGGCGGGCGAGGCCGTCGCGCTCCTCGGCAAGAACGGCATGGGCAAGACCACGCTGATGAAGACCGCCATCGGCTTCCTCAAGCCGACCCGCGGGTCCATCGAGTTCGACGGGCACGAGCTGACCCGGCTCGCGCCCCACGCCATCGCGCGCCTCGGCGTGGGCTTGGTGCCCGAGAGCCGGCGCATCTTCCCCGGCCTTACCGTGCGCGAGAACCTCGAGCTCGGCCTCTCGGCCGCCGCCGACCGCTCGGCCGCGGTGCGCGAGCGGCGCCTCGCGGAGGTCTTCCAGCACTTCCCGCGACTTCAAGAAAGGCTGCGCCAGGCCGGCCGCACCCTCTCCGGCGGCGAGCAGCAGATGCTCGCGATCGCGCGCGTGATGATGGCCGGGGCGCGGATCATCCTGATGGACGAGCCCACGCAGGGGCTCGCGCCCCAGTTCGTGCGCCACATCCGCGACATGGTGGGCGAGCTCAAGCGGCTCGGCGTGACCGTGCTGCTGGTCGAGCAGAACGCGCGCGTCGCGCTGGCCGTCTGCGACCGCGGTTACATCATGGAGAAGGGCGTGATCGTCTTCGAAGGGCCGGCGAAGGAGCTCCGGGAGAGCCCGGTCACCCGCGAGAAGCTCGGGGTATAGACGGGAGACCCGCCGCGCGCCGTGAAGAGCTGGGCCACGCACGCGCTCGCCGTCCCGGGACGCCGGCAGCACCTGCTGCGCATCGCGCTCGCCGTCGTGGTCCTCGGCGCGCTCCTGTGGGCGCTGCCCGTGCGGCGGCCGGGCGAGGAGGGGGGCCACCGCGTCCCCGCGTCGGTCCGGCTCGACGCCTTCGAGCGCGCCGGCATGATCGAGCTGACCGAGGGCCAGCGCGGCCCCGCGTTCCGGCTTCCGACGCTCGCCGGCGGCCAGGCCGGGCTCGAGGACTTCCGGGACAAGCTCGTCGTCGTCAACTTCTGGGCGACGTGGTGCACGCCCTGCACGGTCGAGATGCCGACGCTCGAGGCGCTCTGGCGGGCCTACCGCGAGCGCGGCCTGGTCGTCCTCGGCGTGTCGGTGGACGTCGGTGCGCCGCGGGGCCTGATCGAACCCTACGTCCAGAACCTCGGGCTCACCTTCCCGATCCTGCTCGACGCCGACATGGCGGTGGCGCGCGCCTGGCGCGTCACGGGGCTCCCCGCCACGTTCGTCGTCCGGCCGGGCGGCGAGGTCGTGGGCATGGCGGTTGGCATGCGCGAGTGGAACGCGGAGCCGATGCGCGCGCTGCTCGAGCCGATGCTGCCCGGCGCACGCGCGCGCCGCTAGCCCGGAGCCCATCGCGATGTCGAGGGGCGCGCCACGGCTGGGCCGGGGCGTCCCGAGCGCCTGGGGGGCATGGGGGGCGCCCGGAGCCCCCCATGAGATCAGACGCCCGGGCACCGAACGCGATCGAGCCGCCGGGAGTCCGCCAGCGCCACGACGCTGGGTATATCATCCGGCTGATGCGACCCGGCGAGCGCGACGTGCTGCTGGTCGTCGACGTCCAGGCCGACTTCTGCGCCGGCGGGGCCCTGGCGGTCCCGCGCGGCGACGAGGTCGTCCCGCTGGTCAATCGCCTCGCGCGCGCGTTCGTCCACGTGGTCCTCACGCAGGACTGGCACACCCCGGGCCACGTGTCGTTCGCGTCGAGCCACCCGGGCCGCAAGCCCTTCGAGACGATCGAGCTGGCGTACGGCGCCCAGGTGCTCTGGCCCGACCACTGCGTGCAGGGCACGCCCGGCGCCGCGCTCCATCCCGCGCTCGCGATCCCGCGCGCCGAGCTGATCATCCGCAAGGGCTACCGCCGCGAGGTCGACTCCTACTCGGCGTTCTGCGAGGCCGACCGGCGCACCGCCACCGGGCTCGCCGGCTACCTGCGCGAGCGCGGCCTCGCGCGGGTGTTCCTCGCCGGCCTGGCGACGGACTTCTGCGTGGCGTGGTCGGCGCTCGACGCGCGCGCGCGCGGCTTCGAGGCGACCGTCGTCGAGGACGCCTGCCGCGGCATCGACACCGGCGGCTCGCTCGCGCAGGCCTGGGCCGAGATGGCCGCCGCGGGCGTCGGCCGCATCGCCGCCGCCGCGCTCGTCGCCTAGGGCGCGCCGCTCGGCACCGGTCTGCACATGACGCCCGTCATATTGCGGCGCCCCCCGCGCGCGCTTAGGATGGCCCCGATGGCCGACGACGCCATGCTCCGGTCCATCCTGGTGGCCGTGGATGGCTCTGCCTACAGCGGCTGGGCGGCTGATGCGGCGCTCGCGCTCGCGGCCGACTTCGGCGCCAGGATCACCGGCATCCACGTCTACGCGGCACGGCTGCACGAGCGGCGGTTCCGGGACATGGAGCCGGGGCTGCCGGAGGAGTACCGCGAGCCCGCGGTGCTGGCCCGCCAGCGCGAGGTGCACGGCACGCTGATCGAGAAGGGGCTCCGCCTGATCTCGGACTCCTACCTCGGCGCCCTCGAGCGGCGGTGCCTCGACGCGGGCATCGCCTTCACCGGCAAGACGCCTGAGGGCAAGAACTACGCGGAGCTGGTCCGGGACATCGCCCAGGACGCGTACGACCTGCTCGTCGTCGGCGCCCGCGGCACGGGGGAGGTCTGGCGGCGGGGCGAGCGGCGCGACCACGTGCTCGGCAGCGTCTGCGAGCGGCTCGCGCGCCGCGTGCGGCGCGACCTGCTCGTCGTGAAGGACGCGCGCTCGCTCGCCGGCACGTTCGTGGTGGGCGTCGACGGCAGCGCCCGGGGCTTCGGCGCCCTGCGGCTCGCCCTCGCCCTCGCCGCGAGAACGGGGGCCCGCGTCCAGGCCGTGGCCGCCTACGATCCGTTCCTCCACAAGACGGTCTTCACGCAGCTCGAGCACGTCCTCACCGAAGACGCCCGCCGCGTCTTCGACAGCGAGGCGCAGCGACGACTCCACGACGAGCTGGTTGACGGCGGCATCGCTCGACTCTACGAGGGCCACCTCGAGGAGGCGCGCCGTCTCGCCGCCGGGATGGGAGCGGAGATCGAGACCCGCCTGCTCGCCGGGCGCGCCTGGGAGGCGATGCTCCGGCACGTGGCCGAGAGCCGCCCCGCGCTCCTGGCCCTCGGGCGCACCGGGCTCCACGCCGACGAGGGCCTCGACATCGGCGGGAACGCCGAGACCCTGCTCCGGCTCGCGCCCTGTCATGTCCTGCTCGCCGCAGGCACGCTCGAGGCGCTCGGCCCACCTGCCGCCAGCGAGGTTCCCGACGCCCTGCCGTGGACCGAGGAGGCCCTCGCCCGGCTGGAGCGCGTCCCGGAGTTCGTGCGAGGGATGGTCCGTCGCGCCGTCGAGGCGCACGCGCGCCGGCGGGGCCTCGCGGCGGTCGACGCGCGGGTCGTGGAGGAGGCCCGGGCCACGTTCCGCGGCTGAGCGGAGGCGGCGTGCATGCTGAACGTCGACAAGCTCTTCCCGCGGCTCTCGATCCGGGCCAAGCTGGTGGTCGCGTTCTGCTTTTTCGGCGTCGTCCCGGTGGCGGTCGTGGGGGGCTACGGCGCGCTCCATTCCTACATCCTGCTGAACGACGCGACCCGCGACCGCCTGAAGGCCGGCGTCGTCATGAAGGCCGAGGAGATCCAGCGGCTCCTGCGGGGCGTGCGTGAGGACGTGGTCTACCTGGCCGGGCTGCCGACGGTCGAGGCCCTCGCGAACCTGCCCCCGGGCGCCGGCGCCGAGCGTCACCACCTGGTCGCCCGGCTCCGCGACGAGTTCCTCTCGTTCTCCCGTGCCAGGAGCGTGTACCACCAGGTCCGGTTCATCGACGAGACCGGGCGAGAGATCGTCCGCGTCGACTTCGACGGCGAGCGGCCGCACCTCGTCGCCCCCGGGGCGCTGCAGACCAAGCGCGACCGCTACTACTTCACGGAGGCGATGGTGACGCCGCCCGGGAGTGTCTACGTCTCACCGATGGACCTGAACGTCGAGTACGGCGCCGTCGAGGTGCCGCCCCGGCCGATGGTCCGGTACGCCGTGGCCCTCCGGACCGCCCGGGGGGCGCCGCGCGGCATCGTCATCCTCAACCTGCACGCGTCGAGGATCCTGGGGCAGGTCCTTGCCCTCGGCCGGGAGCTCGGGAGCGTCTCGCTGGCCAGCTCGACCGGCCACTATCTCTCCCGCTCGGAGTGGGTCCGCGGGCCGACGGATGCGCCGTTCGCGCGCCGCCCCGAGGGGGTGGCGCAGGACTTCGCGCCCGCCCTCGCGGCAACCATCCTCGCGGGCACACCCGCGACGATCGCCGAGCCCGGCTTCGGCGGGCGCGTCGTCGCGTTCGCGCCGATCTTCCCGCGGCCGGACGCCGGCGCCGAGTTCTGGGTGCTCGCGCACGCCTACCGCAAGCGCGAGGTGCTCGCGTCGATCTGGTCGCTGCAGCTCGTGGTCGTGACCCTCGGCGCGGGCGTTCTGGGCGTGGCCGTCCTGCTCGGCGTCGTCGCCGCCCGTCACTTCACCCGGCCGATCACGGCGCTCAGCACCGCGGCGGAGGCCGTCGCGAGCGGCAACTACGCGCAGCGGGTCCGGGTCGAGACCAACGACGAGCTGGAGGACCTGGCGCGGCACTTCACCCGAATGGCGACACGGCTCGAGCACCGCGAGCGCGAGCTCCGGGAGGCGTCCGAGCGCGCGGAGCGGAAGGCGATGGAGTCGCAGGCGCTCTACGGGATCGGCACGGAGGTGCTCGGGCTCCTCGCGCTGCCGCGGATCCTCGATCGCGTCGCGGACAAGGCCCGCGAGCTGCTCCGCGCCGACGTCGCGATGCTGTGCCTCGCCACGCCGGAGCGGGCGCTCCGCCTCGGCGCCATGAGCGGCGCCACCGAGGCGCTGGGCCTGGCGCCCGGCGATCGCATCCCGGTCTGCGCGTGCGCGCAGGCCGGCTGCGTCGAGGTGCTCTGCCCGGCGGTCGTCGGCACGCCGTTCACGACGCACGTCGCCGTGCCGATGAAGAGCCGTGACCGCGTGGTCGGCGACCTCTGCGTGGCCTTCCTCGAGCCGCGCGCGCTCGGGCCCGACGAGCGGGAGTTCCTGACGGGCCTCGCGAATCTCGCGACGATCGCGATCGAGAAGGCCCGGCTCCACGACGAGGTCACCGAGCTGACCCGCCTCGAGGAGCGCGAGCGGATCGCCGCCGACCTCCACGACGGCATCATCCAGTCCATCTACGCGGCGGGGCTCGGGCTCGAGGAGTGCGTGCGTCTGGCCGACGAGGCGCCCGTCGCGATGCAGCGCCGGCTCGAGGAGCTGATCGACGCGCTGAACGTCGTGATCCGCGACGTCCGGAACTACGTCGTCGGACTCGCGCCCGAGCGGCTTCAGGACAGAGACCTCTGCCAGGCGCTCGCCGATCTCGCTCGCGGTCTCTCGCTCAACGGGCTCCTCGAGCTCGAGCTGGAGCTCGAGCCCGGCGTCGAGGGGCGGCTCACGCCGGCGCAGACCGCCGAGCTCTACCACATCTGCCGCGAGGCGCTCACCAACATCGTCAAGCACGCGCGCGCCTCGCGCGTCGTCCTGAGCGTCGCGCGCGACGGCGACGCGCTCCGCGTCACCGTCGAGGACGACGGCGTCGGCTTCGAGGTCCCCGCGCGCCGGCAGGCCGGGCGGGGCCTGCGGAACATGACGGATCGGGCCCGCCGCCTCGGGGGCGACCTGGCGGTGGAAAGCCTGCCGGGCCGGGGCACGCGCATCACCGTGGCGATCCCAGCGGAGGTCGCGGCGTGAGGGCCCGGCGCGTCGGCGTGCTCATCGTCGACGACCACGAGGTCGTGCGCCTCGGCCTGCGCTCCCTCCTGGGCCGGGAAAAGGCGATCGAGATCGTGGGCGAGGCGGCGACGGCGGAGGAGGCGGTCGCGCAGGCCGAGCGCCTCCGGCCGACGGTCGTCGTCATGGACGTGCGGCTCCCCGACCGGAGCGGGATCGAGGCGTGCCGCGAGATCCGGGCGGCGGCGCCGGACACGCGGGTGATCATGCTCACGTCGTACGCCGACGACGAGGCCGTCTTCGCCTCGATCCTCGCCGGCGCCTCGGGCTACCTGCTCAAGCAGGCAGGGGGACTCGACCTCGTGCGCGCCATCGAGCGGGTCGCCGACGGCCAGTCGCTGCTCGACCCCGGGGTGACGGAGAAGGTTCTCGAGAAGGTCAAGCGGCTGGCGAGCGGCCAGCCCGACGAGGTCACGAGTCTCTCGCCCCAGGAGCAGAGGGTCCTCGCCCTCGTCGCCGAGGGCAAGACCAACAAGGAGATCGCGACCGCCCTGGGGCTCAGTGACAAGACCGTCAAGAACTACCTCTCCAACGTCTTCGACAAGCTCCACCTCTCGCGCCGGGCGGAGGCCGCCGCCTTCTTCGCCCGCCGCCGCCCCGCCGGCTAGCGCCAGAGCCGATCGGCCCTGGCCAGGTCAGGGCCGAAAGACTCACGACCTTCCCCGTTCGGCACTTCGCTCCCCCGCGCCAGGCGCGGTACGCCTGGTGTGGCGCAATCCGCCGCGGCGCGGGCCCCGGCCCCCCGCGAGCGATACGAAGGAGGTCGCGCACGTGAGAACCCTGGGGGCGCTCGTTCTCTCGGCGGTGCTGGCGGCACCGTCGCTCGCGGCCGGCTACGACGTGGCGCCGGTCGCCGGTGGGGGCACGGTGGCGGGCAAGGTCTCGTTCAAAGGCGAGGCGCCGAAGCCCAAGCGGATGCTGATCACCAAGAACAAGGAGGTCTGCGGCGAAGGACAGCGGGAGATCGTCGAGGTGGCCGTCAAGGGCGGCGCGCTCGGGAACGCCGTGGTCGTCCTCGACGGCATCGCCAGGGGCAAGGCGTGGGCGCCACAGAAACCGCTCCTAGACCAGAAGGGTTGCCGGTTCATCCCGCCCCTGATGGTCGTCCGGAAGGGCGCGGACATCGACATCCTCAACAGCGACCCGGTCCTGCACAACATCCACACCTACGAGATCATCGGCTCGGCGCGCCGCACCCTCTTCAACTTCGGCCAGCCGAACCAGGGGCAGACGCTCGGCAAGCCTGTCAACCTCCGCCGCGGCGAGTGGGTGAAGGTCGAGTGCGACGCCCACGACTTCATGCACGCGTGGATGTACGGGGCAGCCTCGCCGTACGTGGCCGTCACCGGCGAGGACGGCAGCTTCACGATCGGCGACGTGCCGCCCGGGAAGTACAAGATCCGCGCCCTGCATCCGGTCCTCGGCGCCAGGGAGGGTGAGGTGACGGTGACGGCGAAGGGCAAGGCGGAGATCTCGTTCGACTTCCCGGCGCGGTGAGCGAGGAGGCTGGCCATGGGCGGACGCGCCTCTGTCGGTGGGCTGATCGCCGCGTTCGGCTTCGTCCTCGCCGTCGGCGCCGCGCGGGCCGAGCCGCTCGCGCCGCTGCCGCCGCTCCCGGCGTCCCCGCCCGAGCAGGTGGCGCTCGGGAGGCTCCTGTTCTTCGACACGCGCCTGTCGGGCGACGCCTCGATCTCGTGCGCCTCCTGCCACGACCCCAGGAAGGCGTGGGGTGACGGCAAGCCGCTCTCGACCGGCTACCCCGGCGCCGAGTACTTCCGCAACGCGCAGACCCTCCTGAACGCGGCGCACTACCGGCGCAGCTACTGGGACGGGCGGATGGACGGCCGCGACCTGCCGACGCTCGTCCGCGACCACCTGACCGAGCCGGCCCTCATGCAGGTCGACGGCCGGCTCTTCCCCGAGCGCCTCAAGCAGGTGCCGGAGTACGACGCGATGTTCCGGAGGGTCTTCGGCGGCGAGCCCTCGTTCGGGCGCTCGCTGAACGCGATCGCGGCCTTTGTCCGGACCCTCACCTCCCGCGGCGCCCCGCTCGACCGCTACCTCGAGGGTGACACCGCCGCGCTGAGCCCCGCGGCCCGGGACGGGTTGGCGTTGTTCCAGGGCAAGGCGGGCTGTCTCCGGTGCCACGACGGCCCGCTGCTCTCGGACCAGAAGTTCCACGCCCTCGGCGTCCAGGACAGCGCCGCGGTCTTCGGCGAGCCCCTGCGGCACATCACCTTCCGGTGGTTCATGAAGACGCTCGGCACGCCGAACTACACGAATCTCAGGGAGGACGTGGGCCGGTACGCCGTGACCAAGGAGCCGCCGGACCGCGGCAGGTTCAGGACGCCGTCGCTCCGCGATGTCGCGCTGACGGCTCCGTACATGCACAACGGGACCCTCGCGACGCTCGAGGAGGTCGTGGAGTTCTACAACCGGGGCGGCGGCATCCATCGGAACAAGAGCCCGCTGCTGGCACCGCTCGGGCTCGGTGCCGCCGAGAAGAAGGCACTGGTGGAGTTCCTCGAGGCGCTGACCGGCGAGCCCGTCGTCGTCGACCCGCTGGCGCCGCCCGAATACAAGCTCCGGGCTCTCGGCAAGGGCTCGCCCGCTCCCGCCGGGCTGGTCGCGGCCTCCACGGGCACCGCGCAGTCCGGGAAGTTCCGGGCGCTCGGGCCGCTCGGCCCCGTGCCCGTGCCCCGGGACAACCCGATGTCGGATGCGAAGGTGGAGCTGGGCAAGTTCCTGTTCTTCGATCCGCGGCTCTCCGGCGACGTCTCGACCCCCTGCGTCGCGTGCCACAACCCCGAGGCGGGCTGGGGCGACGGCAGCGACGTCTCGCGCGGCTATCCCGGGACCCAGCACTGGCGCAACTCGCAGACGGTCCTGAACGCCGCGTACTACTTCAAGCTCTTCTGGGCCGGCGAGGTGACGAGCCTCGAGGCCCAGGCCGTCGCCGCGGCGACCGGCAACGTCGCCGGCAACGGCGACCCGATGATGATGGAGGAGCGCCTGCGCCAGATCCCGGAGTACGTCCGCCGCTTCAAGGCCGTGTTCGGCACCGAGCAGCCGAGGATCATGGACGCCTGGAAGGCGATCGCCGCCTTCGAGCGGACGCTCGTCTCGAAGCCCGAGCAGGTGCCCTTCGACCGGTTCGTGAAGGGCGACCCCAAGGCGATCACCGACGAGGCCAGGCGCGGCCTCGCGCTCTTCCTGGGCAAGGCCGGCTGCATCCAGTGCCACAACGGTCCGCTCCTCTCCGACGACGACTACCACGCCCTTGGCGTGCCGAAGAACCCGGTGTTCGAGGAGGACCCGCTCCGGCAGATCACGCTCCGCTTCCAGCACGTGATCCGCGGCGTCCCGGAAGAGCTCTACCGGGTCGCCGACCGAGATCTCGGCCTCTACTACACGACCAAGCGCGAGGCCGACAGGGGCAAGTTCAGGACCCCGGGGCTGCGGGAGCTCAAGTACACGGCGCCCTACATGCACAACGGCGCGTTCTTCACGCTGGAGGAGGTGCTCGACTTCTACGATCAGGGCGGCGGGAACGACGCGAACAAGAGCCCGCTCCTCAGGCCGCTCAAGCTTACGGCGCAGGAGAAGAAGGACCTCCTGGCCTTCCTCCTCTCGCTCTCGAGCGACCAGCCGATCGTCGTGCCGGCGCCCCAGCTGCCCGAGTACGCGGTCGTGAAATAGGAGGCGCACCCCATGAGCCCGCACGAACACTCCGCCGAGCGGCCGTGCCTGTCGCGGCGCGCCTTCCTCCTGTCGGGCGGCACGGCGGTCACCGTGACGCTCCTCGACGGCCCCTTGAACCGCGCCTTCGGCCAGGGTGCCGCGCTCAAGCGGGCCAGCTACCCCGCGCGGCGGATCGGCCGGATCAGCCAGCTCGCGGTGGACCGGCCCGTGCCGTTCCAGTACCCGTGGAAGGACGCCTACTCCGCGAACATGCTCGTGAAGCTCGGCGTGCCCGCGGGCGGCGGCGTCGGCCCGGCCCGGGACGTCGTCGCGTTCTCGACGCTCTGCACCCACATGGGCGGGCCGCTCGCCGGCCAGTACCGCGGCCAGCACAAGGTCGTGGGGCCCTGCCCCCTCCACCTCACCACGTTCGACCTCACCAAGCACGGCATGGTCGTCTCCGGCCAGGCCACCGAGACCCTCGCCCAGGTCGTGCTCGAGGCGCGCGGCGACGAGATCTGGGCCACCGGCGTCATGGGGCTCATCTACGGCTACCACTCGAACCTGGCCGGGCGGGCCTGAGGAGGCGAGCCACATGGCGCAGGGCGTGACCCCCTACTACCTGCCGGAGGACCGGATCCCGCTCCCGCCGGCCGACGCGAAGGTGACGACGACGGCGTGCGACTACTGCATCGTCGGCTGCGGCTACAAGGTCTACACCTGGCCGCTCGGCCGCGAGGGCGGCCCCCGCGCGAGCCAGAACGCGCTCAGGGCCGAGTTCCCGGCGAAGGTGAACAGCGGCAAGTGGATCAGCCCGAACATGCACAACCTCGTGATGGTGGAGGGCCGGCCCCATCACGTCCTCGTGGTCCCCGACGGCGACGCCAGGGTCGTGAACGTCGGCGGCAACCACTCGATCCGCGGCGGCGTGCTCGCGCAGAAGTGCTTCAACCCGAACAAGCCCTCGCAGGAGCGGCTGCTCTACCCGATGATGCGGGTGCGCGGGACACTCCAGCCGGTGTCGTGGGACACGGCGCTCGACGTGATGGCCGGTGTCTCCCGTCACGTCCTCGACCGGCACGGCGAGCACGCGTGGGCGATGAAGACCTACTCCTACCAGTATTTCGAGAACACGTACGCGATCAGCAAGCTCGCGTTCGGCGCGATCGGCACGCCGGCCTACGCGCCTCACGACAAGCCGGGTCCCGGGCCCGACACGCCGGGACTCGACTGGGCCGGGATCGACGCCTTCAGCGCCTCGTACGAGGACTGGGGCATGGCCGATGTGATCTTCTTCTCCGGGGTGGACCCCTACGAGACCAAGTCGGTCCTGTTCACGTCCTGGATCATGCACGGCCAGAACCCTGACAAGAAGCTGATCTTCGCGCTGCCACGCAAGACGATGGGCGTCGCCTGGGGCGAGCAGCGGGGCGGGCTCTTTCTCCAGGTGATCCCCGGCACCGACACCGTGCTCCACCTGGCGCTGATCCGGATCATCCTCGAGAACGGCTGGGAGGACCGGGACTTCATCGACAGGTGGGTCGCCAATTCCTGGGAGATCGACGCCGGCATGGGGCGCGGCACCCGGAACACGCCCTGGCAGTGGTTCACGACGTGGGGACGCTACGGGATCGACTTCGCTGGGTACAGGAAGTGGATCCTCGGCTACAGGTGGGCCGAGCTCGACACCGCCGCTCGGCTCACGGGCGTGCCGGCCGCGTCCATCAGGCAGGCGGCCGAGATGCTCGCCAGGCCGCGGCCGGACGGCTCGCGCCCCAGGACGTCCTTCATGCTCGAGAAGGGCAACTACTGGTGCAACAACCTCGGCAACACGACGTCGTATGCGGCGCTCGGGCTCGTCTGCGGGGCCGGCAACCGGCCGGGCCGCGTGATCTCACGCGGCGGCGGCCATCAGCGGGGCTGGATGGGCGGGGCCGGCTACCCGCGCGGCCTCTCGCCCGAGAAGTATCCCGGGCGGCGAAAGAAGGAAATCGACCTCGACCGCTGGGTTGCCGAGGGCAACGTGCGCTTCGCCTGGGTGATCGGGACCACCTGGCTGCAGGCCATGGCCGCCTCGCAGGAGCTGATGGACGTCTTCCACCGGCTCACGCGCCAGAGCCCGCACCAGATCGCGAGCACGCGCCCGGCGGCCGCGATCGAGAGCCTCACGCGACGCGCGGACTCGGGCGGCATGGTGGTCGTGCACCAGGACATCTACCCGGTGGACCCGATCGGCACCCAGCTCGCCGACCTCGTCCTGCCGGCCGCCACGTGGGGCGAGGAGGACTTCACCCGCTGCAACGGCGAGCGCCGCCTCCGACTGTACGCGCAGTTCAACGACCCGCCCGGCGAGGCCAGGCCCGACTGGCAGATCATCGCCGGGTTCGCCAGGAAGATGGGCTTCGAGGGCTTCGACTGGAAGGACTCGAACGAGATCTTCGAGGAGGCCGCGCGCTTCGGCCGGGGCGGCGTGCTCAACTACCACCCGCTCGTCGTGAAGGCCAAACAGGAGGGCAGGCGCGCCCACGACCTGCTGCGGGCGTACGGCACCGAGGGCATCCAGACGCCGATCCGGATGGTCGGCGGCAAGCTCGTCGGCACCAAGCGCCTGCACGACTCGACGCTCCAGCTCGGCACCCCGGAGGGCCCCACGACCCATCCGAAGTGGCTCACGGCCTTCGGCACCCATTCGGGGAAGGCCG
>Ga0154747_1215_pt8 | contig 13573 bp, 14 predicted proteins | sample Rifle2008BG16ft_FD_105755 | JGI IMG/M metagenome (GOLD analysis project Ga0154747, IMG submission 105755) | Candidatus Rokubacteria bacterium RBG_16_73_20 | reverse complement strand
CGGGACCGCGGCGAAGCGGACCGTGTTGTTCGGCGGCGCGGCGATCGCCTCGGCGAGGTCGCGCCCGACCTTGCGCTCGTCGATGTCGAAGGCCGCCGAGAACTCGATGTCGCCGACGTGATACTCGCCGAGGCGCGCGTGCATCAGCCCCGGGATGAACTCCCCGTCGGGGGCGCCGCGGGAGTGGTGGACGCCCTGCACGAGAGCCGACGCGCAATTGCCGACGCCGATGATGGCGACTCGAACGGATCCCACGGACGCCTCCCCTGTCGATGCGAACGCGGCGGCGTGATTCGCTGGGGTGATTTCCCGCGCCAGTGTAGCATAGTGGCTCGCCGGGAGGTGGCGCGATGGAGGCGATCGCGGACGAGGTGGCGCGGGCGATCGAGCGCCTGGACGTCGAGGCCCTGCGCCGGACGTACGTGGAGCAGGGCGAGTTCGTCTACGTCGAGCGCTGGCTGCCGCCGGCGCTCGTCGAGCGGCTCGTCGCCGACGTGGACCGTGTGCGGCCGGCGATCCACCGCAACTACATCCCGCGGCACAAGAAGGGCGGGAGCGTGAGCGCCCACACGCTCGTCGAGCGGGCGCCGGCGATCGTGGCGCTGTACCGCTCGCCCGCGTTTCTCGAGTTGCTGGCGCGCCTCACGGGCGCGAACCTGCAGCGCTGCCCGGCCACGGACCCGCACGCGTGCGCGCTCTACTTCTACACGGAGCCGGGCGACCACATCGGCTTCCACTACGACACCTCGTACTACCGCGCGGCGCGGTACACCGTTCTCGTCGGCCTCGTCGAGCGCTCCTCGAGCCGGCTCGTGTGCCAGCTCCACCGGGGCGTGCCGGGCCGCACGCCGCTCGAGGTGAGCCTCAGGACCGAGCCCGGCACCTTCATCCTGTTCAACGGCGACAAGCTCTGGCACGCGATCACGCCGCTCGGCGCCGGCGAGGAGCGCGTGAGCCTCACGCTCGAGTTCGTCACGGACCCGCGCATGACGCCGCTCAAGCGGTTCGTGTCGAACATGAAGGACTCGATCGCCTACTTCGGCTTCCGCTCCGTCTTCGGCGGACGGGCGCACGGGCCCGCCGCGCTGCCCCGCTAGCCCGCCGACGCACGCCCCCGGGTCCGCGGCCCTGCGCCGCAGGAGTCGCGCGACCACGCGGCCCGCGTCCGCTGCCCCGCTGCGGCTGGGCTCCATCCCGGCGCACGAGGTCCGCTCCCGCGTGGCGGGAACGGGTCGGCTCGACCCCTGCGGCGCAGGGCCGCGGACCCGGGGGCGCGGTGACGCGGTCCGTTTGCCTCCGCCGCGCGGGCCCGGCGTCCGGGGGAGGTTCCCGACGCGAGGTGCGGGCTCGGCGCGGTCAGCGGCGGCGGAGCGCGTAGGCGGCGCGGCCGAGCCAGTAGGCGTGGGAGCCCGCCGCCACCAGCGCCATGAGCCAGGGGAGCGCGGCCGGGAGCGCGGCCAGCAGGAGGATGAATAGGACGAGCATCGCGTAGTACCCGTCACGCGTGCCGAGCCCCGCGAGCAGCCGGCCGACTCGCGTGCCGCCGTCCCCCACCACGAGCGTCGGCGAGACCTTCGCGACGACCGCGCTCGCCACGACGCCCGCCGCGGCGACCGCGCCCGTGACGACGCCGCCGCCGTCCGCGACGCGGGCGCTGGTGACCCCCATCGCGAGCACGAGCCACGCGTGCACGACGGTGTCGGCGGTGATGTCGAGCCACTCGCCGAGCTCCGACTCGGTGAGGCCGAGCCGCGCGACCTCGCCGTCGGAGTGGTCGAGGACGACGGCGACGAGGTAGAGCAGGAGCCCCGCGAGGGCGCTCGCGGGCGTGGCGCCCCAGAGGCACCAGGCGGCGCCTGCGCCGGCCAGGAGGCTCAGGAGCGTGATCGGGTTCGGGCCGACGCCCCAGCGGACGGCGAGGCGGCTCACCGGGCGCGAGAGGCGGCGGTGCACGGCCCGGTCGAGCCGCGTGTCGAGCGGGCTGCCGAGCCCCGCGTAGAGGTGCGCCTCGGCCTGTCGCGCGTCGGCCAGGTCCCGGGCGCGGACGAACCACGCGTCGCCGTGGAGCACGCCGGCGCCGCGCGCGAGCGCCGCCGCGAGCGCGTCGCCCACGGGTGCGCCCGCGGCGAGCCGGGGCGCGAGCGCCCGGACGAGCGCCGCGTCGGCTGCGACCACGGGCGCGCCGCTCGCGCGTGACTCGGCGAGCACCGCCGGGGTCCCGGCGACGAGCAGCCGCGCGAGCGCGGGGGCCGGCGCCAGCGCGGCCGCGGGCAGCAGCAGCGCGGGCGCGTCGTCGAGCCCCCCGTCCGGCAGCCAGACCACCACGGCCCGGGCGCGCGGGCTCGCCGCGATCGCGCGCTCGACCGCGGTCCCGCGGAGCGCGCCGGGCACGCCGACCCGCACGGCGCCCGCGCGCACGGCGGCGAGCACGGCGCGGAAGGCGAGGGGGCGGCCCGCGACCGGCAGCTCGGCCGCGCGGGCGTCGTCGGCGGAGGCGAGGTAGAGGGCGGCCTGCCGGATCACGCGCCGTCCAGCCGGGCGACGTGCGGGAGCACGTCCGCCTCGGCGCGGCGCAGGTCCTCGGCGAAGTCGATCTCGGTCCACGGCAGCCCGGTGACGTCCACCCAGGCGACGTGGCGGGTCGCGAGCAGCATGTGGAGGGCGTCCTCGTACTCGTTGAGGCCGTCGCCCTCCTCGATGCTCTTCCGCAGCAGGCGCACGAACTCCGGCCCGGCCTCGGCGCCGCACTTGAAGAAGCCGACGCCCTCGCCCACCGCGTCCCAGGTCTCGGGCACGACCTTCTTGCCGAGCGCGATCACGCGGTCGCCCCGCGTGTAGAGCTTGACCTCCTCGCCCGTGTCCTGAAAGCCGCGGTCGAGGAGGAGCGCGCTCGGCGCGGGCGTGGCGAGGAGCCGGCGCAGGAGCTCGCGCGGGAACAGCACGTCGCCGTCCATCACGAGGGCCGGCTCGGCGAGGTGGGCCCGCGCCGCGTAGAGGGACAGGATCGAGCCCTTGGCGTACTCCGGATTGTCCACGTAGGTGACCGCCATCCGTCCGACCCGGGTGCCCGCGAGCCGGCGGACCTGATCCGCGCAGTGGCCGACGACCAGCACGGACTCGCTGACGCCCACGGCCGCGAGCGCCTCGAGCATGCGCGCGAGGATCGGGCGGCCGCCCACGGGCAGGAGCACCTTGTGGGTGCGGTCGGTGAGCGGCGCGAGTCGGCGCGCGACGCCGGCGCAGAGGACGATGGCCTTCACGGCCGCGCCATCGCCTTCCTGAAGCGGTCGCGGAGCGCGTGGGGCGTGTGCGGGATGCGCGCGACGTCCGCCTCCTCGGTCGTCACCTTCACGAGGACGAAGTGCGGGCCCGCGTCCTCGAGGGCGGCGCGCACGGCCCCGGCGACCTCGTCGGCGCCCGTCACCGCGGCCACCGTGCGGTAGCCCGCCGCACGCGCGATTGCGTCGAGCCGGACGTCGCGCGACGGCGAGGCCTGGTTGCCCGTCGAGCCGTAGACCTCGTTGTCGAAGACGACGTGGACGAGGTTCGCCGGGCGGAGGCTCGCGACCGTGGACACGATCCCGAGGTTCATCAGGAGGTTGCCGTCGCCGTCGAAGACGACGGTGCGGCGCGCCGGTCTCGCGAGGGCGAGGCCCACACCGATCGCGGAGGCCAGGCCCATCGAGCCGAGCATGTAGAAGTTCTCCGGCCGGTCGGCGACCGAGAAGGACTCGCGGCAGATGTAGCCGTTGGCGTGGATCACGGGCTCGTCGCCGAGCTGCTTGACCGCGGCCGCGATGGCCTCCCGCCGCGAGATCAGCGGGGACAGGACGTCGGGCGAGATTCGGGCGTGCGGCGCCACTCGTGTCTCTCTCAGGCCACTCACGGTCGAAGCCGGCCTCGCGGCACCCGCTACAACAGTCTCCAGCACGCCGGGAGGGAGCAGGAGCGCGACGGGCGACAGCCTCGCGGCCATCTCCCGCGCGGCCCAGGCGAGCTGCTCGTCGACGGACTCGCGGGCCAGCGTCCGGTGGGGGATGCCGAGGAGGTCGAGCAGGCCCGGCGTGATCGCGCCCGTCAGGACGTGCTCGGGCGCGTCCTTGCCGCCGAGGCCGCGCCACGTCACGAGCAGCAGCGCGGGCAGGCCGTACATCAGCGAGAAGGACGCGAGCGCGTTCAGGCTCGTGCCGAGCCCGGAGTTCTGCATGAGCACGGCGGGCCGTCGCCCGCCGAGCCACGCGCCGCCCGCCAGGCCGACCGCGGCGTCCTCGCGCGCCGCGGCGATCCAGGGCGCCCGCGGATCGCGCTCGAGCGCGGCGATCACGTCCTCGATCAGCGAGCAGGGGACGCCCGTGAAGACGTCGAAGCCGTGGCGCCCCAGGAGGGCGGCGAGCGCCGCGCCGGTCACTACGACCGGATCTCCGCCCAGGCGCGCTGGTAGTCGTCGAACGTGTCGATCTCGAGCCAGCCCTTGTACGTGCTCACGCACGTCACCGCGTGGCCCGCGTCGACCAGCGCCTGGAGGGCGTCGGTGAACGCCGCCTGGCGGAGGCTCGCCGCCTCGTGGAACGGGACGTCGCCGGCGGCCCGCGCCCGCGCGTACGTCTCGCGCAGCAGCTCGGCGCCGCGCGCCGAGAACGCCGCGAGCCCGATGAACTCGCCGTCCGCGGCGTCGGGCGGCAGGCGCTGGCCGATGCGGAGGAGGCGGTCGACCGCCTCCTCGCCGAGCGCGCGGCGGCCCGCCCGCGGGGGCTCGGACGTCACGACCAGGTCCACGGGCTTCGCGAGCGGCAGGAGCCGGTCCCGCTGGTCGACCCACGCGCGGTCCACCGCGATGACGATGTCGCCCGGCGCACGCAGCACCTTCTCGAGGACGGCGCGCTCGAAGAGGACGTCCGAGTAGAGGAACACGAACCGCCCCTGGAGCTCGGGCTCCGCCGCGAACAGCGAGGCCAGCTCGCCGGTCTCCTCGTACGCGTCGTTGTCGTACAGGCGCGCGCCCGGCGCGACGACGGTCTCCTTGCGGTAGCCGCGCACGACGGCGATCTCGTGGAGGCCGCAGGCGCGGAGCGTCTCGAGCTGGCGCTCGAGCACCGTCCGCCCCTTGATGTCGAGCATGCACTTGGGCCGGTCCTGGGTGAGCGGCAGCAGCGACTTGCCCGAGCCCGCGGCGATCACGACGGCGCGCGCGTCGGAGACGCCGCGCGGCAGGAACTCGCGCTCGATCTCCTTGAACTCCTCGACGCCGACGTGGCGGTAGATCTCCTCGAGCGTCACGATGTGGTCGTCGAGGGCCGACAGCCGGCGCGTCCGCCCGAGCGTCGCGAGGGTCCCCTGCATGCCGCGGACGGCGCCGCGGAGCACCTGGTTGGCCCAGATCACGAGCTTCACGCCCGCGGCCTCCAGCTCCTCGAAGGTGACCGACGGGTAGAGCGTGGGCACCACGACGATCGGCGTCGGCCGGTCCCAGAGGCGCATGAACTCGAGCACCTCGGCGGCGGTCGGCGCCTTGGAGTGCATCAGGATCATGTCCGCGCCGGCATCGGCGTAGGCGTGCGCGCGCCGGAGCGCCTCGGCCATGCCCCAGCCCGCGATCAGCGCCTCGGTGCGGGAGATCACGACCGTCGCCGGCTCGCGCTGGGCGCGCTTGGCCGCGCGGATCTTGCCCGCGTGCTCCTCGATCGAGAGCAGCTCCCGCCGCATCCCGGGGTAGAGACTGCACTTCTTGGGGAAGACGTTGTCCTCGAAGCAGAGCCCCGCGATACCGGCCCGCTCGTACTCCTCGACGGTGCGGACGACGTTCACCGCGTTGCCGTAGCCGTTGTCGCAGTCGGCGACGACCGGCAGGCCGACCGCGCGGTTGATGTGGGCGGCGGCCTCGAGGGTCTCGGTCATCGTCAGGAGATTGACGTCCGGCATCGCGCGCTGGGCCGCCGAGACCGTGAAGCTCGAGGACCAGACGACCGGGAAGCCGGCGGCCTCGATCAGCTTGGCGCTCAGCGCGTCGTGGGCGCCGACCGCGGGCACGAGCCCGGGCCGGGCGAGGAGCTCGCGGAGGATCCCGGCCTTGCTCACTTGAGCGACGTCCTCCGCTGCCGCTCCTCCTCGAGGAACTCCTCCTGCTTGGTCCGCATCTTCTTCACCAGCTCCTTGTAGGACGAGGTCGTGATGATCTTGTTGAACTGCGTCCGGTAGTTGGCGACGAGGCTCACGCCCTCGATCACCACGTCGTAGACCAGCCAGCGGCCGCCCCGATGGAGCAGCCGGTACTCGATCGGGATGTCGCTGCCCTGCTTGGTCGTGATCTTCGTGCGCACGCTGGCCTTGTCGCCGTCGATGGTCTCGCCGACGTACTGGATCCTCTCGCCGCCGTACACCTCGATCTTCGAGATGTAGGAGCGCTCGAGGAGGTCGGCGAAGAGCTCGACGAACTCGGAGCGCTCGGCGGGCGTCCGCGGCGCCCAGTGGCGCGCCAGCGAGCGCTGGGCGGTCTCCGGGAAGTCGAAGATGTCGTTGGCGATCTTCCGGACCGCCGCGCGGCGGTCGAGGGCCCGGGGCTCCTTCCTGAGCTCGGGATCCCCGAGGACGATCAGGACCCGGTCGATCTGGTGGCGAAGCTGCTCGGTGGGCTGTCCGGCCCACGCGGGGCGCTCCGGGGCGAGGACCGCCAGGAGCGCGGCGGCGAACACGATCACACGGTGACGCGACGTCATCAGGCCCTCCTAGACCTTTCCGAAGATGTACTTCGACAGCAGCTCCTCGAAGTCGACCGGCGCCTCGACCTCCCGGATCCGGCCGCCCGGCGGGATGATCGTCTCCGAGCCGCCCGGGCTGATGCGCACGTACTTCTCGCCGATCAAGCCCTTGGTCTTGATCGAGGCGATCGAGTCGTCCTGCAGCTTGACGCGTCCGTCCACGCGCAGCGTCACCCGCGCCTGGTAGTCGGCCAGCCCGATCGACTCGACGCGCCCGACCTCGACGCCCGCGATCTCGACGGTGGAGCCGGCCTTGAGCCCCCCGACCGACGGAAAATCGACCGTGACCACGTATCCGCTGGCGCCGAAGAAAGAAACCCTGCCGAGTTTAATCGAAAGATACCCCAATGCCAAGATGCCGACCAGCATGAACACGCCGACCGCGACGTTGACGCGCGTGTGTTCCATCAGCAGACCTCCGCGGTATCCGGCTCGCCCCGGATGAACTGACGTACGACATGCGTTTCCGACTGCTGGATCGCGGCCGGCGGACCCACCTCGACGATCCGCCCCTGGTGCAGCATGGCCACGCGGTCGGCGATCTCGAAGATCTCGGGGATCTCGTGGCTCACCATGACCGCGGTGAAGCGGAAGCGCCGGTGCAGATCCTGGATGAGGCGGTGGATCGTGTTGACGAGGATCGGGTCGAGCCCGGTCGTGGGCTCGTCGAAGAACACGATCTCGGGCTCGATGACGAGCGCGCGGGCGATCGCCACCCGCTTGCGCATGCCGCCCGAGATCTCCGCCGGGTACTTGTCGCCGATGCCCTCGAGCCCGACCTGGGCGAGCGCGGCCTCGACCCGCTTGCCCATCTCCGCGCGCGGCAGCCGGAGCTTCTCGCGCAGCGGGAACGCGACGTTCTCGACGCAGCTCATCGAGTCGAAGAGCGCGCCGCCCTGGAAGACGACGCCGTAGCGCCGGCGGACCTCGTCGAGCGCCCGGCCGCGCAGGCTCGTGACCTCCTTGCCGTCGACCAGCACGCGGCCCCCGTCCGGCCGCAGGAGCCCGAGCAGGTGCTTGAGGAACACCGACTTGCCGCCGCCGCTGCGCCCGATGATGACGGTGATCGAGCCCGTCGGCATCTCGAGGTCGACGCCCCGCAGGACCGCCTGGCGGCCGAACGACTTCGCGAGCCCCTCGACCCTGATCACTTCCAGACCGATCCGAAGAAGTAGTCCCAGACGAGGATCAGCACCGACGAGAGGACGACGGCCTGGGTGGTCGCGCGCGCGACGCCCTCGGCGCCGTGGCCGACGCGGAAGCCCTTGTACGCGCACACCCAGGTCACGATGACGCCGAACGACACGGACTTCCAGACGCCGAGCATGATGTCGGTCATGTCGACGAAGGTCTGCATCTCGCCGAAGTACGTGCCCTCGGAGAGGCCGAGCAGCTCGACGCCGACCAGGTAGCCGCCGAAGATGCCGACGACGTCGAAGATCGCGGTCATCAGCGGGAAGGTCACCACGCCGGCGAGGATGGCCGGCGCGACCAGGTAGCGCATGGGGTTGAGCGCCATCACGGTGAGCGCGTCGATCTGCTCGCTGATCCGCATGATACCGAGCTCCGCGGTGAGCGCCGAGCCCGCGCGGCCGGTGACCATGAGCGCGGCGAGCACGGGCCCGAGCTCGCGGATGAGCGAGAGCGCGACGGCCGGACCGAGGAACGCCTCGGAGCCGAAGCGCGACAGGGTCAGGAAGATCTGCAGGCCGAGCACCATCCCCGTGAAGGCGCCCGTGAGGATGATGATCAGGAGCGAGCGGTAGCCGATGAACACGATGCGCGAGAGGAACGCCCAGGGCTTGAACGGCGGCGTCAGGAGCGCGGCGAGCGCCTCGAGGAGGAACGTCCCGAAGCGCCCCAGGGCCTGGACGACGTCGAGCGTGTGCCGGCCCAGGGCCTCGAGGGGGCGCAGCGCCAGCGCGGCCGCGGGCCGGGTCATGCCTGGGCGCTGCGGTAGACCCCGAGCGCCCAGAGGGGGAAGTACTGCGCGTAGAGGTGGTATTTCAGATAAAAGACGCGCGGGAAGCCGGTGCCGTTCCAGAGTGGATCGCTCCAGCCGCCGTCCGCCTGCTGGGTGCGGAGCAGGTGCAGTACGCCCCGCTCGACCGCGGGCCCGCTCGCGCGCCCCGCGGCGAAGAGCGCGAGCAGCGCCCAGGCCGTCTGGCTCGGCGTCGAGACGCCCACGCCGGCGAACGCGGGGTCGTCGTAGCTCTCGCACGTCTCCCCCCAGCCGCCGTCCGCGTTCTGGCGGCTCTCGAGCCACCGGACGGCGCGCTGCACGTATTCGTGCCGGAGGTCCTCGCCGATCGCGGCCAGGCCGCGCAGGACCGACCACGTCCCGTAAATGTAGTTCACGCCCCAGCGTCCGTACCAGGGGCCGTCGTGCCGCTGGGTGTGCCGGAGGAACTGGATCGCGCGCTCGGCCGGCTCGGAGTCCTTGCGGTAGCCGAGGGTGCCGAGCAGCTCGAGCCCGCGGCCCGCGAGGTCCTCGGTGGACGGGTCGAGGAGCGCGCCGTGGTCGGCGAAGGGGATGTTGTTGAGGTAGAGGCGGTTGTTGTCGGCGTCGAAGGCCGCCCAGCCGCCGTCCTCGTTCTGCATGCCGAGGAACCAGCCGAGCCCGCGCTCCTTCGCCGCGCGGACCGCGCCGGGATCGAGGCCCTCGAGCTTCTCGAGCGCCATCAGCACCATCGCGGTGTCGTCGAGGTCCGGGTAGAAGTCGTTCGCGTACTGGAACGCCCAGCCGCCGGGCTGCACGTGCGGCCGCTTGACCTGCCAGTCGCCGGGCACCAGGATCTGCCGCGCCATGAGCCAGTCGGCCGCACGCTGGAGCTCCGGGTGGTCGCGCGCGACTCCCGACTCGACGAGCGCGTTGACCGCGAGCGCCGTGTCCCACACCGGCGAGGGACAGGGCTGGTAGTGCAGCTCGTCGTCGGTTTCCACCGCGAGCGCCTCGATCTCCTTGACCTGCCCGAGGACGAGCGGGTGGTCGTCGGGGTAGCCGAGGAGCCGCATCGCGAGGATCGAGTTGGCCATCGCGGGGTAGATGCCGCCGAGGCCCCCGGGCACCGCGAGGCGCTCCTCGAGCCAGACCCGCGCGGCGTCGATCGCGCGCTTGCGGAGCGGGCGCGGCGAGAACTGCTCCCAGATCTTCAGCCCGTCGTCCACCGCGATGAAGAAGTTCTTCCAGAAGAGCCTGGGCCAGCTGAACGGCTCGGGCATGCGCGGGAAGCGCAGGCTCGTCGCTTCGCGCGCCTGGGGCCAGAGCTCATCGAGGCGCCGGTGGGGCGGCAGCCACTTGACCGGCTTCCGGTCCATGATGATCAGGAGCGGCACGATGACCGTCCGCGACCAGTACGAGACCTCGTAGATGTTGAACAGGAAGAACGGCGGCGGCAGCAGCATGATCTCCGCCGGCAGCGTGGGCACGCCGTTCCAGCCGTACTCGCCGAAGAGCGCCAACAAGATTTTGGTGAAGACGTTGGCCTTGACGGGCCCGCCCATCTCACGGATCCGCTCGCGGGCCGCGACCATCGCGGGGTCGTCGGGGTCGACGCCGGCCATCTTCATCGCGAAGTAGGCCTTGATGGTCGCCGAGAGGTTGGTCGGCCCCGCCTCGAAGAGGTTGAAGCCCCCGTCCGGCAGCTGCCGTCGGCGGAGGTAGCGGACCATCTTGGCCTCGCGCTGCGGGTTGACCCGGTCGATCAGGTGCCCGAGCAGGAGCTGCTCGGACGTGATGGTCGTGTCCGCCTCGAGCTCTCCGCCCCAGTGGCCGTCGGGCCTCTGGAGCGAACGGAGGTGGGCCTGCCCGCGAGAGATGGCCTCGTTGAGCCCGGTCACGAACCGTGATGGTAACATGCTGACCGGGCAACCGAAACGCCCTTCGTCATGGACCTCCTGACCGGCACCCTCGTCCTCCGTCCCTACGTGTTCGCCTTCGTCGCGCTCTTCCTGGCCGCCGGATGCGCCGACCTCGGGTGGCGCCGGACCCTGGCCTTCGGCGCGACCGTCTCGCCGCTGGCCTGGCTCGCCGAGTTCTCCTCGACGCGCACGGGCGTGCCCTTCGGCCTCTACCGCTACACGGGCGCGACGCGCGGCCAGGAGCTCTACGTCGCCGACGTCCCGCTCATGGACTCGCTCTCGTTCACGTTCCTCGCCTACGCCGCCTTCTGCCTGGCGCGCGGGGCGCTCGGGCCGCGGCGCCCGTCGCGCGCCGCGCTCGCGCTCGCGACGGGGCTCCTCATGATGGCGCTCGACGTCGTGATCGACCCGCTCGCGGTGCGCGGCGACCGGTGGTTCCTCGGGCGCGTCTTCTTCTACCCGGAGGGCGGCGTCTACTTCGGCGTGCCGCTCTCGAACTTCGCGGGGTGGGTCGTGGTGGGCGCCGCGGGCGTGGGCCTCTGGCTCCGCGGGGCCGGCGCGGGCGCCGGGCGCCGCGCCTGGCCCGGAATCGCGTTATACTACGCGGTGCTGGCGTTCAACCTCGCCGTCACGGCGTGGATCGGCGAGTGGAGGCTCGTCGGGGTCGGCGCGGCGCTGCACGCCGCCCTCGCCCTGGCGCTCGGTCAGGTCCATTTCGCGCTCCGGCGCTCGGCCGGGGCGCCGAGAACAGGGGAAATCGGTCCGGTATGAGCGTGCCGCTCTCGCAGATGTGGGCCGTGGCGTCGTACGTCCTCGGGCAGCGCCTGCGCGGGCGGCGGCGCTATCCGCTCGTGCTGATGCTCGAGCCGCTCTTCCGCTGCAACCTCGCGTGCGCGGGCTGCGGCAAGATCCAGTACCCGCCGCAGATCCTCCGCAAGCACTTGAGCGTCGAGCAGTGCCTGGCGGCCGTCGAGGAGTGCGGGGCGCCGATGGTCTCGATCCCCGGCGGCGAGCCGCTGATGTACCCGGAGATCGGGCGGCTCGTCCGCGAGCTCGTCCTGCGGCGGAAGTACGTCTACCTCTGCACGAACGCCCTCCTCCTCGGGCAGAAGCTCGCGGAGGGCCTGTTCGAGCCCTCGCGGTACCTCTCGTTCAGCGTGCACATGGACGGGCTCCGCGAGGAGCACGACGAGGCCGTCTGCCGCGCGGGGGTGTGGGACGACGCGGTGGCGGGGATCCGCGAGGCGCTGCGGCGCGGCTTCCGCGTGACGACCAACACGACGCTCTTCGAGGGCGCGAACCCGCTCCGCATGCGGGAGTTCTTCGACGCGATGATGGACCTCGGCGTCGAGGGGATGATGATCTCGCCGGGCTACAGCTACTCGAAGGCCCCCGACCAGGAGCACTTCCTCCGCCGGCGGCGGGCGCACGAGCTGTTCGCGCGGATGCTCGCGAACCCCTCGAGGCGCTGGAAGTTCAACCAGTCGCCCCTGTTCCTGCAGTTCCTCATGGGCAAGCAGGACTTCGAGTGCACGCCGTGGGGCAATCCGACGTACAACATGTTCGGCTGGCAGCGACCGTGCTACCTGCTCCAGGAGGGCTACGCGTCGAGCTTCGCCGAGCTCATGGAGACGACGCGCTGGGAGCAGTACGGCCGGCGGAGCGGCAACGAGAAGTGCCGCGACTGCATGGTCCACTGCGGCTACGAACCCACCGCGGTGCACCACGCCTTCGCCTCGTGGCGTGGCTTGCGCGACACCGTCGTCGCCACGGTCACCGGCAGGCTCTAGCCCCGATGCCGGACGAGACCACGCTCGAGGGCTGGGCGCCCGAGATCGGCGGCGGGCTGACCCTCGCCGAGGTCGTCGAGCGCGCCTTCGACTACCGGGGCAACGTCACCGTGGTCCGGACCGACGGCGCCGAGGTCGAGGGCTACCTCTTCAACCGCGCCCGCGAGGTCCCCGCGCCGTTCGTCCAGATGTACGACCGGAACGGCGACGGCCCGCTCACCATCCTCTACGCGGAGATCCGCGCGATCCGGTTCACCGGCAAGGACATGGCGGCCGGGAACTCCTACGCGGCGTGGCTCCGCGCCCGGGACGCGGCGAAGACGACCTCCGGCGCCCCGCCGGCCGCCGGCGCGTGACGCGCGTCGTCGTCCTCACCGCCGTCGACGTGGAGGCTGGTGGGCTCGCCCGCCACCTGGGCCTGGCCCGGGTGGACGGCGCCGACCACCCGCGCTTCCGCGCCGGCGCGCTCGAGCTCGTCTGCGTCGGGCCCGGCGCGCGGTACCTCGACGCGCGCGTGGGCGGCCTCCCGGCACCCGCGCTGGTCGTCTCGGCGGGTGTCTGCGGCGCGCTCGCGCCGCACCTCCGGGCGGGCGCGCTGATCGTGCCCGAGGCGGTGGTCGACGCCGGCGGCGCGCGGCTCGCGACCGCCGAGGTGCCGGGGCTCCCGCGGAGCGGCACGCTGCTCGGCGTCACCGCGGTGGTCGCCACGCCCGACGCCAAGACGCGCCTCTGGCTCGCGACCGGCGCGCTCGCCTGCGACATGGAGTCGGCGGCGATCCTCGCGTGGGCGGCGACGCGCGGCGTGCCCGCCGCGGTGGTGCGCGGCGTCTCCGACGCGGCCTCGCGCGGCGTCCCGCCCGACCTCGCGGCGCTCGTCGAGCCGGACGGGCGGGTGCGCACGGCGCGCGCCGTCCGCGCGGCGCTCGCCCGGCCGCGCGCGCTCGCCGACGCGCTGGCCCTCCGCGGCGGCACGAGCGCCGCGCTCCGGAGCGTCGCCCGGGCCCTCGCCCGCATCGCGAGAGACCGGGCATGACGGAGCCACTCGTCTTTGGCGCGGGCGCCGGATCGGGCGTGCCGGCGCCACGCGTGCCTCTCTCAGGCCACCCGCGGTTGGAACCGGCCTCATGGCACCCGATACAGACGGCGCCACGCGTGCCTCTCTCAGGC
>Ga0154747_1270_pt3 | contig 13776 bp, 14 predicted proteins | sample Rifle2008BG16ft_FD_105755 | JGI IMG/M metagenome (GOLD analysis project Ga0154747, IMG submission 105755) | Candidatus Rokubacteria bacterium RBG_16_73_20 | reverse complement strand
CCCCGCCGGCCGAGCGCCCGGCGGCGCCGCCGGCCACGCCCGTCGTGGCACCGGCCGGCGTCCCCGCCGCGCCCGCCCCCGCCGAGGCGCCGCAGTGCCGGGTGCGGCTCGCGGGCGCGGGCGGCCAGGGGATCGTGCTCGCGGGCCTGCTCCTCGCCGAGGCGGCCGTCGCCGCCGGCCGCAACGCCACGCACGCGCAGGCGTACGGCCCGGAGTCGCGCGGCGGCGCGAGCCGCGCCGAGGTGATCGTGAGCGACGGCGAGATCGACTACCCGTGCGTCGACCGGGCCGACCTGCTGCTCGCCCTGTCCCAGGAGGCGTACGACCGCTACGCCGGCGAGGTGCGGCCGGGCGCGCTCGTCCTCGTGGACGCCGACCGCGTGGTCCCGCGCCCGGCGGAGGGCGTCGCGTGCCACGCGCTGCCGCTCGGCGCCACCGCGACGCGCGTCCTCGGCGAGGCGCTCGGCGCGAACCTCGTCGCGCTCGGCGCGCTCGTGGCGCTCTCGGACGTGGTCACCCGGGAGGCGCTCGAGCGCGCGGTCGCCGCGCGCCGCCCGGGCGACAGCGCCGAGCGCGCGCTCCTCGCCGTGCGCGCCGGCTTCGAGCTGGTTGCCGCCGGCCGCCGTTAGTCGTAAGGTACAGCCTCGTGACCGCTCGTTTCGTGACGCTCCCCGAGATCCGCCGGGCCGCGCGCGCCCGCCTGCCGCGCGACGCCTGGAACTTCGGCGCGGGCGGCGCCGAGACCGAGACGACGCTGCGCCGCAACCGGCAGGCGCTCGGCCGCCTGGCCATCGCCCAGAACGTCCTCGTGGACGTGCGCGAGATCGACCTCCGCACCTCGCTCCTCGGCGTCCCGCTCGCCTGGCCCGTGGCCGTGGCGCCGATGGGCGGACTCGTCCTCTTCCATGCCGAGGGGGACGTGGAGATGGCGCGCGGCTGCGGCGAGGCCGACACGCTCCTGTTCCTGAGCGGCGCCACGGGCTGGCCCGTGGAGGAGGTCGCGAAGGCCGGCGCCGGGCCCAAGATGTTCCAGCTCTACCACCACGGCGACCGCGGCTGGGTCGCCGAGCTGCTCGCGCGCGTCGAGGCCGCCGGCTACCAGGCGGTCTGCCTCACCGTGGACGTCCAGGTCCTCGGCCGGCGCGAGCGCGACATCGTGAACCGCTTCAACCCGCGCGAGGCGATGCGGATCGCGCCGAACCCGCGCGGGCCCGACCCCGACTACCAGGCGCGGCTCACGTGGGACGACGTGGCGTGGCTCCGGAAGACCACGCGGCTGCCGGTCGGGCTCAAGGGCATCATGACCGTACGCGACGCGCGGCGCGCGGTCGACGCCGGCGCGCGGATCGTCTGGGTCTCGAACCACGGCGGCCGCCAGCTCGACTCGACCGAGGCCACCGTCGACGCGCTGCCGCGCATCGTGGACGCCGTCGGCGGGCGCGCCGAGATCGTCGTGGACGGCGGCTTCGGGCGCGGCACCGACGTGCTGAAGGGCCTCGCGCGCGGCGCGAGCGTGGTCGCGGTGGGCCGCGCGGCGCTCTGGGGCCTCGCCGCCGACGGCGCGGCCGGCGTCGCCTGCGCGCTCGACATCCTGCGCCGCGAGCTCTCCACCACGCTGGCGCTCGCGGGGCAGACGAGCGTCAAGCGCCTCGAGCCCGAGCTGGTCTTCCGCGTCGAGTAGCCCGCGCGCGGTCTCAGGCCGGCGCCGCCGCGCGCCACGCCTCGAGGAGCGCCCGGGTCGCCGGCGCCGGCGCGCCCTCGCCCCGCGCGAGCGAGGCGCGCAGCCGCTCGAGGTCCTCCGCGGTGTCCACGTCGAACCAGGCCGGCAGGCGCGCCACGGCGAGCCCCGCCGCCCGGGCGCGCCGCTCCGTCTCCGCGAGCACGCGCGGCGTGCTCCAGGGCATCGCCTCGAAGAGGGCGCCGTGGACGCGCTTCATTCCGATCAGGTAGTAGCCACCGTCGTCGCTCGGGCCGAGCACCACGTCCACGGTGGGATCGGCCAGGCGGCCCACCGCCGCCTGCACGAACGCCGTCGGCAGGCTCGGCGTGTCGCCGTCCACCGCGATGGCGCCCGCGTGGCCGCCCGCGAGCAGGTCGCCGAGCACCGCGGCCAGGCGCGCGCCGAGGTCGGGGCCGCGCTGGGCCAGCAGACCGAAGTCGGGCGCGAGGGCGCGGAACGTCGCGGCGGCGTCGGCGGGGGCGAAGGCGACGACGGGCCGCGCGCCCCGGAGCGTCCGGACCTGGCCGATCTTGTCGAGGAGGAAGGCGTGGGCGAGCGCCGCCGCCTGCGCGGGCGCGAGCGGCGGGCAGAGGCGCGTCTTCACCGCGCCCGGCGCCGGCGCCTTGGCCATGATCGCGACCGCGGGGCCCGTCACGCGCGCGCCTCGCGCACGACGCCGGCCGGCGGGAAGGCGCGCGACCCCGCGCGCAGCTCGAGCGCGAGCAGCGCCCAGAGCGGCACCCACTCGACGGCGCGGAGCCAGAGCGGGAACGGCGCGGGGAGCCCCGCGTAGGCGAGGTACGAGAGGCTCACCGCGCCCGTGAACCAGAGCCAGGCCGGCGACCGGCTCACCGCGAGGAACGGCAGGATGAAGACCGCGTACCACGGGTGCATCGCGGTCGGCACGAGCGCGAGGTACGCCGAGGCCGCGGCCATGCCCGCGCTGAAGACGCCGCGCGCGTCCTCGCGCGCCGCGCGGCGGATCCGGAGGAGCACGGCGAGGAGGACGGCGAGGAGGCCGAGCATCGCCCCCGCGCGCACGCCCGCGCCGCCGAGCCCGACCGCCTCGGTCAGGAAGTAGCGCAGGCCGACGTTGAAGTCCTCGGCACTCCCGAAGTAGCGCGGCAGGAAGCCGACGACGCCGGTGCCCGCGCCGGCGAGGTAGGGTAGGTACCCCGCGACGACGACGGCCGCGCACGCCGCCGGAAGGCGGCGGTCGCCCCGGCGCCACCAGGCGAGCAGCAGCACCGCCGGGTAGAGCTTGAGCAGGACCGCGACGCCGAGGGCTGCGCCCGCGCTCAGCAGCCGTCCCTCCTGGCGCCAGAGGAGCGCCAGCAGGAGCGCGGGCAGGACAGCCACCTCGAGGTGGCCCGCCTGCACGCCCTCGAAGACCGCGAGCGGCGCCCAGGCGTAGAGCACGACGGCCTCGCGGGGCACGGCGAGGCGGTCGAGGAGCCGGAGCAGCAGGAGCGCCGTGGCCACCTCGGCGAGGAGCAGGAAGAGGCGCCAGCCGAGAAGGCTGTCGGGCGCCACCCAGGCGACCGCGAGGAACGCCGCCTGGGCGCCGGGCGGATAGATCGTGGGCGCGTCGGGCCGGTTGATCCGCGGGTGGATGCGCGCGTCGCGGAGGGGCTGGAGCTCGGGCGCCGCCGGCGGGTAGCGGTACGGGTTGATGCCGGCGCGCTGCACGCGCCCGTCCCAGAGGTAGCGGTAGACGTCGGAGGAGAGGACGACGGGCGCCGGCAGGGACGCGACTCGGAAGGCGAGGCCGAAGGCGAGCACGAGCGCGAGCACGACCGGGTCGCGGGCGGGCCGCGCGAGGACGATCCACACGGCCGCCAGGTAGAGCGCGAAGAGCCCCGCGAAGAGCGCCACGTAGACGGCGAGCACGTCGAGGCCCGCGCCGAACCGCGCGTGGAGGTCGAGCCGGTAGGCGGCGAGGCTCGGCAGGCCGGCGGCGACGACGCCCCCGCGCACGAGCCAGCGGCGGCGCATCAGAGGCTCCAGAGCCTGCCGCAGCCGCGGCAGGGGTCGGGCGCGGTGGCGCTCTCGAAGCGGGCGCGGAAGCGCCGGTAGCGCTCGCCGTTCCAGATCGCCGCGAGCGGCTCGGCGAAGGCGTTGCCGAGCACGAGCCCCTCGTAGTCGCGCGCGACCCAGGGCGAGATGCAGCAGGGCAGCACGCTGCCGTTCGCCGTCACGTAGGCGAGGGTCCACGGCCGCTCGCAGCCCGCCCAGGGCCGCGCGCCGTTCGGCCCGCCCCCGAGGCTCGCGAGCGGCGCAGCGAGCCCCGAGGCGGAGAGCGCGACCCCGGCCTCGCGGGCGCGCGCCTCGGCCTCGGCGAGCAGGGTGCGCTCGCGCGCGGCCAGGGCGCCGTGGAGCGAGTTCTCCCGCGTCGCCAGCCCGAGGCCGTTCCAGACGAGCCGCTGGACGTGCACCGCGGGCGCGCCCACGCGCGCCGCCAGCTCGACGAAGGCCGGCAGCTCCTCGAGGTTGGCGCGCGAGGCCGTGAACCAGAGCGAGACGCGCGGCGGCGCGCCGCCGCGCTCGCGCTCGAGCGCGACGAGGCGGTGGACGTTCTCCACGACGCGGTCGAAGCGGTCCACGCCGCGGAGGCGGCGGTACGTCTCGGGCGTCGCGGCGTCCATCGACACGCGGTACTCGTCGAGCCCGCTCTCGATCAGCCGCGCCGCGCGCGGCGCGGTCAGGCTGATCGCGTCGGAGTTGAAGAGCACGGTTGCGCCGCGCGCCTTGAGGAACGCGACGATGTCGAAGATCTCGCGATTGAGCAGGGGCTCGCCGATCCCGTGGAGCACCACGCGCTCGAGCGCGGGGAGGCCCTCGACGATCGCGCGCACGCGCGCGAGGGGGAGGTCGGCCGGCGGCTCGAGGGCGCGGAACGTGCGGATGCACGTCCGGCACGCGGAGTCGCAGCGGTTGGTGAGCTCCAGGTAGAGGGCGCGCGGCGGCGCCGAGGCGACCGCGGGCCGCGGCGCCGGCTCCGCGCGCGGCGCCCTCAGCGCGCCGACACCAGCGTCGTGCACGCGCTGCCCATCTTCGGCAGGTCCTCGCCGGGCGCCGCCTCCCAGTCGAGGGCGAGGTGCTCGCCGCGCGCGAACGGACAGTAGGGGTCCGCGGCCCCGAGCCCGCCCGCGAGCGCGCGGCGGCCCGCGCAGCCGCCGCGGCAGGGGCAGCCGGCGCACGCCCCCGCCGGCGCGCGGGCCTGCACGAACTCGGGCGCGTCCACGATGCCCGCGCCGCGCGCCGCGAGGTCGTCGAGCGTGAGCGTGCTCGCCGGCCAGTAGGTGCACGGCAGGACGCGGCCGTCCGGCGCCACGCGCACCGTGGAGCGCCCGCAGCCCGGGCCCTCGAAGCCCTCGATCCCGAGCACGCCCGCGAGCACGGGCTCGGTCGTCGCGACGAGGCGCGCGGCGCCGAGGAGCCGCCGGAAGCCCGCCCAGAACTGGGCGTAGGACAGCGTGAACCGGTCCGTGCGGGCCGGCTGGTAAACGTTCACGCGCAGCGCGCAGCCGAAGCCGGCGGCCACCCGCGCCAGCGCGTCGAGCCGGTCGTGGTTGACGCTCATCATCACGGCCGTGACCGTCACCGGGACGCCGAGGGTGCTGCAGCGCTCGAGTGCAGCCACGACCGTGCGCCAGTTGCCCGGGCCGCGGAAGGCGTCGTGCTCGCGCTCGGTGGGGAAGTCGAGCGAGCACTCGACGCTGTGGAAGCGCTTGAGCGCCTCGTCGGGCAGCGCCGCGAGGCTCAGCCCGTTGGAGGTGATGCTCGTGCGCACGCCGCGCCCCCACAGGTGGTCCAGGATCGCGGCGTACTCGGGGTGCAGGCCGTTCTCGCCGACGCCCAGGTTCACCGAGCGCACGGGGATCGTCTCGCACACCCGGCGGACGTCGGCGAGCGTCAGCCGGTCGACCGCGCGCTCCGGCCGGTAGCAGTGCGGACAGCGGAGGTTGCACTCGTTGGTGAGCCCGAGCCCGACCGCGAACGCCATGCCTCAGCGCCTCCACGCGTACCGGAACGTCGTGCGGAGCATGTGGTAGCCCGCGAGCGCGCTGCCCCGGAGCGTGCCGCCCACCTTGGAGCGGCCCACGCGCGGCCGGCAGCTCACGGGCACCTCGACGACGCGGTAGCCGCGGCGCGCCGCCTTGACGAGCATCTCGACCGGCCAGCCGTGGGTGCGGTGCTCCATGCCGAGGTCCTCGAGCACCCGCGCCGGCACGGCGCGAAACGGGCCGACGTCCGTGAGGGCCAGGCCGTAGAGGCGCCGGAGCAGCCAGGCGACCAGGCGGTTGCCCGCGCGCTGCCGCGGGGGGAGCGCCCGGGCGCCGAGCGGGCCGCGCACGCGCGAGCCGACGACGAGGTCGGCGCGGCCCTCGAGCACGGGCGCGAGGACCCGCGGGAGCTCCGCGGGATCCTCGTTCCGGTCGCCGTCGAGGAAGACGAGGAGGTCGGCGCCGGCGGCCGCGCGCACGCCCGCCATGCACGCGGCGCCGTAGCCCCGCTCGGGCTCGCGGACCACGCGCGCCCCGGCGGCCCGCGCCCGCTCGGCGGTGCGGTCGGTGCTGCCGTTGTCGACGACGATGACCTCGCCGGCGAGGTCGCGCGGCACCTCGCCCACGACGCCGCCGATCGCCGCCTCCTCGTTCAGCGCAGGGATGATCACCGCGATCCGCATCGTCACCGGCCGCCCCCGGCGGCCCGTCCCGCTCTGATCGTGCCCGGGCCGGGGCCCGTGGTTGTCACGACCGTGCAAAAAGATGGCCCGGGGGGCGCGGCCCAGGTGACAGGAGGCCGCCCCGGCGCGTACAAGGGGACGAGGCGCTCGCCGCGCCCGGAGGGATGGCGATGGACGACAGGACGACGGAAGCCCGGCCGGGGCTGCTCGCGGGGTGGTGCCGGGTCACCGCGCCGCTCTGGCCCCTCGGCCTCGCGCGGATCCTCTACGGCTACCTCTGGTGGAAGCAGTCGGCCTGGAAGGTGCCCTCGGACGACTTCGGCCGGAAGTCGGGCGGCGGCCTCTGGTACTGGGTCCAGCAGGAGATCCAGTACCCGACGTTCGGGGCGTACCGGGACTTCCTCGTCGGCGTGATGATCCCGAACTGGACCTTCTTCGGCTGGATGACGCTCCTCACGGAGACGTTCATCGGGGTCACGCTGATGCTCGGCCTCGGCACGCGCCTGGGCGCGCTGGTCGCCCTCGGGATGGCCGCGAACATCACGCTCGGCATCCTCGGCGTGCCCCACGAGTGGGGCTGGACCTACGTGATGCTGCTCACGTTCCCGGCGCTGTTCTTGTTGACCGACGCCGGGCGGAGCGTCGGCCTGGACGGGTTCCTCGTGGGCCCGCTCGACCGCGCAGCCGCGGGCGGCAGCCGCGCGGCGCGCCTCGCGCGCTGGCTCGTGTAGGGCCACGGCGGCGGGAGCGGCCGTCCCGGGCTACGCGCCCGGGCCGCGCTCCATCGAGTGGGGCTGCCAGCGCACGAGCCCGCTCCGCTCGAGGACGGACGGGTTCACGCAGCTCCGGGGCCAGCGGCCGCCGAGCACCGCAGCGATCTCGGCGCCGACTCGGCGTCGGCGCACCGGGTCGAACCGGGCGGAAGCCGACGCCGCGTGCGGCGTGAGGATGACCTGGTCCATGCGCAGCAGCGGATTGCTCGGCGCGGGCGGCTCCTCCTCGAGCACGTCGAGCCCGGCCCCGGCGATCCAGCCCTCCTGGAGCGCCTTGACGAGCGCCGCCTCGTCCACCGTGGAGCCGCGCCCGGTGTTGACGAAGAGCGCGGTGGGCTTCATGAGCCTGAAGTGCTCTTCCCGCAGCAGGTGATGCGCCTCCGGCGTCGAGGGCGCGTGCATCGAGACGATGTCCGAGCGCTGGAGCAGCTCCGTCAGCCCCACCGGCTCGACGCCATACCGGCTCATGACCAGCTCCTCGACGAATGGGTCGTAGGCCAGGAGGCGCAGGCCGAAGGGCTGCGCCCGCACGGCGACGGCCCGCGCGACGTGGCCGAAGGCGACGAAGCCGAGCGTCTGGCCCATGAGCCGGGGGAGCCGCGACAGGAGCGGCCGGCCCTCCCGCCAGCGCCCCTCCCGCACGAGCCGGTCCTCGACGACCAGGCGGCGGAACGTGGCGAGGATCAGCAGCATCGCGTGGTCGGCGACCTCCTCGATGAACGTGTCGGGCACGTTGGTGACCGGGATGCCGCGCGCCGTCGCCGCGGCGACGTCCACCGAGTCCACGCCGACGCTCCCGAGGGCGATCACCCGGCAGCGCGCGAGGCCGTCGATGATGCGCTTCGTGATCGGGCGCCCCTTGGCGTAGAGGGCGTCGGCGTCGCGCGCGGCCGTGACGAACTCGTCCTCGCCGCCGGCGGGGACCTCGACGATCTCGGCACCGAGCGGGCGGAGGGCTTCCAGCTCGTACTCGTAGACGCCGGCGCCCGGCGGCGCGGGGCTCGGCCCCGCGGGGGTGACCACCTTGAACGTCGCCACGGCTGTCCTCCTTCGTCTGAGTTCATGGGGGGCCTCGAAGGGCCCCCCAGGCTCCGCTCCCCATGAACGTGGGGGGCCCCGACATGGCCCCCCCCACCCCCCAAGCGCTCGGAGCGCCCCGGGGAACCCGTGGCGCTCCTCGATCACGCGATCCGTCAGACGGGGAAGCGGGGCCTGAACACCCGGCGGATCAGGTAGGGGTTGGCGCCGAGCTGGTAGAGGCCCACGATGTCGCCCGCCTTGAGCGCCCGGCGCTCGTCCTCGCCGAGCTGGTGGCCGGCGAGGTCGTCGTCGGTGAGCCGCTCCTTCGTCTCGTGCCGGCGCGCGATCGCGGTCAGGATCCGGTTGAGAGGGTACGAGGTCCGGATCATGGATGCACCCACACGGTCGCGCAGCCGGTGATCCACTCCCTGACCGGCTCGTAGGCGAGGACCTCGCCCTTCCAGCCGGGCACGGCGCCGATTAGCGCGATCCAGTTGCGGATCTCCTGCCCGCCGTTGCCGCCGTCGCGCTCGATCTCGGCCCAGGTCCAGTCGAGGAGCGGCGCGACGTCGCCGCGCGCGACGTGGTCCAGCACGCGCTGGTCCCACTCGGGATTGATCCGCCCGGTCTCGGGCGTGCCGACCCAGTGCGAGACCCCGCCCGTGGCGACGAGGGCGACGCGCTCCGCCGCGGGCCGGGCGCGGACGAACGCGCCGACGAAGGCGCCGACTTGGTGGCAGCGCCGGAGCGTCGGCAAGGGCGGCGCGCCGCAGTTCGTGTACACGGGCGCGATCGGCACGTCGCCGGCCGGCGTCAGGAAGTGCAGGGGGACCGACAGCTCGTCCCAGCTCTCGATCTCGTAGGAGTAGGCGAAGTCGATGCCGGCGGCGAGCCCGGCCTCGAGGAGCGCCATGGACCACGCCGGCGTGCCCGGGATCTTCCGCGGCGCCAGGCGCATGAGGCGCGCGCCGCCCGGGCTCGGCGCGTCGTAGGCCTCCGCCAGCCCGACGCAGAACGCGGGCAGGTTGTTGTAGGCGAAGTTCTGGAGGTGGTCGTTCACGAGCATCACGACGAGGTCGGGGCGCGCCGCGGCGAGCCGGCGGCCGAGCTCGGCGAAGCCCGCGTGGAGGCGCTCCCGCTGCTCGGGCCGGGAGATCTCGGGCTTCCCGGTGATCAGCGGGGCGTGGGACGTGAGCAGCGCGGCGACGATCTCGGCCATCAGGTCCTCCCGGTGCGGGCCACTTCACCACCCGGGCCGCACGGTGTCAAGACGGGCCCCCGCAGATGCCCCGCCGCAGGCCCGCGCACTGACGTATTCTTGGGCGGGCCCGGTACCTCCCGGGCCAGGGAGGCGCGTATGAAGCTCGACGTCAAGGGTCTCGCCTTCGCCGGAGGCATCCTCTGGGGCGCCTGCATGCTCGTGATCGCGCTCGCCAACTTCATCTGGCCGACCTACGGCGTGCCGTTTCTCCAGGCGGTGGCCTCGGTCTACCCGGGCTACACGGGCGAGCGGAGCCTCGCCCAGGTCGTCGTGGGGACGCTCTACGCGCTCGTGGACGGCGGCATCGGGGGCGGCGTGCTCGGCTGGCTCTACAACCAGCTCGCGCGCCGGTAGCCGGATTGCCCGCCCGGCGTGCAATGGGCGGCCGAATCGGGTAGAGTCCCGGGTGCCATGGCCGCCCGGTTCAGCGCCGACATCCTCGGCAGCTTCCTGCGCCCGCCGTACCTGCTCGAGGCCCGCCAGAAGGGCGTGCCCGCGGCGGAGCTCGCCCGGCTCGAGGACCGCGCCATCACCGAGGTGGTGCGGATGCAGGAGGCGGCGGGGCTGCCGATCGTCAGCGACGGTGAGTACCGGCGCAAGCTCTTCTTCTCGACGGTCGTCGCCACCGCCCACGGGTTCGATCCCGAGGGCTTCGAGCGCTCGCACCGCGACGAGCAGGGCAGCGTGGTCAGGTTCGGCGTGCCGACGCCCGTCGCCCGGCTCACGCGCAAGGCGAGCCTGGTGGACCTCGAGTACCGGTTCACGCGCTCGCTCACCGAGCGGCCGATCAAGGTGACGATGCCGAGCCCCTCGCTGATGCTGAGCTACTGGAAGGAGGGCGTGTCCGACCGCGCCTACCCGAGCAAGGACGCGTTCCTCGACGACCTCGTGCGTCTCATGAACGAGGACGCCCGCGCGCTGGCCGCCGCCGGCGCGGCCTACCTCCAGATCGACGCGCCCCAGTACACGTACATCACCGACCGGGCCGTCCGCCCCGACATTGCCGATCCGCTCGGGACGCTCCGGAAGATGGTCGCGGCCGACAACCGGGTCTTCGAGGGCGTGACGGGAGCGCTGACCGGCCTGCACCTCTGCCGCGGCAACTACCGGAGCCGGTTCACCGGGACCAAGCCCTACGACGAGTACGCCGAGACGGTGTTCGCGGGCGCCCGGGTGAGCCGCCTGCTCCTCGAGTACGACGACTACCGCTCGGGCGACTTCGGGCCGCTCCGCTTCGTGCCCCCGGGCGTGACGGTCGTGCTCGGGCTCGTCACCACCAAGCGCTCGGAGCTTGAGCGCGAGGACGAGCTGGTGCGGCGCATCGACGCCGCGGCGCGGGTGGTCCCGCTCGAGCGGCTGGCGCTCTCCACGCAGTGCGGCTTCGCCTCGACCTTCGAGGGCAACGAGATCACCCCGGACGCCCAGCGCGCGAAGCTCGAGCTGATCGTGCGCACCGCCGAGCGCGTCTGGGGCCACGCCTGAGCCGCCGCCGGCCGCTCCGCGCATGAACGTCGCGCACCATCTGGAGCGCGGCGCCCGTTTCTTCCCCGACAAGCCCGCGCTCCTGTTCGAGGGCGCGCAGTGGAGCTACCGCCAGCTCGAGGCGGCGGTGAACCGCACGGCGCGGGGGCTCGGGGCGCTCGGCGTGACGGCGGGCGAGCGCGTCGCCCTGCACCTGCCCAACGTCCCCGCGTTCCCGATCGCCTACCTGGCCGTGCAGAAGCTCGGGGCCGTCGCGGTCTCGGTCAACGTCATGCTCACCACGGGCGAGCTGGACTACGTCCTCGGCGACAGCGGGGCCAAGGCCGTCTTCACCACCGAGGTGCTGTGGCCCGCGCTGGCGCCGCTCGTGGGCGAGCGCCTGCCGCGCGCCGGCGCGGTCGTCTGCGAGGGCGAGGTGGCCGGCCTGACGACGCTCGAGGCTCTCGGCGCGAACCACCAACCCGAGCTGAGGGCGCGGGACATGGACCGCGACGCCCCCGCCGCGATCCTCTACACCTCGGGCACGACCGGCCGGCAGAAGGGCGCAGTGCTGAGCCACGGCAACATCGTCTCCAACCTCTTCACGGTGAACCGGTATTTACGGATGACGCCGAGCGACCGCCTGCTCGTCACCACGCCCCTCTTCCACGTGGCGGCTCAGAACGTCGGCATGAACGCGGGGCTCAACGCCGGCGCCACGCTCGTCCTCCACCGCCGCTTCGACGCGGAGCGGTGCGCCGCCGCGATCGAGGAGCACCGGGTGACGTTCCTGTCCGGCGTGCCGACGATGTACATCGCGCTGCTCAACGCCGGTGTGGGTCCCGAGGCGTTGGCGAGCGTCCGCCTCTTCCAGTCCGCCGCCGCCACGATGCCCCTCGAGATCGCCCGCCGCTGGCGGGAGACCTACGGCACGACCATCTACGAGGGCTACGGGCTCACCGAGACCTCGCCGGCCGCCACCTTCAACCACGAGTACGAGTACCGCCCGGGCTCGGTCGGCACGGCGGTGGACATGGTCGAGATGCGCGTCGTCGATCCGGACGACCGCGACGTCCCGCCCGGGACGTGGGGCGAGGTGGTCTTCCGCGGGCCGAACGTGATGCTCGGGTACTGGAACCGTCCCGCCGAGACCGCCGAGGCCATGCGCGGCGGCTGGCTCCACACGGGCGACGTCGGCTACCTGGACGCGGACGGCTACCTCTTCCTGGTCGATCGCATGAAGGACATGATCAACTCCGCCGGCTTCAAGATCTGGCCGCGCGAGGTGGAGGAGGTGCTCTACCTGCATCCCGCCGTGCAGGAGTGCGCCGTGGCCGGCGTCCCCGACCCCGTCAAGGGCGAGATCGCGAAGGCCTACGTCGTCCTCGGCGAGGGCGCTCCCACGACCGCGGAGGCGCTCGACGCCTACTGCCGCGAGCGCCTGGCCGCCTACAAGGTCCCTCGCGCCTTCGCCTTCGTCGCCGAGCTGCCGAAGAACCCGGCGGGCAAGGTGCTCAAGCGCCTGCTCCGGGAGCGGGAGGCCGCGGCGCCCCGGCCCTGAAATCGACGTAGAAACCTGGGTCGAACGCCGGATTGCGGTCCCGCGGCCGGTCCGACTTACTCGTGGACGATGGCGCTCGAGGGACTCGCGAGGGCGAGGGCGCTCTACGACGCCGGGGACGCGCGGGCGCGTGAGCTCCATGCCCAGGGCAGGCGGGTCGTCGGCTACCTCTGCTACTTCGCGCCGCCCGAGATCCTGGAAGCGGCCGGGCTCGTGCCGTACCGGATCCGCGGCGACCTGCGGCAGCCGGTCACGGACGCCGACCGGTATGTGGAGCCCTACGGCTGCCCCTTCGTCAGGAACACCTTCGATCAGGCGGTGAAGGGTCGCTACGACTTCCTCGACGGGGTGGTCATGGCCCACTCCTGCGACAGCGTCCAGCGCATGTACGGCATCTGGACTCACTACCGGCCGACGGCCTTCACGCACATGGTCAACGTCCCCCATACGGTCACGCCGGCGACCGAGCGCTTCTTCCACCGGGAGCTCGGCTTCTTCAAGGAGCACGTGGAGCGGTTCGCGGGCGCCCCGATCGACGACGGGGCGCTCGAGGCGAGCATCGACCTCTACAACCGGAACCGCGCCCTCGTGTGGGACCTCTACCAGCTCCGCAAGACCGACCCGCCGCGCCTCTCGGGCGCCGAGATGCTCGAGGTGCTGATCGCGGGCGGCGGGCTGCCCGCCGCCGAGTTCGGCGAGCTGCTCCGCGAGGTGAAGGCCGAGGTCCTGGGCCGCCGCGACGGCCCGGCCGCCGGGCGCGCGCGGCTGCTGTTCTACGGCTGCATCAACGACGACGTGACGCTGGTCCGGCTGATCGAGGAGTGCGCGGCCCACGTCGTGATGGACGACACCTGCATCGGCGCGCGGAGCTTCCTCGGCCGCGTCACGAACGGCGGCGACCCGCTCGCCGGGTTCGTCCGCTACTACTTCACGGGCTTCGAGTGCCCGCGCACCTATCGCGGCACCGACCGGAGCCGCTTCGACTACCTGGTCCACGCGGCGCGGCAGTTCCGGGCGCAGGGCGTCGTCCTCTACATCCTCTCCTTCTGCGACCCGCACAAGCTCGATCTCGTCGACGTGCGGCGCCACCTCGAGGGCGCCGGCCTGCCGAGCCTCGTCCTGGAGGACGACTACACGCTGGCGAACCTCGAGTCCATGCGGACGCGGATCCAGGCGTTCGTGGAGATGGTCGCCTGAGCGCGCGGGGGGAGTCATGAGCGAGCTCCGCCCGGCCCGGAAATCGCTCGAGACCGTGCGGCGGGCCCGGGAGCTGCTCCAGACCTTCTACCG
>Ga0154747_1273_pt1 | contig 13982 bp, 13 predicted proteins | sample Rifle2008BG16ft_FD_105755 | JGI IMG/M metagenome (GOLD analysis project Ga0154747, IMG submission 105755) | Candidatus Rokubacteria bacterium RBG_16_73_20 | reverse complement strand
GCGCGTTCGCGCGCGGGTCGGCCCGCGCACCTTCGAGGTCGTCGACTCCACCTTCAACGTGCCCCCGGAGCACGCCGAGGCGCTGTGCGAGGAGCTCGTGCGGCGGCGCCTGCGCGTGCGCCTCACCGCGATGGGCGTCAACCCGCTCGGCGCCTCCGCGCGCCTGTTCGCGCTCATGCGGCGGGCCGGCTTCAACTCCATGATGATCACGCCCGAGGCGGCGAGCGAGACGATGCTCCGGAGCCTGCGCAAGGGCTTCGGCGTCGAGGAGGTCCGCGAAACCGCCCGGCTGGCCCGCGACTCGGGCCTGGCCAGCATGTGGTTCTTCATGCTCGGCGGGCCGGGCGAAACGCGCGAGACGGTCGAGGAGACGTTGTCCTTCGTCGAGCGGCACCTCGATTGGCCCGCCTGCGTCAGCATCTTCATGACGGGGATCCGCGTGCTGCCCGGCACGGCCCTCGCGCGCGACGCCGTGGCCGCGGGCGCGCTCGCGGCGGAGCGCGACCTCGCGGAGCCCACCTTCTACCTCTCGCCCGCGGTGGACGAGGACTGGATGCTCGGCCGGATCAACCGGGCGATGCGGCGCACGCCCGCGATCGTACACGCCGCGGAGGAGGGCATGTCGACCTACGAGCGCATCGCGGACCGCGCCCTCGCGGCGGCCGGCGTCGCGCCGCCCTACTGGCGGTTCCTGCCGCTGCTCCTCCGCGTCCCGCCCGTGCCGGCGCTCCGGCGCCGCTGGCCCCCGCTCGGGCGGCCGGGGGATTGAGCGGGCGCGAGCGGGAGCGGTACCAGCGACCAGATCTCCCGCGCGTACTCCCGCACCGTCCGGTCGGAGCTGAAGCGTCCGGCGCGCGCCACGTTCAGGAGCGCCGCCCGCGCCCAGGCCCCGGGATCGCGGTAGAGCGCGCCCGCGCGCTCCTGCGCGGCGACGTAGGCGCCGAGGTCGGCGAGGTGGAGCCACGGGTCGGGCTGCTCCACGAGGCACTGGCGCACCCGCGCGAGCTCCTCGGCCGAGAGGCCGTCGAAGTGGCCCGAGAGCAGGAAGTCCACGGCCCCCCGGATCTCCTCGTCGCGCTCGTAGACCTCCCGGCCCGGGTTCGCGCCGGAGGCCCGGAGCGCCGCCACCTCGTGGGCCTCGAGGCCGAAGGCGAAGAAGTTCTCGGCCCCCACCGCCTCGCGGATCTCGACGTTGGCGCCGTCGAGCGTGCCGATGGTGAGGGCGCCGTTGAGCGCGAGCTTCATGTTGCCGGTCCCCGAGGCCTCGGTCCCCGCGGTGGAGATCTGCTCGGACAGGTCCGCGGCCGGCACGATCCGCTCGGCCAGCGAGACCCGGTAGTCGGGCAGGAACACGACGCGCAGGCGCCCCCGCACGGCCGGGTCGCGCTCGAGCGCGCGCCCCACGGAGTGGATCAGCCGGATCACGCGCTTGGCCTGCCAGTACGCCGGCGCGGCCTTCGCCGCGAACAGGACCGTGCGCGGGACGAGGTCGAGGGCCGGGTCCGCGCGCAGCCGCCGGTAGAGGAGCACGACGTGGAGCAGGTTCAGGAGTTGGCGCTTGTACTCGTGCAGGCGCTTGATCTGGACGTCGAAGAGGCTCGCCGGATCGACGCGCGTGCCGAGCGTGGCGGCGACGTGCGCGGCGAGAGCCTCCTTGGCCCCGCGCTTGATGGCCAGGAACTCGGTCCGCGCGCCCGCGTCCTCCGCCGCCGGCTCCAGCGCGCGGAGGCGATCGAGGTCGGTGATCCAGCCCTCGCCGATCCGCCGGGTGATGAACGCCGACAGCCCGGGGTTGCAGAGGCGGAGCCAGCGCCGCGGCGTGACGCCGTTGGTCTTGTTGGTGAAGCGCTCGGGATAGAGGGCGTGGAAGTCCGGCAGCAGGCGCTCGCGCACGAGTGCGGTGTGGATGGCCGAGACGCCGTTGATCGCGTGGGAGCCCACGGTCGCCAGGTGCGCCATCCGCACGCGCTTGGGCGGGCTCTCCTCGAACAGGCTCAGGCGCCGCAGCCGCTCGGCGTCGCCGGGCCAGCGTCGCGCCGCCTCGTCGAGCAGCCGGCGGTTCACTTCCTCGACGAGCTGGAGGTGGCGCGGCAGGAGCCGCTCGAGCATCTCCACCGGCCACTGCTCCAGCGCCTCCGGCATCAGCGTGTGGTTCGTGTACGCCGTCGTCCGCGTGGTCACGTCCCAGGCCGCGTCCCACGCCATGCCCCCCTCGTCCACCAGCAGGCGCATCAGCTCGGCGACGGCCAGCGAGGGATGCGTGTCGTTCAACTGGATGGCGACCTTGTCCGGCAGCGCCTCGAGCGGGTTCCGGTCAGCGCGGTGGCGCCGCAGGATGTCCTGGAGCGTGCACGAGACCAGGAAGTACTGCTGCCGGAGCCTCAGTTCGCGGCCCGCGTAGACGCGGTCGTCCGGGTAGAGGACCTTGGTCAGGTTCTCGGCCTGCACCTTCTGGTCCACGGCCGCCGCGTAGTCGCCCTCGCTGAAGTCCTGGAGGTCGAACTCCCGGTCGGAGCGCGCGGACCAGAGCCGCAGCGTGTTCACGTGGGCGCCGCCCCAGCCGACGATCGGCACGTCGTAGGGCATCCCGACGATCGTCCGCGCGTCCACCCAGCGGAACCTGAGCGCGCCCGCGTCGGGCGCGGGCGCGCTGCGGCCCTCGAAGGGGACGCCGAACACGTACTCGGGGCGCGCGAGCTCCCAGGGATGGGCCAGCCTGAGCCAGTTGTCGGGCTCCTCGACCTGGGCGCCGTCCCGGATGCTCTGACGGAACAAACCGTACTCGTACCGGAGCCCGTAGCCCATGGCCGGGTAGCCGAGCGTCGCGAGCGAGTCGAGGAAGCACGCGGCCAGCCGGCCGAGCCCGCCGTTGCCGAGCCCCGGGTCGGCCTCCAGCTCGCAGAGGTCGGTGAAGCCGAGGCCCCCCGCGCCGCCCGCGTCGCGGCACGCCGCGTCCAGGCCGAGGTTGATCGCGTTGTTGAGCAGGTAGCGCCCGGGCAGGAACTCCATCGACAGGTAGTAGACGCGCTTGACGTTCTCGCGGTGATAGGCCTGCTGCGTGACGATCCAGCGCTCGAGGACCCGGTCGCGCACGGCGTAGGCGAACGCGAGGAAGCGGTCGTAGGCCGTCGCGCTGTAGTCGTCCTTGGCGAGCGAGTAGCGGAGGTGGCGGCCCGCGTCCCGCGCGAGGGCCGCCGCGGCGCGGCGACTCACGTCACCGGCGGGAGCGAGTCGAGGAAGCCCAGCAGGACGCGGTTAAACGCCTCCGGCTGATCGAGGTTGGCCGCGTGGCCGGCGCCGGCGATGACCTCGAGCCGGGCGCCCGGGATCTTCTTCGCCATGTACTCCGACGGCGCGAGGAACGGCTGGTCCTGGTCGCCGACGACGATCAGCGTGGGGACGCGGATCGCCGGCAGCCCGTCGATCACGCGTGAGCCTTGCTGGGCCAGCATCCCGCGCGCGGCGTGCGCGAGCCCCTGGGCGGAGCGGTGCTCGCCCATCGCCTCGCGCATCTCGCGGCTGCGGTCGCCGAGGGCGGCGGGCCCGCGCGCCTCCAGCTCGGCGGCGCGCTCGTGGGCGCGCGCGTTCCACGCCGCCCGCGCCTCGTCGCTCCGGTAGCCCGGGCCCGAGTCGCAGACGACGAGCGCCTCGACCAGCGCCGGGTGCGTCAGGGCGAACGCGAGCGAGACGTAGCCGCCGAGCGAGAGTCCGCCGACCACCGCGCGCGCCACACCGAGGTGCTCGAGCAGGGCCCGCATGTCGGCGACCGTCAGGTCCGCCGAGTATTGCGCCGGGTCCGCGGGGCTCTCGGTCCGGCCGTGGCCGCGCAGGCTCCAGCTGATCACCCGGTAGCGCTCGCCGAGGGCGCGGTGCTGGCCGTCCCACATGCGGCGCGTGGCCGAGTAGCCGTGGCTCAGCAGCACCGTCCGCCCCCGGCCGGTCGCCTCGTAGTCGATCTCGATCCCGTTGAGCCGCGCCGTCGCCATCGTGTGGGTCCCCCGCGAGAGATGATAGCCCCACGCGCGGCCGCCAGGAATCGCCCGTGGGCCGGCCGCCCAGGGGTAGCATCACGCCGTGGAGACGGCGATCCGCGCGACCCGACGGGCCGCCCGGGCGGAGGAGTGGGCCCTCGTGCTCGCCGCCGCGGGCATCCCGCACCGCGTCGCGCCGGACGGCGCGGGCTTCAGCCTGCTCGTCCCCGCCGACGAGGCCCCGCGGGCGCAGGCCGCGCTCGCCGCCTACGACGAGGAGGCCCGTTCGGAGCCGGCCGCCGCCAGCCCCCCGGGCGCCTCGCCCCGCGTGGCGTGGACGGTCGGCGGCGCCGTCGGCGCGCTCCTCCTCGCGTTCTTCATCGTGACCGGCCCGCCCGCCGCCGGCTCCCGCTGGTTCGCGCAGGGCGCCGGCGCGGCCGGGCGCATCGTGGACGGCGAGCCGTGGCGGGCGGTGACGGCGCTGACGCTCCACGTGGACGCGGTCCACGTGGCCGGCAACGCCGTCGCGACCGCGGTGCTCCTGGCCGCGGTCGTGCGGGAGCTGGGGCCGGGGTGCGGCCTCTGGCTCGTGCTCCTCGCGGGCGCGGCCGGCAACCTGCTCGGCGCCCTCGCGCGGGACCCGCGGCACGTCGCGGTCGGCGTCTCCACCGCCACCTTCGGGGCGATCGGGATCCTCGCGGCGCTCCGCCTCGCCGGGGCCCCACGGCGCGCGCGGGGGAAGCGCTGGCTGGTGCTCGCCGCGAGCCTGCTGCTGCTGGCGATGCTCGGGACGAGCCCGGACGCCGACGTCCTGGCGCACGGCCTCGGGCTCCTCTGCGGCGGTGCCCTCGGGCTCACCGCCGGCGTCGCCCTCCGGCGCCCGCTCGGCCCGCGCGCGCAGTGGACGCTCGCGGCGCTGGCCGCGCTCGCCGTCGCGGGCGCCTGGCGTCTGGCGCTAGGCTAGTGAGTCAGTTTGATGCGCCACCCCGAAGGGAGAGAGCCGTGAGGTTATCAGCCCAGCTCGGCCGCGCGGGAACGCTCCTCGTGCTCGGCATCGCGGCGGCGGAGGTGCTGATCATGATCAGCCCCTTTGCCGGGTTCTTCTATGCGAGCCTCCAGTTTGGGTCTCTTCTCGAGGGCCTCTCAACGAGCCCGCTGACGGCGTGGCTCGACGGCTTCTTCCTCAATCACTCCGCCATGACGACCTCGCGCCTGCTCGAGTGGCACCGCACGCTCGGCATGGCGCTCCTCGCGCTCGGGCTCGCGGGGTTCGTCGTCTCGGCCGCTCAGGTCTACGGCAAGAAGCTCACCCGCCGCGGCGTGGCCAAGGGGTTCCTCTACCGGCTCGTCCGCCACCCGCAGTACCTGTGCCTCGCCGTGGCCGGCTGGGGCCTCTTGACGATATGGCCGCGGTTCCTCCTGCTCGGCACCTGGGTGACGATGCTCTTCCTCTATGCGGGCCTGGCGCGCTTCGAGGAGCGGCGGATGGCCGGGCGTTTCGGAGATGACTACCTCGGCTGGGCACGGGGCCGCGGCGCTTTCCTCCCCGGCAGCCCCGTGCGCCGGCTCTTCGAGAGGATCTTCGGGCGGCTCCGGCCTCGCGCCGTCGGGTGGGCGACCGCCTACGTCGTGTGCCTGACGCTCGCCTTCGCGCTCGGTTTCGCGCTCCGCGCCTACACGCGGGCGAGCATCCCCATCCTGTCTCGTCCCGAACAGCGCGCGGTCGTGCTGAGCGTCTGGCCCAAACCCGAGTCCTGGATGGCCCGGGTGTTCGACGCGGCGCTTGCCGACGCCCGGGTGCGTGCCCGCCTGGAGGCGACGCGGGCCGACGGGCCGGTGGTGGCTACGATCCTGCCGCCCCGGTACGGGATGAAGGGCATGTACTACACCCTTCCGCCGGGGCAGGCGCCGGACCGGCGCCACGGGGGCCCGGAACTCGGCGTCGATCCCGATGGCGTCGACGAGCCTGTCGAGGTCGTGCTCTCGCGGGCGGAGAAGGCCTACGGCGGGCGTCTCACGCTCGAAGACGCGCTCGACGTCGACGTTCGGCTCATCCCACTCGCGATTGTGGAGGTACTGCCGGCCAGCGGCGAGGTCACAGGCCTCCGCATCCCGCTGCCGCAGAACCACTGGGGGCCCCGCGTCGTCATGCCCGTGTTCTGACGGCGGTCGCCCCGGGCCTTCGCCCTCATTTAGGGCCAAGAGGAGCGCGGCATCGATCCTAGACCAGCGCCGCGATCGCCTCCGCGACCTCGCGCGTCGTCGCGCGGCCGCCCAGGTCGCGCGTCAGGGTCTTGCCCTCCTCCACGACGCGCTCGATCGCCCCGACGACCGCGGCCGCCGCCTCCGCGTGGTCGAGGTGCTCGAGCAGCATCGCCCCCGTCCAGATCTGCGCGATCGGGTTGGCGATCCCCTTGCCCGCGATGTCGGGGGCCGAGCCGTGCACCGGCTCGAACATCGACGGGAACTCCTTCTCGGGGTTGATGTTGCCGCCCGGCGCGAGCCCGATGGAGCCGGCGATGGCGGGGCCGAGGTCCGAGAGGATGTCGCCGAAGAGGTTCGAGGCGACGACGACGTCGAACCAGTCGGGGTGCTGCACGAAGTGCGCGGCCAGGATGTCGATGTGGTACTGCGCGGTCTTGACGTCGGGGTACTCCTTCGCGATCGCCGCGAAGCGCTCGTCCCAGTACGGCATGCTGTGGATGATCCCGTTCGACTTGGTCGCCGAGGTCACGTGCCGGCGGGGCCGCCGCATCGCCCGCTCGAACGCGTAGCGCATGATGCGGTCGCAGCCCCGTCGCGTGAAGATCGCCTGCTGGACCGCCAGCTCCTCGGGCGTGTCGCGGTAGAGCCGCCCGCCGATCTCCGAGTACTCACCCTCGTTGTTCTCGCGCACGATCAGCATGTCGATGTCGGCGGGCCCGCGGCCGGCGAGGGGCGAGCGGGCGCCCCGGAGCAGGCGCACCGGGCGCAGGTTGACGTACTGGCGGAACCCGCGCCGGATCGGGATCAGGAGCCCCCACAGCGACACGTGGTCGGGCACACCGGGGAAGCCGACCGCGCCGAGGAAGATGGACTCGAACCGCCGGAGCTGGTCGAGGCCGTCCTCGGGCATCATGCGCCCGGTCCGCGCGTAGCGCTCGCAGCTCCAGTCGAACGTCGTCCACTCGAAGTCGAAGCCGAACCGGCGGCCGGCGGCGTCGAGGACGCGCATGCCCTCGGGCACGACCTCCTTGCCGATCCCGTCGCCGGGGATCACGGCGATCCGGTGTCTCACGGGAGCCTCGTGAGCGCCGCGACGGTCTCCGCGGGCTCGGTCCGTCGCGTGTAGTCGGGATGGACGTCCGCCGCGCGGACGACCCCCTGCCGGTCCACGACGTAGCGGGCCGGCATGGGCAGGGTCCAGGAGGCGTCGCCGTTCGCCGTCTCGAGGTCGGTGCCGAACTTCCGGTAGATGTCGCGGATCTCGTCCGGGAGCGCGAAGACGAGCCCGAAGCGCCGCGCCACCTCGTTGCCGCGGTCGAGCAGCAGTTCGTAGGCGTGCTCGGGGTGCTGCACGCCCGCCTCGCGCGGGCTCGCCGCCACCTGCGGCGAGATGACGACGAGCGTGGCGCCGGCGGCGGTGATGTCGGGCAGGGTCTGCTGCAGAGCTGCCAGCTCTGCGACGCAGTACGGTCACCAGCGGCCGCGGTAGAAGCTCACGACGAGCGGGCCGCGCGCCAGCAGCGCGTCCGAGGCGACCCGGCGCCCGGAGACGCCCGGCAGCGTGAAGGCCGGCATGCGGTCGCCGACCTTCACCGCCCGCGCGGCGAGCCCCGCCGCGACGAGGTCGGCGGTGGCCTTCGCCATCACCTCGTAGAGCGGGCCGGGGATGCGGGCCTTCGCACCCTCCTTGATCTGGTCCAGCCGCTCCTGGAGACTCATGCGCCCTCCTTCTCAGGCTCCGTTCAGGACGAACCGCTTGTAGCCCTCCGCGTGGCGGACGCCGGCGCGCTTGCCGGCGCGCTCGGCCCAGCCGGTGAGGAGCGCTTCCACCCACTCGCCCGGCCCGACCTGGCTCGCGTGGGCGCGGAGCGCGGCGATCTTGGTCGGCAGCGTCTCGCCGATGTCCACCCACGTGTCGGGCTCGAGGCTCGCGGCGAGCAGGACCGTCCGCACCTTGTGCGGCGGCAGGCCCTCCTCGAGCAGCTCGGGGAAGATCGCGCGCGTCTCCGCCGACGGGAAGACCGCGTCGAGGGCCGCGCCGGCCGCGGCGCGGTGGTCGGGGTGGTTCAGGTACTCCTGGCCGAACCAGCGCACGGTCGGGTCGCCGCACACGACCACGTCGGGCCGGCGCCGGCGGATCACGCGCGTGAGGTCGCGGCGCAGGTCGAGCGTGGCCTCGAGCACGCCGTCCGGGTAGCCGAGGAAGACCAGCTCCCGCACGCCCAGGATGCGCGCGGCCTCGCGCGTCTCGCGCTCGCGGACGGCGACGAGGCCCGCGGACGAGGGCGTGTGCTCGTTGGTGCCGGCGGCGCCGGTCGTCACCAGGCAGAAGACCACCTCGCGCCCCGCGCGCGCCCAGCGCGCGACGCTCCCGCCGATCAGGAACTCGTTGTCGTCGGGATGCGCGGAGATGCAGAGGATCCGCGCGAAGGCCGGCGGGAGCTCGTATGGCTTCGCGCGCGCGCGCGGCATCAGCGGCCGAGCGCCTCCGCCGTCTCGTCGAGCGCCCGGCGGAAGCGCCGGAGCAGCTCGTCCGTCTCCGCTTCGGAGATCACGAGCGGCGGGGAGAGCGCGACGGTGTCCTGGAGCGCCCGGAGGATGAGCCCGTTGGCCTCGGCGCGCCGGACGAAGACCGCGCCCGCGGAGCCCGGCGGATCGAACGTGCCGCGCCCGGGCTTGTCGGGCGTGAGCTCGACGCCCGCCAGCAGGCCCACGCCGCGCACCTCGCCGACGAGCGGGTGGCCGGCGAGCGCGCGGAGCCCCTCGAGCAGCCGCGGCCCGACGCGCCCGACGTGCCCCAGGAGGTCGCGCTCGGCGAAGATGTCGAGCACCTCGAGGGCGACGGCGCACGCCGCCGGGTGCCCCGTGTAAGTGTAGCCGTGGGCGAACATGCCGAGCTTCTCGCTCTGGCGGACGCACGCCCGGTAGATCTCCTCGGAGACGAGCGTGGCCGAGAGCGGCAGGTACGCCGAGGTGAGCGCCTTGGCCATCGTCATGATGTCGGGCCGGAGCCCGAACGTCTCGCTGCCGAACATGCGCCCGGTGCGACCGAACCCGCAAATGACCTCGTCGGCGATGAGCAGCACGTCGTACTTCTCGAGGACCGGCTGGACCTTCTCGAAGTACGTCCGCGGCGGGACGAGCACGCCGCCCGCGCCCATGACGGGCTCGGCGATGAACGCCGCGACGGTGTCCGGGTCCTCGCGCAGGATCTGCGCCTCGAGGCTCTCGGCCAGGCGCGTCGCGAAGTCCTCCTCGCTCTCGCCGGGCCGCGCGTAGCGGTACGGGTACGGGCAGTCGGCGTGGCGCACCTGCGGGATCGGCAGGTCGAAGTCGCGGTGCGCGATCGTGAGCCCCGTGAGGCTCGCGGCGCCGAGCGTGACGCCGTGATAGGCCCGCAGGCGCGAGAGGATCTTCTTCTTCCGGGGACGGCCGAGCGCGTTGTTGTAGTACCAGCAGAGCTTGATCGCGCTCTCGTTGGCCTCCGAGCCCGAGTTGTTGAAGAACACCTTGGACATCGGCGCGGGGACCAGGCCAATCAGCCGCTCGGCCAGCCGGATCGCCGTGTCGTTGGCCTTGCCGCCGAACTGGTGGTAGTAGGGCAGGCGCCGCAGCTGCCGCGTCGCGGCCTCGACGAGGCGCTCCTCGCCGAAGCCGAGCGCCGTGCACCAGAGCCCCGCGAGCCCTTCGAGGTACTCGCGCCCGGCCTCGTCGTACACGTACACGCCGCGGCCGCGCGTGATCACGAGCGGCCCCTCGGCCTCGTGCCGGCCGAGGTTGGTGAAGGGGTGGAGCTGGTAGGCAACGTCGCGGCCCTGGATCGTCTTCGGGTCCATGCGCGGAAGGATCGCACGGCGCGGCGGGCGGCGCCAGCGCACGCCGCCCGCGCCGGGGTAGACTTGGGCGGCATGACCAGGCTGACGGAGTACACGAGCTACGCGGACGCGCACCGCCACTACTCGTCGGCGGCGCTGTGGGAGCTGTTCGACGGCAACCGGCGGGCGCTCAACATCGCCCACGAGTGCGTCGACCGTTGGGCGGACACCGGGCGCGTCGCGGTGCGCGTGGCGCACGCGGACGGCCGCGACGACGCCTTCACCTTCGCCGAGCTGTCCGCCTGGTCCTCCCGCTTCGCCCACTGGCTCGCGGCGCGCGGTGTGGTCCCCGGCGACCGGGTGGCAATCATGCTCGAGCCGTCGCTCCCCTTCTACGTCGCCCTCTTCGGCACCGTCAAGCGCGGCGCCATCGCCGTGCCGCTGTTCACGCTCTTCGGCCCCGACGGCGTGCGCCTGCGCGTCGAGGACTGCACGCCGCGCCTGCTCCTGACGACCGCCGAGAAGGCGGCAACCGCCCGCGGGATCCCTGGCGTCGACGTCGTCGCCGCCGACGACGCGCTGCTGGCGGCGCTCGCGCGGCACCCGGTGCGCTGGAGGGTGGAGAGCGCGGCCGACGACCTCGCCGTCTTCCAGTACACGTCCGGCACGACGCGCGAGCTGCCGGCGGCCGTCCGCCACACCCACCGCGCGATCGTCGTCGTGATGGTCGCCGCGCTCTACGGCACCGGCATCCGGCCCGGCGACGTCTTCTTCTGCCCTTCCTCGCCCGCGTGGGGGCACGGCCTCTGGCACGGCACGCTCGCGCCCCTCGCGCTCGGCGTGACGACGGGCACGATGGCCGGGAAGTTCGACCCGGTTCGTCTGCTCCGCGCGCTCCAGGACTACGGCATCACGAACCTCGCGGCGGCGGCGACGCACTACCGCATGCTGAAGGCGTCGAGCGAGACGGCGAAGTATCGTTACGCGCTCCGCAAGCTGTCGTTCACGGGCGAGCCGATCGACGGCGCCACGCGCACGTTCGTCGAGCAGACGCTCCGCGTGCCGGTGTCGAGCATGTACGGCACCACGGAGGTCGGCGTAGTCCTCGCCGACTATCCGGGCGCCCCCGACTACGTGGTCCGGCCGGGCGCCCTCGGCAAGCCGGTGCCCGGCGTGCGCCTGGAGGTGCAGGGACCCGACGGCCGGCCGGGCGCCCCGCGCCAGGTCGGCGAGATCAAGGTGTGGCGGCGCGACGCGTGGCTCGCGACGAAGGATCGCGGCTGGGTCGACGAGGAGGGCTACTACTACCACGCGGGCCGCGCGGACGACGTGATCATCTCCGCGGGCTGGACGATGAGCGCCGTGGAGATCGAGCATGTCCTGCTCAAGCACCCGGACGTGCGCGAGGCCGCCGTGATCGGCGTCGCCGACGCGCTGCGCGGCCAGGTCGTGAAGGCGTTCGTCGTGAGCGCGCGCCCCGGCGACGCGGCGTTCGCGCGCGAGCTGCAGGAGTTCACGCGCACGCGGCTCAGCCGGCACGAGTACCCGCGTCACGTCGCGTTCGTCTCCGAGCTGCCCAGGACGCCCGCGGGCAAGGTCAACCGGAAGGCGCTCCGGGAGGCCGAGCTCGCGGCGCCATCGCCGGCCGACCGGGAGAACACGCATGCCCCGTAAGGAGAAAGCGGCGCTCTTCCCGAAGATCACCGACCAGGGCCTCGAGGACCTGCGCAAGCGCATCGGCGTCAGGATCACCGACACGCTGGAGCCGTGGTGCCGCGAAGCGACGCTCGATGCCATCCGTCACTACGCGCACGGCATCGGCGACGACAACCCGCTCTGGTGCGATCCGGACTACGCGGCCCGCACGCGCTACGGCGGTATCGTCGCGCCGCCGAGCTTCCTGTTCGCCACGAACCGCATCATCTCCGGCTACGTCGGCGGGCTGTCGGGCGTGCACGCGATGTGGGCGGGCGCCGACTGGCGCTGGCACCTCCCCGTGCGGCGCAACGACGAGATCACGACGGAGGCGTGGCTGAAGGACGCGATCGAGCACGAGACGACGTTCGCCGGGCGGGCGATCCAGCAGATCTACCACGTCGACTTCCACAACCAGCGCGGCGAGCTCGTCGCCGACGCCGAGAGCTGGTGCTTCCGCACCGACCGCGACCTCGCGCGCGAGGCGGGCACGAAGTACACCGCGCTCCGGCGCAAGCCGCCGAAGCGCTACACGGAGGAGGAGCTCGCCGAGACCTACCGGCTGTACGCGAACGAGGAGGTGCGGGGGGCCACGCCGCGGTACTGGGACGACGTGCGCGAGGGCGAGCGCCTGCCGACGATGGCCAAGGGCCCGATGACCGTGACGGGCTTCATCGCGTACGCGCAGGGCTGGGGCGGGCTCTACATCCGCGCGAACAAGCTCGCGTGGAAGCTGATTCACCGCCACGCCGGGCTCGGCATCACGAACCGCTTCGGCATCCCCGACTGCCCCGAGCGCGTGCACTGGGAGCACGAGCTCGCGACGATGGTCGGCGCGCCGGGCGCGTACGACTACGGCCCGGAGCGCTGCTCCTGGCTGACGCACCACCTCACGAACTGGATGGGCGACGACGGGTTCCTCCGCCGCGCGCAGTCGAAGATCCGCCGCCACAATCCCGAGGGCGACACGCTCCGGATCGACGGCACGGTCGTGCGGAAGTTCGTCGAAAACGACCGGCACCTCGTGGAGATCGAGCAGGAGGCGCGCCAGCAGGACGGCGAGCTGTCGATCGTCGGCAGCGGCATCGTGGAGCTGCCGGTGCGGAGGTTGCGAGACTAGCTAGTGTGGCACAGGCTAGCTCGGCATATGGTTTACGGCCGACCCGCATCTTACATCGTGGTCGTCGAGCTACCGGGCGACGGCCTTTGGCGGGGCCATCATGCCGATCGTCGGCCTGTTCAGCCGGCGCAGCACGTTCAACGAGTGCATGGAGGCGCGCGGGTGGAAGCGGAAGGCGGAGTGAGCCGCTGGCAGGCCGGAACGGACGTACCGTTGATGCTTCCCGCCGCTGCTTGCAGCACCGGCCGGCAATCGCCAGCGCGGTCGCCGAAGAGCTGAAGGTCCTCACGCTCTTCGCTGACGAAGGGAGGCTGACGACTGACGCGCGCATGAGAGTCATGTCGATGCGCGATCTCGCCCCCCTGTGCGGCCTGCGATGGCACGCCCGGCGGCGACGGCGCCAGCACCTATGTAGAAGTCGCCATGACAAGCGCCGAACAAGCCGCTTGAGCGGACCGGCTACGCCGGCCGCTCAGCGCCGACGTTGGGCGGCCTCGGTCCGTGTAGCGCTGATCTCGCCGTGAGGCGATAATGGTGGCCAATGCCCTTCGAGATCGTCGGCGAGATCACGCAGATCCAGACGATCGCGGTGGGGTCGAGTATTCGAGGTCTTCAACGCCTTCGCAGGCTGTACGGGAGGGGCCGGTGGCGGAAGTTGAGGGGCGTAGCCCTGGTCCGGCTGCGGAGCGGAACGATACGAAAGGCGGAGTTGCACTGGTATGAGGCGCATGGGATCGGCCGTAAGGAAATCAAGCGCAAGCGGTATGTCGACTAGAACCAGCAAACCACGGCGTCGTTCGGCTCTCAGGTTCGTCGTGTGCGTCGAGAACTCCGCGTATCCGGCGTCGTTGGAGTTGCACAAAATCTATCGGGCACTTCCCGATGAAGGCGCGGCACGGGAGGGCGACCTGCGGATCGTCGACGAGAGCGGCGAGGACTACCTGTACCCAGCGGAATGGTTTGCTGCCGTTGACTTGCCGCGCAGGGTCAGGTCATCTCTGGTTCGTCGGTCGGCTCGGCTTCAATCCGCATAACTTCGGCATGCAGCCGGCGGCCTTCGGCCGCGGCTGATACCGGCGTTGGGCGGATAGAGGAGGGATCGACTCCATGTGAGGATCGCAGTCCTCGCGTCCCACGAGGGCACCACGCTGCAGGTCGGGCAAGTTATCAGCAACA
>Ga0154747_1093_pt1 | contig 15402 bp, 14 predicted proteins | sample Rifle2008BG16ft_FD_105755 | JGI IMG/M metagenome (GOLD analysis project Ga0154747, IMG submission 105755) | Candidatus Rokubacteria bacterium RBG_16_73_20 | reverse complement strand
CGTCCACTGGGATCCCGCCGCCGGGAGGATCGACGCGGGCGCGCTCGAGGGCGTGGACGCCGTCGTCCACCTCGCGGGCGAGAGCGTCGCGGCGCGCTGGACCGCCGCCCGGCAGGCGCGGATCCGCGAGAGCCGCGTGGGCTCGACCGCGCTGCTCGCCGGCGCGCTCGCGCGCCTGGCGCGGCCGCCGCGCGTCCTCGTCGCCGCGTCGGCCACCGGCTGGTACGGCGACCGCGGCGACGAGACGCTCACCGAGGCGAGTGCGCCGGGCACGGGCTTCCTCGCCGACGTCTGCCGGGAGTGGGAGGCGGCGGCCGCGCCCGCGACGGCCGCGGGCCTGCGCGTCGTCCACCTCAGGATCGGCCTGGTGCTGAGCCGCCGCGGCGGCGCCCTGCCGCGGCTCCTCGCGCCGTTCCTGCTCGGCCTCGGCGGGCCGATCGGGTCGGGCGCCCAGTGGGTGAGCTGGATCGCGCTCGACGACCTCGTCGGCGTGATCCTGCACGCGCTCGAGCGCGACGCCCTCCGCGGGCCGGTCAACGCCGTCGCGCCGCGCCCCGTGACGAACCGCGAGCTCGCGCGGACCCTCGCGCGCGTCCTGCGCCGCCCCGCGTTCCTGCCGTTCCCGGCCCTCGCCGCGCGCCTCCTGCTCGGCGAGATGGCCGACGCGCTGCTGCTCGCGAGCGCGCGCGTGCTCCCGACGCGGCTCACGGCCTCGGGGTACGCGTTCGAGCACCCGGAGCTCGACGGCGCGCTGCGCGCCGAGCTCGGCCGCTGACGGCGCCGCGCCGGCGCCCCGGCCGCGCGCCGCAGGGGTCGCCGGAACCCGTTCCCGGCACGCGGCAACGGATTTCGCGTGCCCGGATGGAGCCCAGCCGCGACCGGGCGCTGCGGACGCGTGCCGCGTGGTTCCGCGACCCCTGCGGCGCGCGGCCGGGGCGCCGGCTCAGGCCTTCGAGGTGGCCGCGATCCGCTCCGCCAGCTTGCGCCGGAGCGCCCAGTCGATCGTCCGCTGGACGACCACCTTCTGCGCCTGCGGCGAGCCCGCGCCGTGCATGCACTCGACGATGGGCGTGGCGCCCGTCATGTTCTCGATGAGCCGGCCGAGGCGGAGCCGGTCCTCCGCGGGCACGTCGGCGCGGGTCTGGTAGTACTTGCGGACGAAGCCGGCGACGCGCGGGTTCGCGAGCTCCCGCTCCGAGGGCATCGTCGCCAGGAAGCCGCCCGCGAGATCCTGGGCGAGCCGCGTGACCTCCGGGTAGTAGCGCGCCGTGTTGAACTTCGCGGAGTTGGCCAGCAGCGGGTCGACGATCGCCGTCCCGCAGGCGAGCGTCGAGCACTCGTGGCTGCAGGCGAGCGCCCCCGAGTACATCGTCTCGACGAGGTGGGCCATCTCGGCCAGCTTGTCGCGCACGTGGGCGGCCTTGGCCGTGCCCTGGATGTCCGTGATCGCCGCCGTGGCGCCGATCAGGACGTCGAGGTTGCCGCTCTTGCAGCCGCCGTAGTTCTGGCGGTGGTAGGAGGTGAAGCGCTCGACGAGCGTGCCGGCGAACTCGACCTCGCCCAGCATGAAGACGCGCTCCCAGGGCACGAACACGTCGTCGAAGATCACCAGCGCCTCGCCGCCCACCACGCCGTACGTGGCGTTCCCCTGGTCGATCGTGCCCTCCCACTTCCGGCTGTCGTTGACCTGGCGGCCGAAGACCTGGATCACGCCCGGGGCGTCGGCGGGCACGGCGAAGGCGACGGCGTAGTCACGGTCCTCCGGCCCGAGCGCCTGGCCGGGCAGCACGATGAACTGGTGCGAGTTCACGGCGCCGGTCTGGTGCATCTTCGCCCCGCGCGCGACGATGCCGTCCTCGCGCCGCTCGACCACGCGGACGAAGAGGTCGGGGTCGTGCTGCTCATGCGGGCGCTTGGAGCGGTCGCCCTTCGGGTCGGTCATCGCGCCGCCGGACATGAGGTCGCGGTCCTGGGTCTCGACGAGGAACTTCTTGAACCGCTCGTGGTAGGCGGTGCCGTGCTTGCGGTCGATATCGTGGGTGACGCTGTGGAGCGTGATGAGCGCGTCCATGCCGACGCAGCGCTGGAAGCAGGTGCCCGTGATCCGCCCCGCGACGCGCATCATCTTGGCCTTCCTGACGAGGTCCTCGCGGGTGCGGGGGACGTGCGTCCAGCGGTTGATGGGCCGGCCCGTCAGGTGCGAGGTCGCGCGCGCGAGGTCGCCGTGCGCGGGGTCGGTCGCCAGGTCGTAGGTGACGGCCGCGGCGTTGACGTGCGGACGGATCGCCGGGTGGTCGACGACGTCCGCGATGCGCTCGCCCATGAAGTAGACCTCGGTCTTCAGCGCCCTCAAACTTCCGATGTACTGGCTTCCCGTCATCATGGCGCGGTCCCTCCTCGTCGCGTGGCGAACCTGCTCCTATTCTACTGCCCTCGCGGGCGGCGTTACCGCGGCAGGCGCGGAGGCTCGGCGCACGCGCGCTCGACCTCCTCGACCGTCTTCGGCGTGCCGGCGGTGAGCACCTCGGAGCCCCCGGCCGTGATCAGGACGTCGTCCTCGATGCGCACGCCGATGCCGCGGAACTCCTTCGGGATCGGGTGCACGAGCGTTTCGGCCTTCGCCTTCTCCTCCTCCTCGAGCTTCCTCGCGGCGGCCATGCCGAGGCGGAGGCGGCGGTCCCACATCTCGTCCTCGCTGTACTCGCGCAGGTGGAAGGTCGCGCGCGCGCGCGCCGGGTCCACGTAGAGGCCGGGCTCGACGGTCAGGACCATGCCGGGCTCGAGCACGCGCGACTTCCCCTCGACCTTGTAGGCGCCGACGTCGTGGACGTCCATGCCGAGCCAGTGCCCGGTGCCGTGCATGAAGAACTCGCGGTAGTGGTGCATCGCGAGCGACTCCTCGACGCCCCGCGGGAGCAGGCCGAGCGCGACGAGCCCCTCCGTGAGCACGCGCCGCGCCGCCTCGTGCACCGCCTCGTAGCGGTGCCCGGGCCGGGCGGCGGCGATCCCCGCCTGCTGCGCGCGCAACACGACTTCGTAGACCGCGCGCTGCGGCGCCGTGAAGCGGCCGTTGACCGGGAACGTGCGCGTGATGTCGGCCGCGTGGTAGCCCCACTCGCAGCCGGCGTCGATCAGCAGGAGGTCGCCGTCCTCCAGGCGCCGCGTGTTCTCGCTGTAGTGGAGGATGCACGCGTTCGGCCCGGAGGCGACGATGGACGGGTAGCCGTTGCGCGGCGAGCCGTTCACGCGGAACACCCACTCGAGCGCCGCCTGCACCTGGTACTCGAAGAGGCCCGGCCGCGCGTAGCGCATCGCCTCGACGTGCGCCTCGCGGCTGATCTCGCAGGCGCGGCGCTGGCGCGCCAGCTCCGCCGGCGCGCGGCGCAGGCGCAGCTCGTGCAGGAGCGGCCCCGGGTCCTCGATGCGCACGGGGGCCGGGTGGCCGCGCACGCGCGCCGCGCGCAGCTCGGCGACGAGCCGGAGGACCCGGCCGTCGAACGCGGGCGTGCCGAGCCGGTAGAAGAGCGCCGGCCGGTCGAGCGCGTACTCGCGCAGCTTCGCGTCGAGCTGGTCGATCGGGTAGGCGGCGTCGGCGCCGTAGGCCGCGACCGCGCCCTCGACGCCCGCGCGGTGGCCGTTCCAGGTCTCCAGCTCCCGGTCCCGCGGCCGCACGAAGAGCACGTACCGCTCCTTGGAGTCGGCGGGGTTGAAGACCGCCACCGCCTCGGGCTCGCCGAAGCCCGTGAGGAAGAAGAAGTCGGAGCTCTGGCGGAATTCGTGGTGGACGTCGCCGTTGCGGACGATTTCCTGCGCGCCCGGCACCACCGCGAGCGCGTCGCCGAGCGCCGCGGCGAAGCGGAGCCGGCGCTCGAGAAAGGGAGCCTGGTCCGGCGCTGTCGTCATCGTGACGCCTAGCATACAATGGCGGGAGCCGCGCCGGCACGGCGCGCGTCCAGGGGGTCCCATGCACGTCGGACTGGCGACCGTGTTCCAGAACCCGCAGCGGGCGCGCAGCGACCGCGAGGTCTACGCGCAGGAGCTGCGCCTCGCCGACCTCGCCGAGCCGCTCGGGTTCGAGTCCGTCTGGGGCGTCGAGCACCACTTCACCGACTACACGATGTGCCCCGACGTGCTCCAGTTCCTCACGTACATGGCCGGCCGCACGACGACGGCGAGGCTCGGCACGATGGTGGTCGTGCTCCCGTGGCACGACCCGCTGCGCGTCGCCGAGGAGATCTCCATGCTCGACAACATCTCCGGCGGCCGGCTGATCCTCGGGCTCGGCCGCGGCGCGGGCAAGGTCGAGTTCGACGGCTTCCGCCTGTCGATGGAGGAGTCGCGGCCGCGCTTCGTCGAGGCCGCCCGGATGGTGCTGCGCGGCCTCGAGACCGGCTTCTGCGAGTCCGACGGCGCCTTCTACACGCAGCCGCGCGCCGCGATCCGGCCCGCGCCGTTCAAGTCCTTCCGCGGGCGCACCTACGCCGCCGCCGTCTCGCCCGAGTCCGTGCGCATCATGGCCGAGCTGGGCGTGGGCATCCTGGTCATCCCGCAGAAGCCCTGGCACGAGGTGGCCAGGGAGCTCGACGCGTACCGCACGACGTACCGCGAGGTCAACCGGGCCGAGGCGCCGCCTCCGGTCTGCGCGGGCTGGACCTTCTGCGACCGCGATCCCGACCGGGCGCGCGAGATGGCCCGGCGCTGGATCGGCGGCTACTACCAGACCGTGCTCGACCACTACCAGTTCGCGGGCGACCACCTGAAGACCACGAAGGGGTACGAGTACTACGGGAAGATGTCGGAGAAGATCGCGACCCACGGCACCGACGCCGTGATCGACTACTTCACGAACCTCCAGGTGTGGGGCACGCCGGAGCAGTGCTACCAGCGCATCCTGGACGTCCGCGCGCGCGTCGGCCACGACACCTTCGTGGGCGTGTTCAGCTACGCGGGCATGCCGTACGACGAGGCCGAGCGCAGCCTGCGCCTCTTCGCCGCCGAGGTGCTGCCGGCGCTCCGGGCGCTCGGGCCGCCGCCGCCGCCCGCGCCGCCGGCGCCGCGCGAGCGCGGCGACCAGAAGGTGGCACTCGGGTTTTGACCCCGCTCACGGTCTATCTCCCCTACAACCGCGGCGCGCTCGGCGGCGCGTTCGCGCCCGCCAAGCGCGGCGCCACGCCCCCGGAGGCGCGGGGCCGCTGGCTCGTCGTCCAGGAGCAGGCGCTCGTGCTCCCCGAAGGGGACGACTTCCGCCTCCCGGAGGGCGAGGCGCCGCGCGGCTTCGGCGAGGCGCTCGGCGAGCCGCTCTGGCTCGGCACCGTCCAGGGCGCCGAGTGCTGGACGGCGTCGCTCGCGCGCGGCGCCGCGCTGCCGCCGGGGTTCCGCCGCGAGACCCTCGTGCCGATGCAGGGCACGCGGCTGCCCGACGACCTCCTCACGCTCGGCGGCATGGCGATGCAGGCGCTCTGGTGGCAGCGCACGAGCAGCCACTGCCCGCGCTGCGGCGAGTCCACCCAGCGCATCGCGGGCGAGTGGGGCAAGCGCTGCCCCCGGTGCCGCTACGAGCACTACCCGCACCTGCACCCGGCGGTCATCGTGCTCGTCCGCGACGGCGACCGCGTGCTCCTCGCGCGCAAGGCGGGCTGGGCGCCGGGCCGCTACGCGCTCGTCGCGGGCTTCGTGGACAACGGCGAGTCGCTCGAGGACGCCGTGGCGCGCGAGGTCAAGGAGGAGGTCGGCGTGGACGTGAAGGACGTCGCCTACGTCGGCAGCCAGAACTGGCCCTTCCCGAGCCAGCTCATGGTCGGCTTCGTCGCGACCTGGGCGGGCGGCGAGATCACCACCGACCCGGACGAGCTCGAGGACGCGCGCTGGTTCCCGCGCGGCGCGCTGCCGCCCGGCCCCACGCGCCACAGCATCGCCGGCTTCATCCTCGAGCACTTCGCGGCCCCTGACCACTCGACCACGCGTTCTTGACGCGCGCCACGCCGCGTGATTGGATTTGGTCCATGGGGGAGGTCCGCGTCGGCATCGTCGTGGTGAATCCTCGCACCGGGGCGCGCTCCGGCGAGATCCGTGCCCTTGCCGACACCGGTGCGACGCTGACGGTGATTCCCCGCGATGTCCTCCAGGGGCTCGGGATCCGGGCGCTTCGCCGGGTCTCGCTGGTGCTCGCCGATGGACGGCGAGCGGAGCGGGATGTCGGAGACGCCGACGTCGCGGTCAATGGGGACGCGGCTCCGTGTCGCGTGGTCTTTGGCGAATCGGGGGACGCCATCCTGCTGGGCCTCACCGTGCTTGAACAGCTCGGTCTCGCCGTCGACCCCGTCCAGCGCCGCCTCGTTCCGACCGACTTTCTCCTGTATTGACTTCATGGGGGGCTCCGGGCGCCCCCCATGCCCCCCAAACGCTCGGGACGCCCCGGCGCAGCCGTGGCGCCCCTCGACACCGCGATCGGTTCACACGCTCTGAGCTTCATGGGGGGCTCCGGGCGCCCCCCATGCCCCCCAACGCTCGGGACGCCCCGGCACAGCCGTGGCGCCCCTCGACCTCGCGATTCGCTACGCCGCGGTGTAGCCGCCGTCCACCGGCAGCGCGACGCCGGTGACGAACGCCGCCTCGTCGCTCGAGAGATAGAGGATCGCCGCCGCGACCTCCTCCGGCTGGCCGAAGCGCCCGAGCGGGTGCTTCTGGACGATCACCTCGCGCCACGCCGGGTCCTGCCGCAGCTCCGCCGTCATCGGCGTCTCGATCACGCCCGGGCAGACGCAGTTGACGCGCACCGCCGGCGCCCAATTGAGCGCCATCTGGCGCGTGAGGTTCACGACCCCGCCCTTCGACGCCGTGTACGAGGGCGAGATCGACCCGCCGACCAGCCCGAAGATGGACGCGAGGTTGGTGATCGCGCCGCTTCCGCTCGCCGCCAGGGCGGCGTGCGCGGCCCGCGAGGCGAGGTAGGTCCCGGTGAGGTTCACGTCGAGGACGCGCTGCCACTCCGCGGGCGGGGGCGCCGCGTCGCGCGCGGCGGGGCGCACGCCAGCCGAGTTCACGAGCGTCGTGAGTCGGCCCCAGCGCGCGAGGGTCCGCTCGACCATGCCCGCGCACGCGCGCTCGTCGGTGACGTCCACCGTGAGCCCCAGGGCCTCGCCGCCCGCCGCCTCGATCGCCCGCGCCGTCTCGGCGGCGCCGTCCGCCGTCACGTCGGCGCACGCCACGCGCGCGCCCTCGGCCGCCAGGCGCAGCGCCGTCGCCCGCCCGATCCCCGAGCCCGCGCCCGTCACCAAGGCCACCTTGTCGCGCATGCGCATCGCGTCGCCCCCCTCAGATCCTGCGCGCGCGGCCGGCCCAGTAGGGGTCGCGCAGCAGGCGCTTGAGCAGCTTGCCGGCGGTGTCGCGCGGGAAGTCCGCGTGGAAGGACACCTCGCGCGGGACCTTGTAGCCGGCCAGGTGGCGCCGCGCGAAGTCCACGACCTCCGGCGCCGCGAGCGTGGCACCCTCCCGCAGCCTCACCGCGGCGTGGACGCGCTCGCCCCACTCGTCGTCGGGCACGCCGAACACCGCGACGTCCGCGACCGCCGGGTGCCGGTGGAGCACGTCCTCGACCTCGGCCGGGTAGATGTTGACGCCGCCCGAGATGATCATGTCGCGCTTGCGGTCGCAGATGTAGACGAAGCCCTCGGCGTCCACGTACGCGACGTCGCCGACCGTGGCCCACTCGCCCCGCTCGGCCTCGCGTGTGGCCGCCGCGTCCTTGTAGTAGCCGTCGAACATGCCCCCGAAGCGCCGCACGTAGAGCTCCCCCGGGGTGCCCGGCGGCACCGGGCGGCCCGCGTCGTCCAGGATCGCCAGCTCGACACCCGGCGCCGCGCGACCGCAGGAGCCGGGCTTGCGCAGCACGTCCTCGGGCCGGAGGACCGTGTTGATGCTGAGCTCGGTCGAGCCGTAGAACTCCCACAGCACCGGGCCGAAGCACGCGAGCGCCGCCTCCTTCACGCGCATCGGGCACGGCGCGGCGGCGACGACGAGCACGCGCAGCGACGCGACGTCGTACCGCGCGCGCACCGCCTCGGGCAGGTCCACGACGCGCTGGACGAGCGTCGGCGCCATGAACGTGCTCGTGCAGCGGTGCCGCGCGATCAGGCGCAGCGCCTCCTCCGGGTCGAACCGCGGCATGACGACCACCGCGCCGGCGAAGACGTGCGTGAACTGGACGAACCCGCCCGGCGCCGAGTGATGGAGGGGCCCGGCGGCGAGGTGCACGTGGTCGGGCTCGGCGAGGCCGAAGGCCTCCATGAAGCGGCGGGTCACGCTCGGGTCCGTGCCGCGCCGGAGCGCGCCGCGCGGCCGCCCCGTCGTGCCGCCCGTATAGATCATCGAGCCGCCGATCCCCTGCGCCGGGTCCGCGGGAAGCGGCGCCGGGTCGCCTGCCGCGATCAGGTCGTCCACGTGGCGCGCCCACGCCGGCCGCGCGGCGCCGACCGCGATCCAGTCGCGCACGGAGGCCGCGCCCCCGCGCACCCGCTCGGCGACCGGCAGGAACTCCGCGCTCACGAACACCGCGCGCGCGTCGGAGTGCTCGAGGATGTAGGCGACCTCCTCGGCGACGAGCCGGTGGTTCATCGGCACGGGGATCGCGCTCGCCGCGCGCACCGCCGCCGGGATCACCACGGCCTCGAGCGAGTTCTGCGCGTAGACGATCACGTGCTCGCCGCGCGCGAGGCCGAGGCCGCGGAGCGCGCGCGCGAGCCGGTTGCGCCGTTCCACGAGCGCGCGCCAGGTCAGCGCGCGCTCGCCCTCGATCAGGGCGAGCGCGTCGGGGGTGCGCTCGGCGTGGGCGGCGAGGATGTCCATGAGTGCCGGCCGGGGCAGTGTAGTGAGAGGCGCGCGCGCGCGTCAAGCCGCCCCCGGTCGCCGTCGAAGCACGTACGCGGCCCGGAGGTGCGCGACCACCTGGTTCTGTCCGTCCACCACGACGCTCTCGAGCTCGAACTCCGCGCGTCCCTCCGTCGCGAGGACTCGCGCGATGCGTGCCCTCAGCTCGGGAGCGAGTCCGAAGTGGACGAAAAGGTCACCGCGTCCCGGTCGAAGAAACTCGAGCGTGCTGCGCCGGGCGACCATCTGGTGCGCGGACGGCGAGAACTGCCAGAGCACCGCGACGCCGTGGACCGTTTCCGCGAGGGCCAGGATTGCCGCGCCGTGGACCGTGCCGGCAGGGTTCAGGATCCGCCGCCGGTAGGGGAGGCGGAGCACCACCGACCGGGAGTCCGGCGCAACCTCGAGCACCTTGATGCCGAGCAGCCGATTGGCGGGGACCAACCGCTCGACGAAGAACCGCTTCAGCAGGGGAACGACGCACGGGCACCCTCGCTCGGCGAGGGCCAGGAGACCGGCGGCAGTCACGTGCGACCCGGCTCGGCCACGCGATCCCGTCCCGGTCTCAGCGTCCGGCGAACGCGGCCCGCCGCTTCTCCAGGAAGCTCCGGATGCCGGTCGTGAAGTCCTCGGTGCGCCCACACTCGGCGATCGCCCGGCGCTCGTGCTCCATCTGCGTCTCGAGAGTCTCGCCCTGCCCCAGCAGGACCAGGCGCTTGGCCCGCGCGAGGGCTTGTGTCGGCCCCGCCCCTAACCGGTGGGCCGCCTCGCGAGCCCGCGCCGGGAATTCGGCCTCGGGACACACGTCCGTCACGAGCCCGAGCGCGCGGGCCTCCTCGGCCGCGAGGACCCGATTCGAGGCGATCAGGTCGAACGCTCGCTTGCTCCCGACGAGGCGCGGCAGGACGAAGGTCGAGCTGCCGTCGGGCGCCAGGCCGATGCTGGTGTAGGCCACGGTGAAGCTGGCCCGCTCCGAGGCGAGCACGAGATCCGCCGCGAGCGCCAGGCTGAATCCGGCCCCCGCCGCCGGCCCGTTCACCGCAGCGATCACGGGCTTCGGCATCCGGACGATCGTCGCCACCGCGGCATGCAGGAACACCGTGAGCTTCTTGAGGAATGCCGCGGCCCTGTCCGTCGCGGCGGCCATCGCCCGGATGTCGCCACCCGCGCAGAACGCCCGGCCGGCGCCCGTGAGCACGACCGCCCGCACGCGCTCGTCCTCGTCGCACTCGATCAGCGCGTCGAGGAGCGCCTCCCCGAGCCGGAGGTCGAGCGCGTTGAAGGCCTGCGGCCGGTTCAGCGTGAGCACGGCCACTGCTCCGTCTCGCTCCGCGATGAGCGGTTCTTCGTTCATGTGTCTCCGCCTCCTTGCGGGTTCTCGACCGACCGCCGGGCGCCGGTCAGATCCACGGGACCAGCCGTGACGACTCGCTCGCGCCGGGGGTCCAGACGCTCTCGCGCTCCCGGAGCAGGTGCCGGGCGACGATGTGGCGCATGATCTCCGACGTGCCCTCGAGGATCCGGATGATGCGGACGTCCCGCCAGATCCGCTCGACGGGCAGGTCCTTCGTGTACCCGGCCCCGCCGAAGAGCTGCACGGTGCGGTCGGCCGTCCGGAAGACCATCTCCGCGCAGACGAGTTTCGCGAGCGCGGCGACCTGGGCGCGCCGCGCCTCGTCGTGGTCGTAGCGCCACGCGGCCTCGTAGCAGACGAGCCGGGCCGCGTGCAGGTCGGCCGCCATGTCCGCGAGCGTCCACTGGATGCCCTGGTTGTCGGCGAGGGGACGGCCGAACTGCCGTCGCGCCGTCACGTGGCCCGCGGCCAGCTCGAGGAGGTGGGCGGCGGCACCGACGCTGTAGGCGGCCCAGTTCACGCGGCCGGCATCGAGGCACTTCATGGCGGTGGCGAAGCCCCGGCCCACCTGGCCGATGACGTTCTCGGCCGACACCCGGCAGTCCTCGAAGATCACCTCGGCGTGGAGCGCCCCCCGCCCTCCGCACATGCGATGGGTCCGGCCGACCGTGAGACCGGGGGTCCCGCGCTCCACGAGGAACGCGCTCACGCCCGTGCGCGAGTCGCGGGCGGCATCGGTGACGGCGAAGACGGTGAACAGGTCGGCGATCGGCGCGTTCGTGATGTATCGCTTCCGGCCGTTCAGGACGTAGTGCGCACCGTCCCGGACGGCCGCCGTCCGGATTCCCGCGGCATCCGAGCCGGCGTCCGCCTCGGTCAGCGCGTAGGCGCCGACGAGCCGGCCGCTCGCGAGCTCCGGCAGCCAGCGCCGTCGCTGGGCGTCGCTACCGTCGTACTCGATGCCTTTCGAGGCGATGTGGACGTTCATGCTCGAGGTGTAGAAGTAGGCGATGTGCGCCCGGGCGAGCTCCTCGATGACGAGGCAGTTGCCCAGCATGCTCAATCCGAGCCCGCCCCACGCGCGGGGCGTGTTGGTTCCAAAGAGCCCGAGCCCGGCCATCGCCCTCAGGGCCTCGGCGGGGATCTGACCCGTCGTCTCGATCTCGTCGTCCCGCGGCGCGAGCTCGCGATCCACGAACTCTCGAACGCGGGCCTTAAGCTTCGCGAGGTCCTCGGGAACCGCGAACTCCATGGCGCCCTCCTCCTGAAATCGTCCGCCGCTCAGCGCCGCCGCCGCCGCGGCGACGGACTCGGTCGGCGCTGCCGGTCCAACCCGGCGAGGAGTTCCGTGATCCACGCGCACCGGAGCCTGTGGTATCGAAGGCCGAAGTCGAGCACCCGGATGCGATACGGGTCGGCCTTCCGCGCCAGCATGCCCGCCCGCACCTGGGTGTAGTCGTCGCACCGCGCCTCGGCCTGGGCGACCTGGTCCCGGAGCATCACCCGGAGCCGGTCGCCCGACAGGTGGCGGAAGAACACGACCCGGGCGAGGAGGGGATCACGATGGAAGAAGTCGTAGCGGACGGGCCGCTCGCCGGTGTCCGAGCGTCCGAGCCAGTCGAGGATCTCGCGGCGGCCCGCGGCCGTGACCGAGTACACGTGCTTCTCCGGGACGCGCTCCTGCCGGACGCTCCGCTTCGTCACCCAGCCGCGCGCCTCGAGCTTGGCGAGGGCCGGATACAGGAGCCCGGCGTTCAGGGGCGTCCCCGCCCCGAAGAACGGAGCCAGGCAGCGGCGGAGCTCGTAGCCGTGCGCCGGGGCGTCGAGCAGGAGCCCGAGGATCATGTGCGCGAGGGAGAGCGGTCTCACGGGTTATGTCGGCTCAATGTAGGTAGATACTATATATCAGGCGCGGGCCGCGGGCGGGGAAATCGGCGCCGTCCCACGCCCGCGATACAATCCCGGAATGACTCGAGCCCAGGGGGACCCGGAGCGATGGCCCAGATGACCGGCGGCGAGGCGCTGGTGAAGCAGCTCGTGCGGGAGGGGGTGCGCGTCGTGTTCGGCCTGCCCGGCGTGCAGATCTACGGCGCCCTCGCGGCCCTGCGCGACGAGCCCGGCGTGCGCCTGGTCACCACGCGCCACGAGCAGGCGACGAGCTACATGGCCGACGGCTACGCGCGGGCCGGCGGCGACGTCGGCGCCGCGCTCGTCGTCCCCGGCCCCGGGCTCCTCAACGCGACGGCCGGCCTCTGCACCGCCTACGCGGCCTCCTCGCCCGTGCTCATGATCTCGGGCCAGGTGCCGCGCGCCCAGCTCGGCCGCGACATCGGCGTGCTCCACGAGGTCAACGATCAGCTCGACGCGATCGCACCCATCACGAAGTGGCGCCGGCGCGTGCTCCAGGTGGCCGACGTCCCCGCCGCCGTCCACCAGGCCGTCTGGCATCTCAGGACGGGCCGGCCGCGGCCCGTCGAGCTGGAAGTCCCGTGGGACACGATGGAGGAGGAGGGCGAGGCCGAGCTACTGGCCCCCGTCCGCGTCGCGCGGGCCGCCGCGCCCGAGGCCGATCTCGACCGTGCCGCGGAGCTGCTGCTCGCCGCCGCGCGGCCGCTGATCTACGCGGGCGGCGGCGTCAACCTCGGCGGCGCCCACGAGGCGCTGCTGGCGGTCGCCGAGCACCTCCAGGCGGGCGTCGCCCAGTCGGCCGAGGGCAAGGGCGCCGTGAGCGACCGCGACGACCTCTCGCTCGGCGCCGCCCTCTGGCCGGGGAGCCCGCTCAGGCTCCACCTCGAGGCCGCGGACGTGATCCTCGTCGTCGGCAGCCGCTTCGCGCTCGCGGGCCCCCGGCTCGCGCAGCAGGTGATCCAGCTCGACGTGGACCCCGACGAGATCGGGCGCAACCACAGGAAGACCCTCGCCCTCGTCGGCGACGCGCGCGCCAGCCTCGAGCGGCTCCTCGAGCGGCTGCGCGCCGGGGCGCCCGCGCGTCCGTCGCGCAAGGCTGAGCACCAGGCGCTGCGCGCGGCGACGGCGGCCACGATGACGCTCGAGCCGAACGCGTCCATCCTGGGAGCACTCCGCGCCGGGACGCCGGAGTCCGCGGTCGTCGTCGCGGGCATGACCCAGATCGGCTACTACTCGCGCCCGTTCTGGCCCGTGTACGAGCCGCGCACCTATCTCACCTCGTCCTACTCGGGCAACCTGGGCTTCGAGTACCCGACCGCGCTCGGCGCCAAGGTCGCCTGCCCGGACCGGCCGGTGCTCGCGCTCGCCGGCGACGGCGGCTTCATGTACAACGTGCAGGAGCTGGCGACGGCCGTGCTCCACAAGATCGCGGTCGTCGCCGTCGTCTTCAACGACAACGCCTTCGGCAACGTCTCGCGCGACCTCGACGAGGCCTGGGGCGGGACCTTCGCCGCGGCGCTCGCGAACCCCGACTTCATGAAGCTCGCCGACGCCTTCGGCGTGGCCGGCCTGCGCGCCCGGGAGCCGACCGAGGTCGGCCGGCTCGTCCGCGACGCGATCCAGATGGACCGGCCGGTGCTGATCGAGGTGCCGGTCGGCCGGATGGCGCGGCCGCCGTTCTTCGCGCCGCTCCGCACGCTCGCGAAGTACCGGCGCTGAGCCGCCGCCGCGTCCTCACCGGAGGAGCGGAGCCGGGAACAGGACGCCGCCGAAGAGCAGGTAGGCCAGGAGCAGCGTCCAGACGACGTTGAAGGCCTGCGCGGCGAGGAACGCGGCCGCCGGCCGGCCGCGGCCCATCGACACCAGCTCGGTGAAGCGGGTCTCCAGGCCGATGCAGGTGAAAGCCAGGGCGAACCAGACCGTGCGAAGCCCGTTGAGCGTGCCCTTGGTCGTGCTGACGGTCGCGGCGTCCAGCACGAAGGAAAAGACGGCCGAGGTCACCAGGAAGCCCAGCACGAACTTGGGGAAACGGTCCCAGATCACCCGCGCGCGCGGCCTCTCCCCGCCCTCGGCCCTCTGCCTGAACGTCCACCACACGGACAGCAGGAAGGCGGCCACGCCGATGAGGACGTTCTGCGAGAACTTCACGATGACGCCGGCCTTCAGGGCGGGCTCGCTGATCAGGGCGCCCGCGGCCACCACCGAGCCGCTGGTGTCGAGCGTGCCGCCGAGCCAGGCCCCGCCCACGGCGTCCGGCATGCCGGTGGCCCGGACGATCCAGGGCATGACGATCATCATCGGCACCGCGACGATCAGCACCAGGGAGGTGACGTAGGAGAGCTTCTTCTTGTCGCCCTGGATCGCGCCGCAGGCGGCGATCGCCGCCGAGACGCCGCAGATCGAGACCGCCGTCGAGAGCATCGCCCCGAACTCGTCGTCCACCCGGAGGTTGCGCGAGCACCAGAAGCAGACCCACCAGACGACGGAGACCACGAGCACGGCCTGCACCATGCCGAGCGCGCCCGCCTTGAGGATCTCGAGGAACAGGATGCCGGCCCCGAGCAGGACCAGACCCGTCTTGATGTAGTACTCGGTGCGGACCGCCTCGCGGAGCCAGCCCGGGACGCCCCGCACGTTGCTGACGAAGAGCCCGAGCAGCAGGGCGAAGATGACGTACTCGAGCCCCCAGTAGTGGAGCGCGGTGTTCCCCGCGAGGAGCTGGGCGAGCCAGGCCAGCGCGTAGACGACCGGGAAGCCGACGACGTAGCGGCCCACCTGGCCGCCCATCAGCGCGATGCCGAGCGCCGAGAGGCCGAGGAAGGCGAGCCCGAGCACCGCGGTGGCCCGGAGGTTCCGGGCCGAGAACACCCGGCCGAGCGTCGCCCTGGCGTCGTCGCCGATCTTTGCGGCGTCGGCTGCCCGCTTCTTGAGGCCGGGATCCGCCGTTGCCCGGGCGACCCCGCCGAGCGTCTCGGCGGCGCCGCTAATCGCCGCGCGGTCGCCCCGGCCCAGCGCGCTCTGGAGCGCCCTCGCCGCGGCAGCAAGCTCCCGATCCCCCTTCGCCCCGGCGTCCGTGACGAGGGCCGCGACAGCGGGCGCTCGCGCAGCGCTGGTCGAGGCGAACCACCCGTCGGTTCCCCAGCGGAACTTCGGCATCTCCGGCCTGACGCCGAGGACGACGAGGACGACGAGCGCGAATCCGAGCCAGACGGCCAGCCAGTCCTCGGACAGCCTGGCCCGAACTTCCCGGGTGGTCATGAGCGATCCCTCCGGTG
>Ga0154747_1292_pt1 | contig 17053 bp, 16 predicted proteins | sample Rifle2008BG16ft_FD_105755 | JGI IMG/M metagenome (GOLD analysis project Ga0154747, IMG submission 105755) | Candidatus Rokubacteria bacterium RBG_16_73_20 | reverse complement strand
CCGATCGCCCGGCACATCGTGCTCTGCGACGGCGACGGCTGCACGAGCTCCGACCTCTCGCGCTTCACCTACCGGAACCGCCGCCGGCCGCTCTACCCCTTCGAGCGCGATGCCTAGCGCGCGGTGCCGCGCGGATCCCGCTCGAGCTGCGCTTCGACGGCGAGGCGGTCGAGCCGAGCGCGCCGCCGGACTTCACCTGCTTCGACGCCACGCGCGGGCGCTGGATCGCCTGCCGGGTCCGGAAGGGGGACGCGCCCGGCGCCTGGGTGCTCGAGCGCCCGGCGCCCGGGCGGTACCGGATGCACGTCAGCATCGACGAGAACCCGGCCAACCCCCGCCGCTACCCGGGCGACTACGAGGCGCAGCTCTGGTTCGAGGTCACGGACACGGCGCCGGCGCGGCTCGGCGTGGACCTGCCCCGGCTCATCCACCTGACGCGCCCGGGCGACAATGGCCGCTCGCTCGAGGGCATGCTCACGGGCTGCGCGACGCAGCCGACGTTCGAGACGCCGCGCTACTCCTGGGGCCCGGCGGCGACGGTCGAGTTCGCCTGGGAGCCGATCGTCGCCGGCGCCGAGTACCGCGTGAGCCTCGCCGCCGTCTCCTGCGGCCGGGCGGGCGCGGCGCGGGCGACCCGGCGCGAGACGACCGGCGCGACCGGGATCGCGCTCGCGCTGCCGCCGAGCGCGGAGGGCGAGTCCTACCTTTTCCGCGTCGAGGCCTGGAAGGGCGGCCGCCTCGTCGGCGACCTCTACACGCACGACGGCGGCACGCACTCGTGGAACTACCGCTTCCGCGTGCGGGACGCGAGCCTGCCGCGCTGGGCGTACCTCGCGGCCGGCGCCGGCCTGCTGCTCCTGCTCGCCGGCGCCCGCCGGACCCTCGCGGGCGTCGATCCCGCGCGGCGCCGCCGGCGCGTGCGCCTGCTGGGGCGCGGGCTGGTCGCGGCGCTCGTCGTCGGCGCGGCGGCGGGCGCGAGCTACCAGATCTCCCAGGACCGCGCGTGGCGCCGCGCGGCGGCCGAGCAGGCGGCGGCCGAGGCCGCGCGGCAGGCGCGACAGCGGGAGTTCATCGCCGCGTTCGTCTCGACCGCGCCGCGTCCCGACTGGTGGGACCGCGTCGCGACGCCCTACCGGGTCGACAACGTGGGCGACCTGCTCTCCACCTGGCAGGGCCATCCGCGCGGCGACGACGGCCGCGGCGAGCGGCAGTTCTTCAAGGCCGCCTACCAGGGCATCCTCGACCACCCGGACGACGCGCACCTCGTCGCCGGCGCCATCGAGCTGCTGCACTGGGTCGTGCGCGACTACCCGCACCGTCTCGCGCTGGCGCGGTTCGGGTACGCGCGCTACTTCCGCCACCGCCGGCGCACGGACAACTGCGCGAACTGCATGGTGGGGGACACGACCCAGGGGCTCGCGCAGAACCTGGGCGAGCTCTACGCGGCCGCCGGCCGCTACGACGAGGCGATCGAGGTCGGCCGGCGGCTGATCGCCGAGCGCGGCGCGGACGTGAGCCCCTACAAGCTCGCCGAGACGTGGAACCAGATCGCCTGGGCGCACTGGCGCAAGGGCGAGCGCGCGCGGGCCGTGGCGGTCGTCGGCGAGGCGCTCGCCCGCTACGGCTCCACCGAGCGGCGCGCGGAGCTCGAGCGCGCGTTGGCCTACTTCGAGCGGGAGCGCGACCGGGCGGCGCCGCGGCCGGAGTGAGGCGCGCGCCGCCGCGGGCGATCACTCGGCCTGCTTGCGGATCTGCTCCCAGAGGGCGCGCAGCCCGAGGCGGTCGCTCCACTCGGTGACGTAGCGCTCGTCGAGCTCGGGTCTCGACACGCGCAGGATCCCCAGGACGTCACGAAGGTGCGACGCCGACTCGACCTGGCAGGAGTAGAGCAGCTTGTACAGGATGACGTCCTCGGGCCGCGCGAAGTACGCGTCCACGCCCGGGAGCAGCGGAAGCTTCTGGCGCCGCGCCAGTCGGGCCCGGTCGTACGGCGTGTCGGGATTGACGTAGACGTCGATCTTCAAACCGGAGCCCGGGTGGATGATGTTGAACTGCCCGGACGTCCGGACGGCGTCCCGGGCTGATCCCTCGTCGACGTAGAACTCGTCGGCCGGGAAGCGGCGGAGGAGCGCCGGGAGGTGCTCGAGCTGGAGTGCCACGATGACGTCGACGTCGCGGGTGAGCCGGGGCTCGCCGTAGTACATCGCCGCCTGGGAGCCGCCGATCATGTACTCGGCCCCCAGCGCCTCGAGGACGTCAACGAGGTAACGGAGCAGCTCGGCCTGGGTCATCCAGCAGCCTGCGGGCCACGTGGCGCTCGATCTCCTCGCGGGACCAGCCCGGATGTCGGGCCGGAGGTACGCGGCGAGCCGATCGCGCACCAGCTCCCACGTCTCGTGGGCCAGGCGGAGCCGCTCCATACCCGACCGGGCGCGGAGCGCGCGGGCGACCTCGGGGTGAACCGCCTCGACCCGCCCGATCGTCGGTGTCATCGCGCGCGCGCTCCGGCCGTGGGCGAGTGTAGCATCTGCCGCCCTACCGGAACGCCGGGGCGATCTCCGCGATGAACCGGTCCAGGTCGCGGCGCAGCGCGTCCTGGGGCCGGAACAGGCTCGGGATGAACAGCACGTCCACGCCCGCCGCCTGGAGCTGGCGGAGCCGCGCGCGGATCTGATCCGGCGTGCCGGCCAGGCAGGTGTCGCGCGCGTCGGAGGCGTGGCGGCCCAGGCGCGCGGCGATCGTCTCGGCAAGGCGCTCGACCTCGTCCTGCCGCTCGGTGATGAGCAGCACCATGTTGGCCGAGCGCCGGATGGTCTTCGGGTCGCGGCCGACGGCGGCGCAGTGCTCGTCGAGGATCGCCCCCTTCCGCGCCAGCACCGCCGGGCCGCCCCAGACGTTCCAGTGGTCGGCGTGCTTCGCCACGATGCGGAGGGTGACGCGCTCCCCGCCGCCGCCGATCATCAGCTCGGGATGCGGCTGCTGCACGGGCTTGGGCTCGAGCGGGGCGTCCGAGAGCCGGTAGTGGCGGCCGTCGAAGTCGCTCCGGCGCCGGGTCCAGAGCGACTTCAGCACCTGGCACGCCTCGTCCAGCCGCTCCAGTCGCTCGCGCAGCGTGAGGAACGGGATGCCGTAGGCCTCGTGCTCGTTCTCCTGCCAGCCCGCGCCGAGCCCGAGCAGGAGCCGGCCGCCCGAGATGATGTCGACCTGCGCGGCCATCTTCGCGACCACGGCCGGGTGGCGGTACGTGTTGCCGAGCACGATCGTGCCGACGCGGATGCGCGGCACCAGCGCCGCCAGCGCGCTCAAGGTGCTCCACCCCTCGAGCATCGCGCCCTCGCGCTCCGGCGTGTTGGGCATGAAGTGGTCGGTCACGCAGGCGATGTCCCACCCCGTGGCCTCGACGTGGCGCCAGAGGTCCAGCACGCCCGACCAGGTCTGGGCGCCCATGCTCGTGAACAGGCCGAAACGCATGTCAGGCTCCTCGCAGCGCCGCCCACACGCGCGCCGGTGTCATCGGAAGGTCGAGATGGCTCACGCCACGGCGCGCGAGCGCGTCGAGCACGGCGTTCACCGCCGACGGCAGCGACCCCGCCACCCCCGACTCGCCGGCGCCCTTCACGCCGAGCGGGTTCGTGGTGCAGGGCACGCCGTGGTGCCCGACCCGCAGCGCGGGCAGGTCGTCCGCGCGCGGGATCATGTAGTCCATGAAGGAGGCCGTCAGCAGCTGGCCCCCCTCTCCGTAAACGACGGCCTCCCCCAGCACCTGGCCGAGGCCCTGCGCGACGCCGCCGTGGATCTGGCCCTCGACGATGGTCTCGTGCACGACGGTCCCGACGTCGTCCACCGCCGCGTAGGCGGCCACCGTCACCGCCCCGGTCTCCGGGTCGATCTCGACCTCGCAGACGTGGCAGCCGTTCGGGAAGCTCATCTGCGGCGACACGAACTTGGCGGTGCCGTCCAGACCGCCGACGAGATCCTCCGGCAGCCCCGTCAGCGTGCGCGCGCGGCGCGCCAGGTCGATGATCCCGATCGCCCGGTCGGTCCCGGCAACCTGGAAGCGGCCGTCCGCGAACTCGACGTCGAACACCGCGGCCTCGAACAGGTGCGCGGCGAGCCGCCGTCCCTTCTCGATCGCGGCGTCGCAGGCGCGCGCCGCGGCACTGCCGGCCATCATCATGGACCTCGACGCCACGCTCGGCGTGCCCACCGGAACCTCGTCGCTGTCGCCCTCGATGAGCTTGACCGCGCCCGCGTCCACGCCGAGCCTCCCGGCCACGACCAGCGGGAGGGTCGACAGGTGCCCCTGCCCGAGGGCCTGCACCCCGGTGCGCAGCGCGACGCTGCCGTCGTCCTCGAAGCGCAGGTCCACCGTCTCGTCGAGAATGCCCCCCGCGACCTCGAGGAAGCAGCCGAGGCCGATGCCGCGGAGCCGGCCCGCCCGCTCCGACGCGGCCCGCCGCTCCGGGAATCCCCTCCAGTCCGCCAGCGCCAGCGCCTTGTCCATCGCCGCCTCGAACTCGCCGCTGTCGTAGACCTGACCGTTCGGCGCCCGGTACGGCATCGCGGAGGGCGGGATCAGGTTGCGCCGCCGCAGCTCCACCCGGTCGATCCCCGTCGCCCGCGCGGCCGCGTCGATGAGGCGCTCGATGAGGTAGAGCGCCTCGGGCCGGCCCGCGCCGCGGTACGGCCCCAGCGGCGCCGCGTTCGTGAACACCATCTTCACGTCGATCTGGATGGCGGGGATCGCGTACACGCTCGACAGGCAGTTCTTCGTGTTGTTCGTCGCGAACACGGCCGCGTAGGTCGAGACGTACGCGCCGATGCCCACGCTGGTGCGCACGCGAAGCGCGAGGAATCTCCCCCGGGCGTCCAGCGCGAGCTCTCCCTCCAGGACGCCGTCCCGGCCGTGGGTGTCCGCGAGAAAGCTCTCGAGCCGGGTCGCGCACCACCTCACCGGTCGCCCCACCCGCCGGGCCGCGTAGAGCAGCGCCGCGTACTCCGCGTACGCCTGCACCTTCATGCCGAACCCGCCGCCGACGTCGTACGTGCGAACGCGGATCTTCTGCGGGGCGACCTTGAACACGCCCTCCGCCAGCAGCCGGCGAACCACCGCGACGCCCTGCGTGCTCGCGGTCAGCGTGTAGCGCTCCGCCGTCCTGTCCCACTCGGCGATCGCCGCGCGCGGCTCCAGCGCCGAGGGCGCCAGGCGCGTGTCGAGCAGCCGGACGCGCTCGACGTGCGCGGCGCGGGCGAAGGCGTCCTCGACGGCGGCCGCGTCGCCGTCGGTCCAGTCGAGGGCGATGTTGTCCGGCGCCTCGGGCCACAGCGCCCGCGTGCCGGGCGCCATCGCGCGCCCGACGTCGGACTCGGCCGGCAGCTCGGCCAGATCGGCGATCACGGCCGCGGCCGCGTCCTGCGCCTGCGCCGCGGTGTCCGCGACGACGATCGCGAGCGGCTCCCCGACGTAGCGCACGCGGTCGATCGCGAGCGGGGGCATCGCGGCGGCGACCATCGGCCTGCCGCCGCGTCCGGCGAACGAGACCAGCGGCGGGATCGCACCGAGCCCGTCGGCGGCGAGGTCGCGCCCGGTGAACACGCCGAGCACGCCGGCCTGCCCGCGCGCGCCGGTGACGTCGATCCCGCGGATCTCCGCGTGAGCCACCATCGACCGCACGAACACGGCATGGGCCTGGCCGGGCACGCCGACGTCGTCGGTGAAGCGACCGCGCCCCGTGAGCAGGGGCGGATCTTCGCTCCGCAGCGAGCCCCGGCCGCTGCCGAATCGTAGCGTGTCGTCCCGCATCCTGGAGGCCCTCCGAGGCGCGACCGTCGCGGCGGCGGCGCGGCGCGCAGCCGATTGACAGGGCGCCGAGGCGCCAAGTATAAACCCTGGCAGAGCGCAGGAACCAGCGACGCGACCGCCGCGGGCACACCTGGATGTCTCAAGGAGGAGGCGCCATGCTAGCCACCAGAGACGGGATTCGTGGATTGCCGCGGGCCCTCGCCGCCCTGCTGGTCGCACTCGGCGTCGGCACGGCGAGCCCCGCCCACGCCCAGAGCGGGCCGATCAAGATCGGCCTGCTCCCGCCGGTGACGGGCCCGCTCGCCACGCCGGGGCGCGACATGGTAGACGGCTTCAAGCTCTTCTGGGAGCAGGCGGGCTACAAGGCCGGCGGGCGCACGGTCGAGATCGTCGTCGCCGACACGACATGCAACCCCGACCAGGCGCTCACCCAGGCGCGCCGCGTCGTCCACCAGGAAAAGGTGCAGTTCATGGTCGGCCCGCTCTGCGGCCACGAGGGCCCGGCCGTGGCCCAGGTCAGCAAGGAGACGGGCGTGCCGCTCGTGATGGACGCGGCCGGGGCCGACGTCATCACCAAGTGGGACCGGACGCCGACGGTGGTGCGCACCGCGGTCTCGGCGAGCCAGATCGGCCATCCCTGGGGCGACTATCTCTACCGGGAGCTGGGCCTGCGCAACGTGACCTTCATCGGCCAGGACTACACGTGGGGCCACGAGGTCACGCTCGGCGCGGTCCGCACCTACACCGAGCTCGGGGGCAAGGTCGCCAAGATCATCTGGAACCCGATCGGGACCCGGGACTACGGCCCGACCATCGCGGCCATCCCGAAGGACACCGATGGCGTCTCCGCGGTCGTCGTGGGCGTGGATCGCGTGCGGCTGTTCGAGGCGTGGTTCAACTTCGGGATGGACAAGAAGCTCAAGATCTTCGGCGGCTACTGGCTGCACCAGGACGTGCTGCCGCAGATGGACGACCGCGCCATCGGGCTCATCGGCAACTCCCTGCACTACGCGGCGGGGCTCGAGACGCCGGAGAACCGCGCCTTCACCGACGCGTTCGCCCGGAAGCACAAGCGGCTTCCCTCCTGGTTCGCCGAGTCGGCGTACACGGCCGCCCTGTGGACCAAGACGGCGATCGACTCGATCAACGGCACGGTGGAGGATCGCGCGGCCTTCCTCAGGGCGATGCGCACGGTCCGGGTCAACGCGCCCCGCGGTCCGGTACGCATGGACGAGTACGACAACCCGATCCAGAACGTGTACATCTCCCGGATCCAGAAGATCAAGCATCCGCTGCTCGGCGACGTCCTCACCAATGTGCCGTTCAAGACGTACGAGGCGGTGTCCCAGTTCTGGAAGTGGACGCCCGCGGAATTCCTGAAGCGGGGACCCTACAAGCGGTGACCCGGGCCCTGGGCGACACGCCGCGCGGCCGCAGCGTCGCTGCGGCCGGCGGCGCATCGCTCCGTTCCGTCCGATGACCAGCAGCGCCGTCCTGCAGGCGATCAACGGCACCTCGCTTGCCGCGCTGCTCTTTCTGCTCGCCAGCGGGTTCACGCTCACGTTCGGCCTGCTGCGCGTCGTGAACATGGCGCACGGCGCGTACTACCTGCTCGGCGGCTACGTCGGGCTCACCGTCGCGGAGCGCACCGGCAGCTTCGCCCTCGCCATCCTGGGCGGCGGCGCCAGCATCGTGGTGCTCGGATACTTGATCGACCGCTTCCTCATCCGCCACACCGGCGACAACCACCTCGCCCAGGTGCTGCTCACCGTCGGCGTCGCGTTCGTGATCGGCGACGTGTCGCTGGCGGTCTGGGGAGGCGACAGCCTCAAGGTGCCCGTGCCCGTGGCCTTGCGCGGCGCGATGGAGTTGCCCGGCGGGCTCGTGTACCCCACCTACCGCTTCGTTCTCATCCTCTTCGGGATCCTCGTCGGCGCCGCCCTCTGGATCCTCTACCGGAAGACCCAGATCGGCGCGGTCGTCCGCGCCGGCGTGGACGACCGCGAGCAGGTGAGCGCGACGGGGATCAACATCGACCGCCTGTTCGCGCTGGTCTCGGCGCTGGCCTCCTTCCTCGCGGGCATGGCCGGCGTGGTCGGCGGCGCGTTCCTCACGCTCTATCCCGGCGCCGACTGGGAGATCCTCGTCGTCGCGCTGGTCGTCGTCATCGTCGGCGGGCTCGGCAGCCTGGAGGGGGCGATGCTGGGCGCGCTGATCGTCGGCCTCCTCGACGCCTACGGGCGCTGGCTGCTGCCGGAGTTCTCCTACTTCGTCCTCTTCGGTCCGATGGCGGTGCTGCTCCTCGTCCGGCCGCGCGGCATCTTCGGCAGGGACGTCTGATGCCCCGCGCGGGCCGCATCGCCCTCGCCCTGACCGCTCTCACCGCGGCCGTGCTCCTGCCGCAGGTCGCCGGGCCGTTCTGGACCGGGCTCGTGACCCAGATGTACATCTTCGGCCTGCTCGCGCTCTCGGTCGACCTCCTCCTCGGCCACGCCGGCCTGTTCTCGCTCTGCCACGCGTCCTTCTTCGCGATGGCCGCCTACACGACGGCGATTCTCCAGGTGCGCTACGCCGTGCCGACCGCGCTGGCCGCGCCCGCCGGCGTCCTGGCCGGCACGCTCCTCGCCCTCGTCCTCGGGCTGGCGGTCCGCACCCGCGGCGTCTACTTCATCCTGATCACGATCGCGTTCGGCTACGTCGTCTGGGGCGTGGCCCACCGCTGGTCGTCGTTCACCGGCGGCGACAACGGCGTCACCAACGTGCCCTTCCCCGCCGTCGGCGCCTGGCGGGTCGAATCCCACACCGAGTACTACTACCTGGTGCTGGCGGTCGTCCTCCTGTGCGCGCTCGGCTACCGGATCCTCGTCGCCTCGCCCTTCGGCCTCGCCCTGCGGGGCATCAAGGCGAGCGAGACGCGGATGCGGAGCCTGGGCTTCGCCTGCGGCCTGCACCTGTACGCGGCCTTCGTCGTCTCCGGGGCGCTCGCGAGCCTGGCCGGCGTGCTCTACGTCTACTACAACCGCTTCGTCAACCCGGTCGCCGCGTCCTTTCCCGTCTCGGTCGAGGCCGCCCTCATGGCGATCATCGGCGGCACCGGGACCATCGTGGGGCCGTTCATCGGCTCGTGGATCATGCTGGGGTTGCGCAACTGGGTCAGCAGCTTCTTCGCGCTCTACGCGTCCGTGATGGGGCTCGTGTTCATCGCGGTGGTGCTCTGGGCGCCCGACGGGCTCGTCGGCCTCGCGGGCCGCCTGCGCGCGCGGGCGCAGAAGGCGGGCGCCGGGTGAGCGCGGTCCTCCCCGCGATCGAGGTCGGCGACCTGACCAAGGAGTTCGACGGCCTGCGTGCCGTCGACCGCGTCTCCCTCGCCGTCGCCGCCGGGGAGCGCCGCGTGCTCATCGGCCCGAACGGCGCGGGCAAGACGACGCTCTTCCACTGCATCACCGGGACGCTCCGGCCCTCCGCCGGCCGCGTCGCGCTCTTCGGGCAGGACGTGACCCGTCTCCCCGAGCACCGCCGCACGGCCCTCGGCATGGGACGCACCTTCCAGATCTCGAACGTCTTCGCCGAGCTGTCGCTCCTCGAGAACCTGGTCCTCGCCATCCTGGGGACCGACCGGCGCAAGTGGGCGCCCCACGCGCCCGTGGGCGCCTTCGAGGCGGTCTGCCGGCGCGCCCGCGAGGGCCTCGGCGCCGTCGGGCTCGCCCACCGAGCCGAGCAGGCCGCGAGGCTCCTCTCCTACGGCGAGCGCCGGCAGCTCGAACTGGCCCTCGCGCTGAACTCGAACCCCCGGGTCCTGTTCCTCGACGAGCCGTGTGCCGGGCTCTCGCCGAGCGAGCGCCAGCGGATCTCGCGGATGATCGGCGCGCTGCCGCGCGCCATCACCGTGGTGATGATCGAGCACGACATGGACGTGGCACTGGGGCTCGCGGACCGGGTGACGGTCCTGCACCGCGGCCGGGTGATCCTCGAGGGCACGCCGGCCGAGGTGCAGGCCAATCCGGAGGTGCGCGACGTCTACTTCGGCCATGTCTGAGCCCCTGCTCCGCGTCAGGGAGATCCACACCTACTACGGCGACAGCTACGTGCTGCAGGGCGTCAGCCTCGAGCTGCACGAGGGCCGGATCGTCGCGATCCTCGGGCGCAACGGGATGGGCAAGACCACCCTGATCCGCTCCGTGGCGGGGCTCACCCCGCCGCGCCGGGGGGACGTGATCTTCAAGGGACGCCCGCTCCGCGACCAGCCGCCGTACGCGATCGCGCAGCAGGGCATGGCGATCGTGCCCCAGGGGCGGCGCATCTTCCGGTCCCTCAGCGTCCGCGAAAATCTCTTGTTGCCGACCAGCCGGCTCGCCCGGCCCGCGGCCGGCGCCGGCGCCCGGCGGACGCGCTGGGACCTCGACGGAATCCTCGAGGAGTTCCCGCAGCTCGCCGAGCGGATCGATCACCCCGGCGGCACGCTCAGCGGCGGCGAGCAGCAGATGCTCGCGGTCGGCCGGGCCCTCATGGCGAACCCCGACCTGATCCTGATGGACGAGCCCTCGGAGGGACTCGCGCCCCTCCTGGTGCGCCAGATCGAGCGGATCATGCAGAGCGTCCGCAAGCACGGCCACTCCATCCTGCTCGTCGAGCAGAACTTCGAGCTGGCCATGTCGGTCGCCGACCACATCCACGTCCTCGCGTCCGGCCGCTTCGTCTTCCAGGGCACGCCCGGGGCGCTCTCCCGCGAGGGCGAGGTCCTCGACCATCACCTCGGCGTCTCCGGACGCCGGTAAGGAGCTCTCCCATGCCCGCGCGCCACGCGCTCGCCCCCTCGCCCGAGACGGTCCACTGGGGCTACTTCGACGCCGCGATCCCGCCGCGGCTGACGGTCGAGTCGGGCGACACCATCACGGTCGACACCGTCTCGGGCGGCAGGGTCGAGGTCGCCGACCTCTCGATCATGCGGCCGGACCATCGCGCGATCGTCGAGACGCTCCGGCCGGTGCTCGGCCCGCACATCCTCACCGGGCCGATCGCGGTGCGCGGCGCCGAGCCCGGCGACACGCTCGAGGTGCGCATCGAGTCCATCGAGCTGTCGGCCGACTGGGGCTGGAACGTGATCCGCCCTCTCAAGGGCACACTGCCGGAGGACTTCCCGGCGTTCCAGCGCCGCCTCATCCCGATCGACCGGACGACGGGGACGGCGACGCTGCCCTGGGGGCCGACGCTGCGGCTCCGGCCCTTCTTCGGCATCCTGGCGACGGCGCCCCGCCCCGAGTACGGCACGATCTCGTCGATCGAGCCGCGCGAGTTCGGCGGCAACCTGGACAACAAGGAGCTGGTGGCCGGCTCGTCGCTGTTCCTCCCGGTGTTCGTGCCCGGGGCGAACTTCTCCGCGGGCGACGGCCACGCGGTGCAGGGCGACGGCGAGGTCTGTCTCACGGCGCTCGAGACCTGCCTGACCGGCACCTTCCAGCTCCTCCTGCACAGGGGACGGAGGCTCGCCTTTCCGCGCGCCGTGACGCCGACCCACTACGTCACCATGGGGATGGACCCGGACCTCGACGACGCGGCGAGGCAGGCCCTGCGCGACATGATCGCCTGGCTCATGGAGCTCGAGGGCTGGCAGCGCGACGACGCCTACGTCTTCTGCAGCCTCGCGTGCGACCTGCGCGTCACGCAGCTCGTCGACGGCAACAAGGGCATCCACGCGATGGTGAGCCGCGACCTGCTGGGCCCGCCCGCTTCCCGGTGAAGCGCTTCCTCCGCGGTGGTATCATCGCCGGCATTTCCGCCACCAGGGAGGAGACCTCATGACACGTCTCATGCTCAGCCTGGCCGTCATCGGCCTGACGCTTACGACCGTGGCCGCCCCCGCCCTCGCGGGCCAGGAGGTCACGTACTCCGCCAACGGCACGACCCTCAAGGGCTACATCGCCCGCCCGGCGAAGGCCGACGGCAAGCGCGCCGCCGTGCTCGTCGTGCACGAGTGGTGGGGCAACAACGACTACCTGCGCAAGCGCGCCGACATGCTCGCCGGGCTCGGCTACGTGGCCCTGGCGCTCGACATGTACGGCGACGGCAAGACCGTCACGCATCCCAAGGACGCCGGCGCGCCCGACGACTCCTTCGTCAAGCCCGAGCAGATCGAGGCGTTCAAGAAGGAGATGCAGGCGGCCGGCGTGGACTACCGCTTCGTCAGCTACCCGGGCGCCGTCCACGGCTTCACCAACCCCGCGGCGACCGAGAACGGCAAGAAGTACAACCTGCCGCTCGCCTACAATGCGGAGGTGGACCGGCAGTCCTGGGAGGAGATGCGCAAGCTCTTCGGCACGGCCCTCAAGTGACCGGGGGGACGCCCCGCTGCGCCCCTGGGTGAGCCTCGCCCTCGGGGGGCTCGCGACGGCGCTGCTGCTCGGCGCCGGGCCCTCGGGCGCGGTCCGCGTGGACGACTGGGAGTCACGCCAGGCGGGCCCCCTCGACCTCGGCGGCGCGTGGCGGACCTATCCGTTCTACGAGCGCCCGGCGTTCAAGCAGCCGCCGGCGATCGTCGTGGACGACGGCCGCCACGCGCTCCGCCTCACCACCGACAACGAGTCCGCGAGGCTCGGGCGCGCGCTGAAGGTCGACCTGCGACGCACCCCCCGGCTGGTCTGGGAGTGGAAGCCCCTCGTCCTGCCCGAGGGCGGCGACGTCCGGGACCGCCGGCGCAACGACCAGGCCGCCCGGGTGATGGTCGTGTTCGAGGGGATGAAGGGCATCGCGTACGTCTGGGACACGACCGCGCCGGTCGGCGCCGAGACCCAGCCGGACCTGTTCGAGATCTTCCAGCGCGTGCTGATCGTCGTCCGCTCGGGCCCGGCCGGCGTCGGCCGGTGGCACCGCCAGACGCGGGACGTCGCAGAGGACTACCGGCGCGTCTTCGGGGACGAGCCGCGCCCGACGAACTTCGTCGGCCTGGAGGCCCACTCCAACGACACCCGGAGCCGGAGCGCGGCGCTGTTCGGCGCGGTGTACTTCGAGCCGCGGTAGACCGCCGGAAGAAAGTCGGCGCCCAGAACATCCAGGTGTGTGCGAGCAAGAAGTTCCTCGACCGGTTCAACCTCTGGCCGGGCCAGCCGGACGCGGTCGTAAGTCCCCTCGCGGAGGCGCTCGAGCGCCTGCGCCCCGCCGACTTGCGCTACACTTGCGCGGGCCTGTGCCGGCCGAGTCCGAAGACCGAGGTGGGACGCCGATGGAGCCTATGTTCATCCGTACCAGAGAGCAGCAGGCGATCCTGGACACGGTGCGCCGTTTCGTCGAGCACCAGGTGCTGCCGCGAGCGGCGGCGCTGGACGCCAGGCAGGATCCCGCGGAGTGCTACTCGTGGGAGATCGTCGAGCGGGCGCACGAGGTCGGCCTCCGCACCATGACGCTCGGCAGGGAGTACGGCGGCCTCGGCACCGATTCGCTCACCACGGCCATGGTGATCGAGGAGCTGGGGCGGGGCGACCTCGGGGTGTCGGTGATCTTCGCCCAGACGCTGAAGATCGCCCAGATCATGCAGAAGGCGCTGAACGAGGAGCAGCGCGGGCGCGTGCTGCCGGCATTCGCCAGGGACCCGCGGGGCATGCTCGCCATCGGCATCACCGAGCCCGATCACGCGTCCGACTACCTGCTGCCGCACCCGACCCCGTTCAGCACCAGGGGCGTCAAGACCGCCGGCGGCTGGATCGTCAACGGCATGAAGCACTTCATCTCCAACGGCAACCGAGCCAGCCACTACCTCGTGTTCGTGCAGACCGAGAAGGACCGGCCGCTGGCCCGGGGCTCGACCTGCTTCCTCCTGGAGCGCGACCGCCCGGGGTTCACGATCGGCCTGGTCCACGACAAGATGGGCGAGCGCCTCGCCAACAACGCCGAGCTCGTCTTCCAGGACTGCGTCATCCCCGACGCGAACGTCGTCGGCGCGGTCGGTCACGGCTTCGACGTGCTCGCCGAGTTCTTTCCGCAGTCGAACGCCTACGCCGGGGCCAGCGTCCTCGGCGTCGCCGTGGCGGCGTACGAGAAGGCGGTCCAGTGGGCGAGGGTGCGCGTCCAGGGGGGTCGGCCGCTGATCGAGCACGACGGCGTCCGCGCCCAGCTGGCGGAGATGCGCATGCTGATCGACGCCTCCCGCTCCTACATCCACCGCGCCTGCTGGCTCGCCGACCATCAGGAGCACGGCTGGGACCGGACGCTCGGCGCGCTGCCCAAGGTCATGGCCTCGCAGGCGGCCTGGAAGGTCGCGACCTGGTGCCTCGAGATCCACGGCGGCCACGGCTACATGAGGGAGGCCGGCGTCGAGAAGCTCGTGCGCGACGCGGCCGCCTTCCTGCACTCGGACGGCGCCAACCGCACGCTGTTCCTCAAGGCCGCGAACTTCATGTTCGCCGAGTGAGGAGGATCCCATCAAGGCCCTGGTCCTGCACGCGCCCGGCGCCCCGTTCAGGCTCGAGCAGCTTCCCGATCCGGCCGCCGGCCCGGGCGAGGCGGTGGCGCGCGTGCTGGCGTGCGGCTCGGGCCTCACCATCCAGCACTACAAGGCCGGGCGCATCCCGCTCGCGTGCCCGCGCGTCATCGGCCACGAGATCACCGGCGAGATCGTCGAGGTCGGCGCGGGCGTGACCGGCCTCCGGGTGGGCGACGCGGTGACCGCGTACTACTATCTCTTCTGCGGTCACTGCCGCATGTGCCTCGCCAACCTGGAGCCGCTCTGCGAGAACTCCGGCGGCAACGTCGGCAAGGAATGCGACGGCGGCTACGCCGAGTACGTCAGGCTCCCGGCGCGCAACTTCCTGCCGCTCCCGGCGGGCCTCGACCACCGCGCTCACGCGGCCGAGATCGGCGTCATCTCCGACGCCCTCGCCACGCCCTACAAGGTGAACCGCCGGACGCGCACCCGGCCCGGCGAGACGGTCGCCGTGTTCGGCGCCGGGGGCGGCCTCGGCATCCACCAGATCATGCTGTCGAAGTGGGCCGGCGCGCGGGTGATCGCGGTCGACATCGCCGCCGAGAAGCTCGGCGCCTGTCGCCAGGCCGGCGCCGACGAGACGGTGGACGCCGCCCGCAGCGACGTCGCCGGGGCGCTGCGCGACCTGACCGGCGGACGCGGCGTCGACGTCGCCGTGGATTACGTTTCCACGAGCGCGACCCTGGAGCAGGCGGTCCAGGCGCTCGCCGTCAGGGGACGGCTGGTCACGCTCGGAGGCGCCGGCCAGGTCTTCCGGGTGGACGCCCGCCAGATGCTCCTGAAGGAGCTCGACCTGCTCGGCAGCCGCTACGTCACGCGCGCCGAGATCCTCGAGACCCTCGAGCTCGTCGCCCGCGGCGCGGTGTGGCCGATGGTCACCGACATCCGCCCCATGGCCGAGGCGGAGGCCCTGCACGAGCGCATCGAGCGGGGCGCGGTCATCGGCCGCGCGGCCCTGCTGATCCGGGACCCGGCGTCCTTCGAGCCGCGGTAGGCGGGCGCACGCGACGGCGCCGTGGACCGGGTCAGCTCCGCCCGGCGAGCTTGCGCCCCTGCTCGAGCACCGCGAACGAGCGCGGCGCGCTCGGCATGAGAAAGCGGTAGCCGCTCGCGATCAGGCGCTCGATGTTGCGCGCGTCCGGGTGGGGATGGCCGCACGGGACGCCGTGCTCACGGCAGATCGCGAGGATGCGGTCGATCGCCGCGGCGACGACGGGATGCTCGTAGGCCCGCGGGTGGCCCAGCTCCTGGCTCAGGTCGCCCTCGCCGATCAGGACCACGCCGATCCCCGGAACCTCCTTCAGGATCCGGGGGAGATTCTCGATCGCCCGCACCTCCTCGCACTGGATGATCACGAGGATCTCCCCCTGGGGCGCCAGCGGCCACACGTCGGCGCGCGCGTAGTACTCCTGCTGCGAGAGCCCCCAGTACCGCGCGGCGCGCATCGGCGCGTCGCCCCGGATGCCCGGCGGGTCGTGGAGCGGCGCGCCCGGCAGCCGCGGATAGCGGCAGGCGCTGACGGCGTTCCGCGCCTCCGCCACGGTGCTCACGTGCGGGAAGATGATGCCGAACACGCCGATGTCGAGCACCTGCTTGGCGATCCACTGGTTCATCTCGCCGCCGTTGGGCGGGATCCGCACGAGCGGCGTCACCCTGGGCGCGAGCGTGCCGGCGTCGAGGATCTGGCGCCGGTCCAGCATGTACTGCAGCGCGTCGCGCAGCCCCGTCGTGGTCAGCGGGGCGTGCTCCATCTCGAAGGCGACGCCGTCGAGGGGAGAACCGGCCAGGGCGACGGCGTGCTCGATGTCCACGGGGGCGAATCCGACGAACGCCGTCGTGCCCTGCTCGAGCGCCTTGATCACACCGTTGAGGCGAGGGATCTCCGGCATGGATGCGCCTTTCTCCCGTCGCGAGCTACCGTGCGTCGAGCTTCGCGCTCAGGCGGCTGTAGACCCTCCGCGCGTTGCCCTCGAAGATCTTACGCCGGTCTTCCGCCGTCAGCCACGGAATCGCGTCGACGTAGCGCTTGGTGTCGTCGAAGTGGTGCCCGGTCTCCGGGTCGATGGAGCGGACGGCGCCCACCGTCTCCGAGGCGAAGAGGATGTTGTCGAGCGGCACGACCTTCACCAGCACCTCGATCCCGGGGAGGTGGTACACGCACGTGTCGAAGAAGACGTTGTGCAGCAGGTGCTCCCCGAGGGGCGGCCGCCCCATGTCCTGCGCCAGCCCGCGATAGCGCCCCCAGTGGTACGGCACGGCGCCGCCGCCGTGCGGGATGACGAACTTCAGGGTCGGGAAGTCCCCGAACAGGTCGGCGGTCAGGAACTGCATGAACGCCGTCGTGTCGCCGTTGATGTAGTGGGCGCCGGTGAAGTGGAAGGCGGGGTTGCACGACGAGCTGACGTGGACCATCGCCGGCACGTCGAGCTCGACCATCTTCTCGTAGAGCGGATACCACCAGCGGTCGGTCAGCGGCGGGTCGGTCCAGTAGCCGCCCGACGGGTCCGGGTTCAGGTTGCATCCCACGAAGCCGAGGTCCTTCACGCAGCGCTCGAGCTCCTCCACGCAGGTGGCCGGCGGCACGCCCGGCGACTGGGGGAGCTGGCAGACGCCGACGAAGTTGCGGGGGTAGAGGGCGCAGACGCGTTGGATCAGGTCGTTGCAGACCTCGGACCAGTGCAGGCTCGTCGTCGCGTCGCCGACGTGATGGGCCATGCCGGCCGCCCGGGGCGAGAAGAGCGTGACGTCGGTCCCGCGCTCCCGCTGGAGCCGGAGCT
>Ga0154747_1286_pt2 | contig 17527 bp, 16 predicted proteins | sample Rifle2008BG16ft_FD_105755 | JGI IMG/M metagenome (GOLD analysis project Ga0154747, IMG submission 105755) | Candidatus Rokubacteria bacterium RBG_16_73_20 | reverse complement strand
GCCGCACGACGGTGCGCTCGGCGAGCACGGGCACCACGCGCGCCACGCCGAGCTCGGTGGCGGCGCGCACGATCTGCTCCATCTTGTCGCCCTTCGCCACGGACTGGGCGAGCGTGACCCGGAGCGGGGACTCGCCGGCGCTCGCGGCGGCGCCGACCAGGGTGCCGGTCGCGAGCTCGCCCACGGTCTCGACGCGCACCGTCCAGGCGCGCCCCGCGCCGTCCGTGGCGATCACGGTGTCCCCGGGGCCGAGGCGCAGCACCCGCACCAGGTGGCGCGACTCGGCGCGGTCGAAGGTGACGCGCCCGCCCGCGAGCCGCTCAGGCGCGATCGTGAAGCGCCGCACGCGACGCCCGCCCGCGCGGGCCCGGCTCCCGCCGGAACTGCAGGGTCGTCCAGCCCTCGACCGACACCCGGGCGCGGGGGGTGAACCCGTGGGCCCCGAGCGCCTCGCCCACGCCCGACGCCTCCGCGTCGAGGATGCCGCCGAGGATCAGCGCCCCGCCCTCCGTCACCCACCGGCCGTAGCGCACGGCCAGGCGCAGATGCGCGGCGGTCAGGAGGTTCGCGACGACGAGCGGCGCGTCGGGCGCGTCCAGGCCGCCCGCTCCGCCGAGCACGCACCGCACGCGGTCGCAGACGCCGTTGCGCGCGGCGTTGGCGATCGCCGAGGCGACCGCGTCGGGGTCCTCGTCCACCGCGAGCACGGAGCCGACGCCGAGCCGCGCCGCGGCGATCGCGAGGATGCCCGAGCCCGTGCCGAGGTCGATCGCGCGCGTCGGCGTCGCCCCGCGCGCGAGCAGCGCCTCCAGCCTGAGGAGGCAGCCCATCGTGCTGCCGTGCTGGCCCGTGCCGAACGCGCGGCCCGGCTCGATCGTGATCACCAGGCGCCCCGTGCGCGGCGGCCGGTCCCAGGGCGGGGCCACCAGCAGCGAGCGTCCGACGGGGACCGGCCGGAAGTGGGCGCGCCACGCGTCGGCCCAGTCCTCGTCCGCCAGGGCGACGACGCTCGGCTCGCCCGGCGCGTCGAAGCCGAGCGCGCGCAGGCCGTCGAGGTAGACACGCACGCGCTCCTCGAGCGCGGCGGCGAACTCGGTCTTCGGGAAGAACGCGCGCAGCCGGGGCGGCTTGCCCGCCGCCTCCTCCTCGACGACGCCGAGGGCGCCGAGCTCCCACGCGAAGTTCGTGAGCCCCTCGGACACCTCGGGGCCCACGGGGACGCTGAGCTCCCAGTAACGGGAGGACGACATCGGCCTCAGCCGAGCAGCTTCTTCATGCGCTCGAGGAACGCCGCCGTCAGGGGGCCGCGCACGCTGCGGCTCGCGGCCTCGAACGCCTCGAGCGCCGCGCGCTGCCGGTCGTCGAGCTTGTGCGGCACCTCGAGGACGAGCCGGTAGCAGGCGTCGCCCCGGCCGCGCTGGCGCAGGTGCGGCATGCCCTTGCCCCTGAGGCGGAGGATCTCGTGCGGCTGGCTGCCCGCCGGGATTTTGAGCTTCGTGGTGCCGTCGAGCACCGGCACCTCGACCTCGGCGCCGAGCGCGAGCTGCGCGAAGGACACCGGCACGTCGCAGTGAAGGTCGGCGCCGTCTCGCGCGAAGAGGTCGTGCTCGCGGATGCGGAGCAGCACGTAGAGATCGCCCGGCGGGCCCCCGTAGAGCCCGCCCGAGCCCTCGCCCGCGAGGCGGAGCTGCATCCCGTCCTCGACGCCGGCGGGGATCTTGACCGCGAGCAGGTGCTCGGCGCGCCGCCGCCCCTCGCCGCGACACCGCTTGCACGGGTTGCGGTTGAGCTGGCCCGCGCCCTGGCACTTCGGGCACGGCTGCGCCACCGTGAGGAACCCGTGGCTCCGGCGGACCTCGCCGCGGCCGTGGCACAGCTCGCACGGTTCGAGGCGGCTGCCCGGCTCGACGCCGGCGCCGCCGCAGGCCTCGCACGACTCCAGGCGCGGGATCTGGACCTTCGTGTCGACGCCCGCCGCGGCCTCCTCGAGCGCGATCTTCAGCTCGTACTGCAAGTCTTCGCCGCGCGCCGCGCGCGAGCGCCGCCCGCGCGGGGCGCCCGAGAAGAAGTTCTCGAAGATGTCCTCGAAGAGCGAGCCGAAGCCCGGGTCGCCGAAGCCGGGCCCCGCGCCCGGGCCCGCCGTGCCGAAGCGGTCGAAGTGGGCGCGCCGATCCGGATCGGAGAGCACGGCGTACGCCTCGTTGGCTTCCTTGAAGCGCCCCTCGGCGTCCTTGCTGCCCGGGTTGCGGTCGGGGTGGTGCTGCATCGCGAGCTGGCGGTACGCCTTCTTGATCTCGGCGTCGCTCGCCTCACGCGGGACGCCGAGGACCTCGTAGTAGTCGCGCGCCACCTAGGCGCCGCCCTCGTCCGGCGCGGCCGCGACGGCGACGAGCGCCGCGCGCAGCACGCGGCCGTGCAGCAGGTAGCCGGGCAGCTGCTCGGCGACGACCGTGTCGGGTGCGGCATCCGGGCTCGGGACGCGGGCGATCGCCTCGTGGCGGGTCGGGTCGAAGGGCTGGCCGACCGCCGAGTAGCGGGTGACGCCGGCGCGCTCGAGCACCTTGAGCAGCTCGCGCTGGATCAGCTCGACGCCCTCCAGCAGGGAGGCGACGTCGCTTGCCTCGCCCGTCGAGCCGCCCGCGGCTCGCACCGCCGCCAGCGCGCGGTCGAGATTGTCGAGCACGGGGATCAGGTCGCGGAGCAGCGCCTCGTTCGCGTACCGGACGTACTCCTCGCGGTCGCGCTGCGCGCGCCGCCGGACGTTGTCGGCCTCGGCGAGCGCCCGGAGGAGGCGGTCCTGCTTGTCGTCGAGCTGGCGGCGGAGCTCCTCGACCTCGGAGCGCGGCTCCTCGGCGGGCGCGTCCCCGGAGAGCGGGGCGTCGGTCATCGGTGCGTCATCCATGCCTGTGGATTATAACAACGCCGCCGCGACCCCGCCCTCGTCGCGGTCGGGGCGGTGCTGCGAGGCTGTGCGGGGTGCCGGGGCCTTGCGAGCCCCGTGTTGTCAGGGTGACCAGAGCCGCCGACTCTCGGGATCGGGCGCGAGCAATGGAGCTGCCGTGGGCGAGCAGGGTCCCGGCACCCCGCACGGCCTCGTCGCGCCACCACGAACGAGGGCCGTTACGAGGGCAGGTAGAGGTCCTGGCGAGCCCGCGAGAGCGCCTCGGTGACGTGCCGTGCCGTCTCGTTGACGACCGCGATCACCTCGGGGTAGGGGAGGCGTCGCGGGCCGACGACGCCGAGGATGCCGACGACCTGGTCGCGGTACAGGTACGTCGAGGTGATCAGCGAGCACTCCCGCATCTCGGCGTACGGGTTCTCCTCGCCGATCGTCACACGCAGGCCCTCGTCGGCCGCGAGCGAGGTCATGAGGTCGGCGAGCCGCTCCTTGTGCTCGAGCGTCCGCAGCAGCTCGCGCGTGGTCTCGATGTCCCAGAACTCCGGATGGTCGAGCATGTTGATCGCGCCGCTGACGTAGAGCGTGCGCCCCCGGAGGAGCGAGACGATCTGCTCGGTGACCGCGCGCGCCCGGGTGTGGAGCGTGTCGAGTGGGTCGCTCGGCGCCGCCTCCATCTCCACGACCTCCTGGACGGTGCGCCCGGCGAAGCGCCGGGTCAGCGCGCGGCCGACCGCGCGGACCTCGTCCGCGGCGAGCGGAGGGTCGAGCGTGACCGCGCGCGCCGTCACCCACCCCGCGTCGGTTACGATGACCGCGAGCGCCCGGTCCTCCTCGAGCGGCATCAGGTCCACGCGCGCCAGCGTCGTCTGCTGCAGGGGCGGCGCGAGGAGCAGGCCCGTGAGCTTCGTCACGGTCGACAGGTGCGAGGAGGTCCGCTCCATGAAGCCGTCCACGCCCGAGCGGCGTGTCGGCAGCGTGTCCCGCGCCACCGCGGTCTTCGCCGGACGCGCGGGCGGGAACGAGCTCACGTAGAAGCGGTACGCCGCGTCGGTCGGCACGCGGCCGGCGCTCGTGTGCGGCTGGACGAGGTAGCCCAGGTCCTCGAGGTCGGCCATCGCGTTGCGGATCGTCGCCGGCGACAGGCTCGGGAAGTGCCGCTTGCAGAGCACGCGGGAGCCGACCGGCTCGGCGGAGTCGATGTACTCGCGGATGACCGCGATCAGGACGTCGCGATGACGGGCATCCATCTGCCCGGGATTATAGCAATTCGACGAAGAGCGCGTCGGAGAGCAGGAACCCTTCCTCGCTGAGCCGCACGCGGTCGCCCGCGTCGCCGAGGAGGCCGCGCGCGCGCCACGCCTCGACGCGGCGTCCGAGTGGCGGGTCGCCGGCGAGGCGCGCCTCGAGCCACGCGCGCGGCACGCCGTCGGCGGTGCGAAGCCCGAGGATCAGGCGCTCGGCGCGGCGCTGGCGGGGCGTGAGGATCTCCGACGCGTCGACCGGGAGCGCGCCCCGCTCGAGTGTCTCGACCCAGCGGGGCGTCGCCCGGATGTTCGTGTAACGGAGGCGGTCGACGAACCCGCAGGCGCCGGGTCCGACGGCGAGGTATTCCGCCGCGCGCCAGTAGGTCAGGTTGTGGCGCGCGCGGAAGCCCGGCCGCGCGAAGTTGGAGATCTCGTAGTGCTCGAAGCCGCGCGCCGCCGCGGCGCGCGCGAGCCGCCAGTACTGCTCGACCACCAGGTCCTCGGGCGGGAGGCCCGGGACGCCCGCGGCGGCCCAGCGGCTGCCCGCGTCGAGGGTGAGCGCGTACGCGGAGAGGTGCTCGGGCTCCCAGCCGAGCACGGCCTCCAGCGTGCCGGCGAAGCCGTCCGCGTCGAGCCCGGGGAGGCCGTACATGAGGTCCACGCTCACGTTGGCGAATCCCGCCTCGCGCGCGGCCGCGAACGCGGCGCGCGCGCCGCGGGCGTCGTGGAGCCGGCCGAGCCGTGCGAGGAGCGCGTCGTCCAGGGACTGCACGCCGAGGCTCAGGCGGGTGACGCCGGCGGCGCGGTAGCCCTCGAGCTTCGCGCGCGTGACGCTCTCCGGGTTGCACTCGACCGTCACCTCCGCGTCGGGCGCCAGCTCGAAGCGGGCGCGCAGCCGCTCGAGGACGGCGGCGAGCTCGGCGGCGGCGAGCAGCGAGGGCGTACCGCCTCCGAAGAAGACCGTCGCGATCCGCACGCGCGGCGCCCAGGCGAGCCCGCCGAGGAGGTCGAGCTCGCGCTCGAGCGCCGCCAGGTAGGGCGCGATCGCGCCGTCCTCGAGGGGGGCGGTGTTGAAGCTGCAGTAGCCGCAGCGCTGCGCGCAGAACGGGACGTGGACGTAGAACCCCAGGGACTCCGACGCCGGCGGGTTGTCCGCCAGGAGGGCGCCGGCGCGCGCTACGGGATGTAGTTCGCCAATCGCCACCAGCGGAGCCAGTGCCGGTCGCTGTCCCACGACCAGTAGATGAGGAAGGCCTTGCCCTTGATCTTCTCCCGCCGGACGAAGCCCCAGTAGCGGCTGTCCTGCGAGTTGTCCCGGTTGTCGCCCATCACGAAGTACGAGTCCGGCGGCACGACCGTGGGTTCGCAGGCGTACGCGTAGCCGCAGTAGGTGTCGGATCCGAGGCGCGTCGTCCCCACCTCCGCGTGCTTCGTGTAGGGCTCGGTGAGCGGCTGGCCGTTCACGAACACCTGCCGCCCGCGGACCAGGATCCGGTCGCCGGGGGTCCCGACGATGCGCTTGATGAAGTCACGGCGCTCGTCCTGCGGGTACTTGAAGACGATGATGTCGCCCCGCTGCGGCGCGCGGAGACCCGGCAGGTGGGTGTCCGTGAACGGGATCTCGGGACCGTAGAGGAACTTGTTCACGAGGATGTAGTCGCCGACGAGGAGGGTGTCCATCATCGAGCCCGACGGGATCGTGAAGGCCTGGACGACGAGGGTGCGGATGACCAGCGCCAGCAGGATGGCGATGACGATCGCCTCGACGTACTCGCGCGTGACCGACTTCTTGCGGCGCTGGGCCCGGACCGGCTCCGCCGGCAGGCTCCGGGCTTCCGGGGAGCCCGGGACGCGCGCCTCGATCTCGTGCTCGTCCATGCTCAGCTCTTCAGCACCGACAGGAACGCCTCCTGCGGGACCTCGACGCGGCCGACCTGCTTCATCCGTTTCTTTCCCTCCTTCTGGCGCTCCAGGAGCTTGCGCTTGCGGGTGATGTCACCGCCGTAGCACTTCGCGGTGACGTTCTTGCCCATCGCCTTCACGGTCTCGCGCGCGATGACCCGGCTGCCGATCGCCGCCTGGATCGCGACCTCGAAGAGCTGGCGCGGGATCACCGCGCGCAGCTTCTCGACGAGGACCTTGCCCCGTTCGTACGCCTTGTCGCGGTGGACGATGATCGAGAGCGCGTCCACGGGGTCGCCGTTGAGGAGGATGTCGAGCTTGACCAGGTCCGAGGGCCGGAAGTCGGCGAACTCGTAATCGAACGAGGCGTAGCCTTTCGAGATGGACTTGAGCTTGTCGTAGAAGTCCACGACGATCTCGGCCAGCGGGAAGTCGAACCGGATGTGCACGCGCTTGCCGTGGTACTCGAGCGACCGGTGCTCGCCGCGCTTGTCCTGCGCGAGCTTGTAGACGGCGGTCATGAACTCGGTGGGGACGAAGACCGAGGACCGGACGTACGGCTCCTCCATCTGCTCGATCCTGTCGGGCGTGGGGAGCTTGGACGGGTTGTCGATGTCGAGCACCTCGCCCTTCGTCGTCAGGATCCGGTACTGCACGCTCGGCGCGGTGACGATCAGGGAGAGGCCGAACTCGCGCTCGAGGCGCTCCTGGACGATCTCCATGTGGAGCATGCCGAGGAACCCGCACCGGAAGCCGTAGCCGAGCGCGAGCGACGTCTCGGGCTCGAACGTGAAGGCGGGATCGTTGAGGCGGAGCTTCTCGAGGGCGTCGCGCAGCGCCTCGTAGTCCGTGTCCTCGATCGGGTAGAGGCCGGCGAAGACCATGGGCTTGGCGTCCCGGTAGCCCGGGAACGCCGTCACGGTCGGCCGGGCGGCCTCCGTGATGGTCTCGCCGACCTTCGCGTCGGCGACGCGCTTGATCGCGGCGGTGAGGTACCCCACCTGGCCGGCCGAGAGCTCCTCGACGGGGCGCATCTCCGGGCCGAAGACGCCGACCTGCTGGACGTCGTAGGCGCGGCCGTTCGACATCAGGAGGACGCGCGTGCCGGGCCGGACGCGGCCGTCCCTGAGGCGCACGTGGACGACGACCCCCTGGTAGGAGTCGTAGAACGAGTCGAAGACCAGCGCCTTGAGCGGCGCGTCCGGGTCGCCCTCGGGCGGCGGCATGCGGTGGACGATCGCCTCGAGCACCTCCGGCACGCCGGTGCCGTGCTTCGCCGAGATCGCGAGCGCCTCGTCGCCGTCGAGGTCGAGCGTCTCGGTGATCTGCGCGCGCGTGCCCTGGACGTCGGACGCGGGCAGGTCGATCTTGTTGATGACCGGGACGATCGTGAGGTTCGCGTCGCTCGCCAGGTAGAAGTTCGCGAGCGTCTGCGCCTCGATCCCCTGCGCCGCGTCGACGATGAGGATCGCGCCCTCGCACGCCGCCAGCGCCCGCGAGACCTCGTAGGAGAAGTCCACGTGGCCGGGCGTGTCGATGAGGTTCAGCGTGTACTCCCGACCGTCGCGGGCGCGGTAGAGCAGGCGGACCGTGTGCGCCTTGATCGTGATGCCGCGCTCGCGCTCGAGGTCCATCGAGTCGAGGACTTGGTCGACGGCCTTCTTGGCGTCCATCGTCCCGGTCAGCCCCAGCAGCCGGTCCGCCAGCGTCGACTTGCCGTGATCGATGTGGGCGACGATCGAAAAGTTGCGAATGTGGGACAACACCATCGGTCCAGTCTAGCACGTCGTATCAGGCGCCCTCGGCCGGCCGTGAGCTAGCGGCCGAGCGTGGTGCGCTCGGGGATGACCGCCCCGGACTCCAGCACGACGTCGGGCCCCACGCGGGCGCGGGCGCCGACCTTGACGTCGGCGCCGAGGACGCACCCCTGGAGCAGGGCGGCCTCGCCGACCTCGACCCGCTCCCAGAGCACCGACCCCTCGACCACCGCGTCCGGCCCGATCCGCGACTCCTGGCCGACCACCACGCCGGGTCCCACCCGGGCGCGCGACGCGACGCGCACGCGCTCGCCGAGCGCCGCCGGCGCGACGACGTGCGCGTCCGCGGCCACGCTGGCGCCGTCGCCGAACCAGGAGCCGCCGCGCGGGACGCCCGGCGGGGGCAGCAGCATGCGCGCGCGGCCCTCGAGGAGGTCGAGCTGTGCCTCGCGGTACGCCGCGGGGCTCCCGATGTCGCGCCAGTACGCGGGCGCGTGCCAGCCGTAGCAGGGGATGCGGTCGGCGATGAGCGCGGGGAAGAACTCGCGCTCGATGGACACGACGCGGCCGGCGGGGATCCGCCTGAGGAGGGTCGCGTCCAGGAGGTAGGCGCCCGCGTTCACGGTGTCCGTCGTGACCGGCTCGTCCGCCGGCGGCTTCTCACGGAAGCGGAGCACCCGCCCGTCGGCGTCCACCTCGACGAGCCCGTACTGGTGCGGGTCGGCGACGCGCGTGAGGAAGATCGTCGCGCGCGAGCCGCGCGCCTCGTGGAAGCGGACCATCGCGGACAGGTCCACGTCGGTCAGGACGTCGCCGTTGAGCACGAGGACCGTTCCGGCAGCCAGGTCCGCCGCGTTGCGCACGCCGCCACCGGTCCCGAGCGGCTCCTTCTCGACGACGTAGCGCAGCGAGACGCCGAGGTGCTCGGCGTCACCGAGCGCGCGGCGCACGTCGTCCACGCGGTACGAGCACGCGAGGATCACGTCGACGATGCCGTGCGCCCGGAGCAGCGCGAGCTGGTGCGCCAGGAACGGGCGGTTCAGGAGCGGGACGACCGGCTTCGCGCGGCCGTGCGTGAGCGGCCTGAGGCGGGTGCCCTGGCCGCCCGCCAGGATCACCGCCTGCACGGGACGGTCGGCGCCCACTACCCGCCCGGCGTCCAGGGCTCGGCTTCGTTGACGAGCATCACCGGGATGCCCTCGCGGATCGGGTACGCCTTCCGGCACGCGCGGCAGATGATGCGCGTCTCCTCGAACACGAGGTCGCCCTTGCAGGCCGGGCAGACCAGGATGGCCCTGAGTTCGTCGTCGATCATTGCCCCACCTCCTTCCTGAACCACGCGAGCGTCTTCGCGAGCCCCGCGTCGAGCGGCGTCGCGGGCGTCCAGCCGAGCCGCGCCTTGGCGCGCGAGGGGTCGAGCACGCTCCGCCGCTGCTCGCCGGGCCGCGGCGGCCTGTGCTCGGGCGGCCGCGCGGCGCCGGCGAGCCCGGCGAGCCGCCGGTAGAGGTCGTTCACGGAGGTCGCGACGCCCGTCGCGACGTTGACCGCGCCGGCCACGTCAGGGTACCCGAGCGCGCGCGCGAGCGCATCCGCCACGTCCTCGACGTACACGTAGTCGCGCGTCTGCTCGCCGTCGCCGTTCACGACGCACGGCTCCCCGGCGAGCAGCCGCCACGCGAAGATCGCGACGACCCCCGCCTCGCCCGCGGGGTCCTGCCGGGGGCCATAGACGTTCGCGAGGCGGAGCGCGAGCGCGCGGCCGCCGCCGAGCCCCGCCCAGCACTCGAGCCAGCGCTCGGCGGAGACCTTCGAGACGCCGTACGGCGACGCGGGCCGGAGAGGATGGTCCTCGGGCGTCGGCAGCACGTCGGTATCGCCGTACGCCGCGCCCCCGGTGGAGGTGTAGACGACGCGCCGGACGCCGGCCCGCCGGCACGCCTCGAGCAGCGCGATCGTCCCGAGGACGTTCACCCCCGCGTCGTGGACCGGGTCGGCGACCGACCGCGCGACCGACGCCTGGGCGGCGACGTGCAGGACGGCGTCGGGCCGCGCCGCCGCGAGCGCCTCCGCGAGCCGCGGGCTCCGGAGGTCGCAGACGTGCAGGCGTGCGGCGGCGTGGACGCGGCCGCGGCGGCCGGTGCTCAGGTTGTCGAGCACGTGCACCTCGTGGCCGTCGGCGACCAGGCGGTCCACCGCGTGCGAGCCGATGAAGCCCGCCCCGCCCGTGACGAGCAGCCTCACGCGCCGAGCCTCTGGCGGAACCAGTCGAGCGTCATGCGGAGCCCCTCGTCGATGTCGACGCGGGGCTCCCAGCCGAGCAGCGTTCGCGCGCGACCGATGTCGGGCTGGCGCACCTTCGGATCGTCCTCGGGCAGGGGGTGGAAGACGATCTCGCTGCGCGAGCCCGCGAGCCGGATGATCCGCTTGGCCAGCTCGAGCACCGTCATCTCCTGCGGGTTGCCGATGTTGATCGGCTCGCTGACGCTCGAGAGCATGAGCCGCCAGATACCGTCGATCAGGTCGGAGATGTACTGGAGCGAGCGCGTCTGCGAGCCGTCGCCGAAGACGGTCAGGGGCTCGCCCCGGATCGCCTGCGTCATGAACGCGGGGATCGCGCGCCCGTCGTCGAGCCGCATCCGCGGGCCGAAGCTGTTGAAGATGCGGACGATGCGGGTGTCGACGCGGTGGGTGCGGTGGTACGCCATCGTCATCGCCTCGGCGAAGCGCTTGGCCTCGTCGTAGACGCCGCGCGGCCCGACCGGGTTCACGTTCCCCCAGTAGTCCTCGCGCTGCGGGTGCACGAGCGGGTCCCCGTACACTTCGGAGGTGGACGCCAGCAGGAAGCGCGCCCGCTTGGCCTTCGCCAGGCCGAGCGCGTTGTGCGTGCCGAGCGCCCCGACCTTCAGCGTCTGGATCGGGAGCTCGAGGTAGTCGCGCGGCGACGCGGGGCTCGCGAGGTGGAGGACCCAGTCGAGGGGGCCCTTCACGTCGATGTACTCGGTCACGTCGTGGCGCGCCAGGCGGAAGCCGGGATGCTCCGCGACCGTGGAGAGGTTGTCCACGGAGCCCGTGATGAGGTTGTCCATGCAGATGACGTCCGCGCCGCGGCCGAGGAGGGACTCGCAGAGGTGGGACCCGATGAACCCCGCGCCGCCGGTCACGAGGACCCGCATCGCGGGCGGCTCAGCCGGGCAGGACGGACTTGCGGCCGATGGAGTGGTACTCGAACCCGAGGCGGCGCATCCGCTCGGGCTCCCAGAGGTTCCGCCCGTCGAAGACGATGGGACGCCGCATCACCGCGCGCAGCCGCTCGAGGTTGAGGAACTTGAACTCGTTCCACTCGGTGACGAGCGCGACGGCGTCGGCCTCCGCGGCCGCGTCGTACGGCGACTCGCAGTAGACGACCGCCGCGGGCAGCACCGTCCGCGCGTTCTCCGTCGCCACCGGATCGTAGGCGCGCACCGTCGCGCCGAGCTCGAGCAGGCGGCGGATGACCTCGATCGACTTCGCCTCGCGCATGTCGTCGGTGTTCGGCTTGAAGGCGAGCCCGAGCACGGCGATCCGCTTGTCGTCGAGCGGCGCGAGCGCCTTCTCGATCGCGCGGACGAAGTGCGGCGCGCGATCGGCGTTGGTCTCGACGACCGCCCGGAGCAGGGCGAAGTCGTAGCCGAGCACCCCCGCGGTGTGGACGAGCGACTCGGTGTCCTTCGGGAAACAGCTCCCGCCGTAGCCGAGACCGGCCTGCAGGAAGGCGCCGCCGATCCGCGGGTCGAGCCCCATGCCCTTCATCACCTGCGTCACGTCCGCGCCGGCCAGCTCGCAGATGTTCGCGATCGAGTTCATGAAGGAGATCTTCGCCGCCAGGAAGGCGTTGGACGCGTACTTGATCATCTCCGCCGAGGGCACGTCGGTGATGATCATCGGGCGCTCGAGCGGCGCGTACAGCTCGAGCAGGGTCATCGCGACCTGCTGGGTCGGCGCGCCGATGACGATCCGGTCGGGGCGCAGCGTGTCCTCGATCGCCGAGCCCTCCCGGAGGAACTCGGGGTTGGACACGACGTCGAAGGGCACGCGCGTCTTCTGGTTGCGCTCGATGACCTCGCGGACGAACTCGCCCGTGCCGACGGGCACCGTGGACTTGTTGACGACGACCGTGTAGCGCTCCATGGCGCGGCCGATCTGCCGGGCGACCGCCTCGACCGCGGAGAGGTCGGTCTGTCCGCCCTCCTTGGGCGGCGTGCCGACCGTGATGAACACGATGACCGAGTGGCGGACGGCGGCGTCGAGGTCGGTGGTGAAGCTGAGGCGGCCGTCGGCGACGTTGCGCGCGACGACCTCCTCGAGCCCGGGCTCGTAGATCGGCATGCGTCCCCGGCGCAGGGCGTCGATCTTCTCCGCGACGTTGTCCACGCAGACGACCTCGTTGCCGAGGTCCGCGAAGACCGCGCCCGTCACGAGCCCGACGTAGCCGGTGCCGACCACGCAGATGTTCATGGACGAGCCATCATAGCAGGGGTTTGCCGAGAGGCGGTGCTTCCTCGTCGGCCTCGGCGGCGGCCCACCGGAAGAAGACGATCGAGAACGCGATCAGCGGGATCAGTCCGGCCGGGACCCACATGATCAGGCCGCCCAGGCGCTGATCCTCGAGCGGTGAGAGCCCGAACAGGCGCGGGGCCGCGCCGTAGGCGGGATAGAGCACGCCCTCGGCCCCCGTGATCATCGCGGCGACGACGGTCATGGGGATCCCGAAGGCGAACAGGTAGAGGATCTGCGCCCCCGGGTGCAGCCGCGGGGCCAGCGTCGAGGCCCCGAGGACCGGCCACCACGCGAGGATCGCGGTGGCCAGGAGCGCCAGGTGCTCCACGACGTGCCAGGCGTGCGTCCCGAGCGCCGCGCCGTACGGGCCCGGCAGGTGCCAGCCGACCAGCGCCACCGTGTAGAGCGCGAGCGCCGGCACCGGCCGCGTCGCCGTCCGTGCCGCCGCGCGCCCGGCCCGGCCGAGCCGCGCCAGCAGTCCGTCGAGCATGACGCCCGGCGCGCCGGCGAGCAGCAGCGGCGCGACGAAGAGCGTCAGGAGCAGGTGCTGGACCATGTGCGCGCTGAACAGGTAGGAGTCGCTCAGGTCGTGGAGCGGGCCGTTCAGCGCGAGCAGCAGCACCGCGAGCCCGCCGAGGAAGCACGCCGCCTCCGCCCGCCGGCCGCGCGCCCCGCGCGCCCAGGCGAGCGCGTACACGAGCGCGAGCGCCCCGGTGCCGAGGACGACGTCGGCGTGGATCTCGCCCCCGGTCCAGGCGAATCCGCTCATCGCCCGAAGATCAGGAAGGCGCCGCCCAGCGTCATCAGCGCGATCACGATACCCGTCGCCAGCACGAGCGGGCCCACGAACAGCGCGGAGAGCGCGCGCGTGTCGTACCGGAGGTGCATGAAGAAGAGGATGACCAGCGCGAACTTGCCCAGCGAGAGCACGAGCAGGAGCGGGACCAGGATCGGCGTGAGCGCGCGGATGTAGATGGCGGAGAACTCGAGCGCGGTGACGACCGTCAGGATGACCGCCACCTTGACGTAGGTGCCGATCGTCGCGTGCTCGCCGTGCGCGTGTGGCTCGCCCATCGTGTCCGGGGCCCTCACGGGACGAGATAGAGGAGCGTGAAGATCGCGATCCAGACGATGTCGACGAAGTGCCAGTAGAGCCCCGCGACCTCGACCTTGATCGCGTCGGCGGGCCCGAGCTTGCCGCGCAGCTCGAGGACCCCCAGCGAGAGGAGCCAGATCACGCCGACGCTCACGTGGCCGCCGTGGAAGCCCGTCAGCACGAAGAACGTCGAGCCGAACAGGTTCTGCTGGAGCGTGAGCCCCTCCCGGACGAACGAGGTGAACTCCCAGGCCTGGAAACCGAGGAAGATCAGCCCGAAGAAGGCGGTGCCGAAGAGCCAGAGCCGCGCCTGGCGGTGGTCGCCGCGCTGGACCGCCGCGAGCGCCAGCACCATCAAGAGGCTCGACATGAGGAGATCGAAGGTCGAGAGGGTCGTGACCGGGATGTTCAGGATCTCGTGCGGGTACGGGCCCACGACGCTCCGGCCCTTGTAGGCGAGGTACGTCGCGAGCAGGGTGCCGAAGAAGAAGCACTCCGAGCCGAGGAACACCCACATCCCGACCTTGCGGTGGTCGACGCCGAGGCCGCCGATCTGGTGCGCGTGCGCCGCGGTCCGATGGTGCTCGAGGGCGAAGCGGAACACGCCGACCACCGTCACGAGCGCCCCGAGCGCGACGACCGCCAGGTGCGTCAGCGCGCCGACCGCCAGGATCGCGATGCCGAGACCGACCACGACCGGCCAGTGGCTCGGCGCCGGCAGGTGGACGGGCTCGTGCGCGGGCGCCGGCGGCGCCTCGCGGCGCGGGCCGTACTTCTCGCGCCAGAACGGGTCGCGGCCGGAGACGGCCGGGAGCTCGTCGAAGTCGTGGACCGGCGGGGGCGAGGAGGTCCGCCACTCGAGCGTGCGCCCGTCCCAGGGGTCGGCCGGCGCGGGCGCGCCCGCGCGCAGGCTGCGCCAGGCGTTCGCCAGGAACACGAGCACGCCGAGCCCGATCCCGAACGCGCCGACGGTGGAGACGAGGTTCCAGAACCCCCAGCCCGTGCCGGCGGCGTACGTGTAGATGCGCCGGGGCATGCCCACCGCGCCGAGATAGTGCTGCGGGAAGAACGTGACGTTGAAGGCGACGAACGAGAGCCAGAAGCCGAGCTTCCCGAGCCGCTCGTCGAGGAGGCGGCCGGTGATCTTCGGCCACCAGTAGTAGACGCCCGCGAAGAGGCCGAAGAGGCTCCCGCCGATCAGCACGTAGTGGAGGTGCGCGACGACGAAGTACGTGTCCGTCTGCTGGAGGTCGACCGGCGGCGAGGCGTGCATGATGCCCGACAGTCCCCCGATCGTGAAGAGCCCGACGAGGCCGAGGGCGAAGTGCATCGCGGTCGTCGTGCGGAGCGCGCCGCCCCAGAGCGTCGCGAGCCAGTTGAAGATCTTGACGCCCGTCGGGATCGCGATGAGCATGGTGCCGATCGCGAAGGCGGCGTCGGCGACCGGGCCCATGCCCGCGGCGAACATGTGGTGGCTCCAGACGCCGAAGCCGAAGAAGCCGATGAGGACGCCCGAGTAGATGACGACGGGCGCGCCGAACAGCGGCTTGCGCGCGAACGTCGGCAGGACCTCGGAGACGATCCCGAAGGCCGGCAGGATCAGGATGTAGACCTCCGGGTGCCCGAAGATCCAGAACAGGTGCTGCCAGAGGTGGAGGTCGCCGCCGGCCGCGACGTCGTAGAAGTGGGTGCCGAAGAACCGGTCGAACATCAGGAAGATCAGGCCGACCGTGACCGGCGGGAAGGCGAGCACGATCAGGAACTGGACGACCAGCGTCATCCAGACGAACACCGGCATGCGCATGAGCGTCATGCCCGGCGCGCGCATCCCGAGGATCGTCACGATGAAGTTCACGGCGGCGATCATCGACGAGACGCCGAGCACCTGCAGGCTCAGCAGCCAGAAGTCGATGCCCATCCCCGGCGAGAACTGCCTCGAGGTGAGGTTCGCGTAGCCGAACCAGCCCGCGTCGGGCGGGGCGCCGACCAGGAAGCTCGCGTTGAGGAACAGGGCGCCGAAGAGGAAGATCCAGTAGCTCAGCGCGTTGAGCCGCGGGAACGCGACGTCACGCGCGCCGAGCATGAGCGGCACGATGTAGTTGAAGAACGCCGCGTTCGCCGGCATGACCGCGAGGAAGACCATCGTGGTGCCGTGCATCGTGAACAGCGCGTTGAACGTCTGCGCGCTGACGACCGTCTGGCCGGGGCCCGCGAGCTGGAGCCGGATCAGGAGCGCCTCGACGCCGCCCAGCAGCAGGAAGGCGAACGCGGAGGCGCCGTACAGGATGCCGATCCGTTTGTGGTCGACGGTCGTGACCCAGCCCCACACCCCGCGCGGCGCTTCGCTCACTTGAGCCCCGCGAGATAGGCGGCCACGGCCCGGGCCTCGGCCTCGCCGAGACCGAGCGCCGGCATCTTCACGCCGGGCTTGATCGCCGCCGGGTCCCGGATCCACGCGGTGAGGTTGTCGAGCGTGTTGGGGCGCAGGCCCGCCCCGAGCGTCGTGCGGCTGCCGAACGTCGTGAGGTCGGGCCCGAGGACGCCCGCCGAGACGCCGCGGACCGTGTGGCAGCCGACGCAGGCGCTCAGCGCGTAGATCGCCTTGCCCTCCGCGGCGAGCCCAGTGGGCTGGGCGGGCGTCGCGCGCTGGGCCGCGAGCCAGCGCGCGAACTCGTCGGGGGTGTCGACGAAGACGCGCAGGCCCATGTTCGCGTGCGAGGCGCCGCAGAACTCCGCGCACTGGCCCCAGTACTCGCCCGGCCGCTCGGGGACGAGCGTGAGCCGGTTCACGCGGCCGGGGATCACGTCGCGCTTGCCCCCGAGCTGCGGCACCCAGAAGCTGTGGATCACGTCGGGGCCCTCGAGGCTGAGCGCCACCGGCCGTCCCGCCGGCAGGTGCAGCTCGTTGGCGGTGACGACGCCGAGCGAGGGGTAGCGGAACTCCCACCACCACTGCCGGCCGCGCACCGTCACGTCGAGCGCCTGCGCCGCCGGCGCCGCCTGGGTGCGGAAGATCACCTGGATCGTCGGGATCGCGATGACCAGCAGCGCGAGCGCGGGCGCGACCGTCCACGCGATCTCGAGCAGCGTGTGGCCGTGCGTCTGGGCGGGGAGCGGCGCGCCCGGCTTCTCGCGGAAGCGCAGCAGGATCCAGCCGAGCGCGACGAAGACGACCAGCGCGATCACGACGGTGGCCCACGTGACGATGCCGTAGACCTCGAGGATGTCGCGCGCGAAGTCCGAGCGCGCGACGACCGTGCTCATCGGCCCGTCCCACGCGCACCCGCCGAGCGTCGCGGCGAGCAGGGGGAGCGCCGGGCGCACCGAGGGCCGGCCGCTTGTCTCTCGATTCACAAAGCTCGAAAGTACCGGATGCCGCGCCGCGGCGCAAGCGGAAGGCTAGCGCGCGAGCGCGAGCAGCGTCCCGAGCAGGACGCCGGCGCCGCGGCCGATCGCCTCCCAGTCGCTCATCTCGTCCACGCGGTGGCTCCGGCCGCCCCGGGAGGGGATGAAGATCATCCCCGCGTCGGTGACCGCGGCGAGGTTCTGGGCGTCGTGGCCCGCCGCGGAGTGCAGGCGCGTGGAGGCGAGCCCGGCCGTCGCGCACGCCGCCTCGATCGCGGCCATGACGCGCGGGGCGCAGGCGGCGGGCGCCGTCGCCGACATGGGCTGCACCTCGACCCCGACCCCGCGACGCCGGGCGACGCGCCGGGCGAGCGACTCGCACCGGGCCGCGAGGCCCGCCAGGACGTCCGCGTCCGGGCTCCGCATCTCGTGCACGAGCTCGGCGCGGGCGGGCACGATGTTGCTCACGCCCGGGTGCACGTGGACGACGCCGACGTTGGTCACGCTGCGCCCGCCGCCCCGCCGGACCACGAGGTCGCGCGCCCGGAGCGCGTACTCGGCCGCGGCCAGGAAGCCGTCGCGGCGCCGGTCCATCGGGGTGGTGCCGGCGTGGTCGGCCTGGCCGGTGAAGACCACGCGCGCGCGGCGCACGCCGACGATCGAGTCCACGACGCCGATCGGGATGCCGGCCTCCTCCAGGCGCGGCCCCTGCTCGATGTGGAGCTCGACGTACGCGGCCACCGCGCCG
>Ga0154747_1131_pt3 | contig 19299 bp, 19 predicted proteins | sample Rifle2008BG16ft_FD_105755 | JGI IMG/M metagenome (GOLD analysis project Ga0154747, IMG submission 105755) | Candidatus Rokubacteria bacterium RBG_16_73_20 | reverse complement strand
CCACAGCAGGAGATCGAGGCGTACGTCGAGGCGGCCGCGCAGAAGGCGATGCGGATCACCCACATCTTCGAGACCCACGTGCAGGCCGACCACGTCTCGGGCGCGCGCCGGCTGGCCGCGGCGACCGGCGCGCCGATCCTCCTGCACGAGTCGGCGCCCGTGCGGTTCCCGCGCGCGGCCCTGGAGGACGGCGAGGAGCACGAGCTGGGGAACGTCCGCGTCACGGTGCTCCACACGCCGGGCCACACCCCCGACAGCATCTCGCTCGTGGTCACCGACCGCACGCGGGCGCAGGAGCCCTGGTTCGTCCTGACGGGCGACACCCTCTTCTCGGGCGGGGTCGGCCGCCCGGACCTCCTCGGCCAGGGCGCCGAGACCGCGCTCGCCGAGCAGCTCTACGAGAGCCTCCACGGCAAGCTCCTCGAGCTGCCCGACCACGTCGAGGTCGACCCCGCCCACTTCGGCGGCGCGGCCTGCGGCAAGGGGCTCAGCGGCAAGCCGGGCTCGACGATCGGCTTCGAGCGTCGCTTCAACCCGGCGCTCCAGCTCGCGTCGAAGGCCGATTTCGTCCGGTTCGTGCTGGAGGACCTGCCGCCGCAGCCGGAGGCGTTCGCGGAGAACCGCCGGCTGAACCTCGGGCTGGAGTAGCGCCCATCCGGCTCGGGCTCCGGGAGAACCTGCCGCAGTTCTCCCTGCTCGTCCTCCTCAACGCCTTCGTCGGGGCGATGGTGGGGCTCGAGCGGACCGTGCTGCCGCTCCTCGGCGAGCAGGACTTCGGCCTCAGCTCGAAGACCGCGATCACCTCGTTCATCGTGAGCTTCGGCGTGACGAAGGCGGTGCTGAACCTGTTCGCCGCCCGCCTCTCGGACCGCATCGGCCGGAAGCCCATCCTCGTCGCGGGCTGGCTCCTGGCGCTGCCGGTCCCCTTCCTGATCATCCTGGCGCCGGCGTGGTGGTGGATCGACCTCGCCAACGTCCTGCTCGGCGCGAACCAGGCGATGGCGTGGTCGATGACCGTGATCATGAAGATCGACCTCGTCGGACCCAGGCGGCGCGGCCTCGCCCTCGGCCTCAACGAGTTCGCCGGGTACTTCGCGGTCGGCGTGACCTCGTGGGTCACGGGCTACATCGCCGCCCACTCGGCGCTCCGCCCGCAGCCGTTCTACCTCGGGATCGCGATCGCCCTCGTGGGGCTCGGCCTCTCGCTCCTCCTGGTCCGGGAGACCCTCGGGTACGTCGCCCTCGAGGCCGGGACCGCCCGGAGCGCGCCGGGCGCCCGGCCCCCGACGCTCGGCCGCATCTTCCGCATGACGAGCCTCGGCAACCCGAGCCTCCTCGCCGCCTGCCAGGCCGGCCTCGTCAACAACCTGAACGACGGCATGGCCTGGGGGCTGTTTCCCCTGTTCTTCGCGGCCCACGGCCTCGGCGTCCAGCGGATCGGCCTCGTCAAGGCGGTCTACCCGGCCGTCTGGGGCCTGCTCCAGGTCGTGACCGGGCCGCTCTCGGACCGCGTCGGCCGCAAGGGCCTGATCGCCTGGGGGATGGTCGTCCAGGCCGGGGGGATCTGGCTGACCGTGCTGGTACCGCGCTTCGACGCGTGGATCGCGGGTGCCGTGCTCCAGGGGCTCGGCACCGCGATGGTCTACCCGACGCTCCTCGCCGCCATCACCGATCACGCCCACCCGACGTGGCGGGCGTCGAGCCTCGGCGTCTACCGCTTCTGGCGCGACCTCGGCTACGCCGTGGGCGCGCTGCTCTCCGGGCTCGTCGCCGACCTCGTCGGGCTCGGCGCGGCGATCCACGTCGTCGCCGCGCTGACGCTCGGCTCGGGCCTCGTGGTCGCGCGCCTGATGGCCGCGCCCCGGCCGGCGCCCGTGGCGCTTCCCGCGCAGCCGTAGCGCGGGGGCGGCGCTCAGCCCTCGTCGGCGAGGGCGAAGCGGCCGTCGGCCGCCGGGACCGGGGCCTCGGGCAGCCCGAGCTCCTTCCGGACGATGTTGGTCCCGCGCACGAGCGCCACCATCTTGAAGAAGGCGTGGCGGCGGCTCATCCCCTCGCGGCCGAAGCCGCAGTCCGTGGAGATGCAGAGCCGCTCGGCGGGGATCACCCGGAGCGCCTTCCGGATGAGGGCCGCGACCTCCTCCGGGCGCTCGACCTGCAGCCCCCGGTGGTCGATCACGCCGATCGCGATCTTGGGCCGCGTGATCGCGCGGCCGATGGCCTCGAGGTCCATGCCCCCCGTGCTCGCGCACTCGAAGGTGAGCACGTCCACGTCGAGCCGGTTCATGTGCTCGAGGGCCGGCGCGTAGCTCCGGGCCGCCTCGTAGAAGCGCTGCTGGGCGGGATTCCCCCAGCACGTGTGGCACCACAGCTCGAGCCGCTCGCGCAAGCCCCGCACGCTCCGGTTGAACGCGTCGACGTAGAACTCCCTCGTCATGGCGCTGTCTTCCCGGTGATGCTCGAAGCGGTGCACCCAGGGCTCCTCGATCTGGAGCACCCGGCACCCCGCGTCGGCCAGACGCAGGAACTCGGCGCGCATGACGTCGCAGAGGTCCAGCACCAGCTCGCGCCGGTCCCGGTAGTAGTCGTTGCCGACGATGGACTCCAGGCAGTCGGCGCTGATCGAGCCGAACTTGACCGGCCTGGTCGTCATCTGCTGCGCGGCGCGCCAGAGCTGCGCGTACTCGAGCGGGCCCGGGCCCACCTTGCCCGTCACCCGGGGCAGGACGCGCGCCTCGAGCACCTCGTACAGGATCTCCCCCGGCACCGCGCCGCCCCAGGTGGCGTGGCCCCGGGAGGTCTCGTAGCCGGAGAAGCCCTCCAGGCGCTGCACGACGTAGCTCACCCAGGACCGGCCGCCCACGTCGGTGTCGAAGCGGTTGTCGCCGTCGGTGACGATGTCGAGGCCCGCGCGCTCCTGATCGCGGATGAGGCACGAGACGGCGTCGAGATACTGCTCGCGGTAGTTCCGGTCCGCCATCGCGATGCGGAACGGGCGCCCCCGGAGGTTTTCGGTGTACCAGCCGGGCCGCGGCAGGGAGCCGGTGATGGTGGTGGGCAGCACGATGTCCTTCGTGGCGATGTCCATGGAGGCTTCTCCCCGCGCTACGCGCCGGACTGGGCCACGACCCCGCGGGCCAGCAGGTCGTCCACCTCGGCCTCCCGGTAGCCCAGCTCGCCGAGGACCGCCCGGGTGTCGGCGCCCAGGGCCGGCGCAGGGCGCGGCGGCACCTTCCGGGCGTCCGGCAGGCGGATCGGACTGTCGACGGTCCGGGCCTGGCCGTCGGCGAGCGCCGGAAGCAGCCCGGCCGCCTCGGCCTGCGCGTCGGCGGCGATCTCGGGATAGGTCGGCAGGATCGCGAAGGGCACGTCGTGGGCCTCGAAGCGCGCGCGCCAGGTGGCGGCGTCCGCGGCGGCGAAGGCGGCGTCCAGCTCGGCGATGAGGCCCTGCGCGTTCGTGCGACGGGTCTCCTCCGAGCGATACCGCGCGTCGTCAGCCAGCTCCGCGCGGCCGACCGCCTGGCACAGGCGCGGCCAGACCCGGGCGGGATCGACGAGCGCGAGCTTCAGCACCCGCCGGTCACGCGTCAGGTAGTAGACCGCGCCGAAACTCTGGCTCTCCTCGCGCCGCCGCTTGGGGTGAAACGTCGCGCCGCAGAGCTGGGCCTGGAGCGTGGTGGCGTTGGCCCAGAGGCCGTTGGCGAGGAGCGAGGTGCTCACGCGCATCCCGCGCCCGGTGCGCTCGCGGGCGAAGAGCGCGAGCGTCACGGCGCCGAAGAGCGCGACGCCCGAGGGATGGTCGCCGGAGCCCGCGGGGATCGGACCGAGCCAGGCGTCGAGGGGGAACATCGTCCCCTCGATGCCGGAGCGCGACCAGTACACGACGGTGTCGTACGCGGGCTTGTCCACCTCCGGGCCCGCCTCCCCGAAGCCGCTCGCGCCGGCGTAGACCAGGCGCGGATAGGCCGGCGCGAGATCCCCGTACCGGATCCGCAGGCGCGCCAGCGCCGCCGGCCGGTAGTTCGTCAGGAAGACGTCGGCCCGGGCGAGCAGCCGATCGAGGATCGCGCGGCCTTCGGCCGACTTCAGCTCGACGGCGATCGCGCGCTTGCTGCGGTTGTCGACGAGGAACGAGTACGCGGTCGGCGACTCGGGCATCCCCGGCAGCTCGTGCAGGTGCCGGTTCTGATCGCCGGCGAGCGGCTCGACCTTGATCACGTCGGCGCCGAAGTCCGCCAGCATCGCCGCCGCCGACGGGACCAGCACCATGGACGCGGCCTCGACCACCTGGATCCCGGCGAGTGGCAGCGTGACAGGTCCTCCCCTGGAACGAAGTTGTGACACGTTATCACATGTCATTGACTCCGAGACCCGCCCCGTGCTAAATCATGGCGCCGTCGCACATCCCGTATCCCCGTGGAGGACACGGATGAGTGCCTTGCCCGTCGGCCCGCTGACCCGGGACACCCTCGAGGACCGCGTCTACGCGCAGATCCGGGACGCGCTGATGGAGGGGCGCTTCGCGGCGGGCCAGCCCATCACGCTCCGCGCGCTCGCCCAGGCCCTCGGCGTGAGCCTCACGCCGATCCGCCACGCCTCGAGCCGCCTCGTGGCCGAGGGCGCGCTCAGCGTCGGCCCCAACCGGACGCTCAGCGTGCCCGCGCCGACCGCCGCCGCGTTCGAGGAGATCAGCGCGATGCGGCAGCTCCTCGAGGGGCTCGCCGCCGAGCGGGCGGCCGAGCGCATCGACGAGGCGGAGATCGGCGAGCTCGAGCGGCTCTGCGACGTCATGGACCAGGCGTACGAGGCCCAGGACCTCCTCGGCGCCCTGCGCGCGAACCGCGCCTTCCACGCCGGCGTGCACCGGGCCGGCGGCTCCGCGATCCTCGTCGCGCACCTCGACAGCCTCTGGCTGCGGGCCGGCGCCGTCGTGCCGATCGTGATCGAGCAGAGCCTGCACGAGCACTTCATCCCCAAGGACCCCAACCATCCGCACCGCCGGGTCGTGGCCGCGCTGCGGGCTCGCGACGGCAAGGCGGCCAAGCGCGCGCTCGTCTGCGACATCGCATGGGCGGCTGACCTGATCGTCAAGCACCTGGCAGAGCATCCGGCAGCCGCGTCCGGCCCGCGACCGATGACCCGCACACGCTGAAGGAGGTCATGATGAACCTGCCGCGACAGGCCCTCACGCTCGTCGTCCTCGCGAGTCTCCTGCTCTTTGGCGTCGCCGACGCCCAGGCGGCCCAGGCCAAAGCCGCCTTCGACCCGGACAAGATGGCCGACATGTCGGACTTCGACCCGAACAAGCCGGTCATCCCCACCGGGGACACGATCAAGATCGCGGTCGTGGCGTCCTTCTCCGGGCCGGCCGCGGTCGTCGGCCAGATCTACTTCATCTCCGTCCAGTGGGCCGCCCACGACATCAACAAGCGGGGCGGGATCATGGTCGACGGCAAGCGGAAGCTGGTCGAGGTCATCAAGGCCAACCACGCCTCCCAGCCGGCGGAGACGAAGAAGGTGGCCGAGCGCATGGTGCTCCAGGAGAAGGTGAACGTGCTCTGGGGCACGGACGGCAGCCACCTGATGAAGATCATCAACCAGGTGGCGGACAAGTACAAAGTCATCGCCCAGTCGGCGAGCGCCCTGTCCGACGAGCTGTACGACACCACGAACTTCTCGCGCTACTCGTTCATGTCGTCGTTCTCCACCGAGCAGATCGGCCGGGCGATCGGCTTCTACTACGGCAAGATCCGGAAGAAGGAGAAGAAGTTCTACATCCTCGGCCAGGACTATCTGTTCGGCCACTCGCTGGCCGACGGGTTCAAGAAGGGCCTGAAGGAGTACTACCCGGAGGCCACGCTGCTCGGCGAGGACTACCACCCGCTCTTCATGAAGGACTTCGCGCCGTACCTCCAGAAGATCAAGGCCTCCGGCGCCGAGGTCATCTTCACCGGCGACTGGATCCCCGACGCCGAGAACCTCCTCGTCCAGGCGCGGCAGATGGGCATCAAGCTGCCGTTCGCGAACCTGTTCCTCGACGAGCCGAACATGCTCCACCGGGTCGGCGTGGACGGCACGACCGGGCTCGTGCACGTGAGCCAGTACGGCGCCGAGGGCGGCGCCTTCAAGACGCCCGGCCAGATCAAGGCGTACAAGGCCTGGAACACCCTCTGGAAGACGAAGTGGGGCCCGCCCTACAACACCCGCCTCTACGAGCACGGCACGGGGAACATCGGCTCCTACATCCAGCAGACGTACTGGCTCCTGAGCGTGATCGAGCGGGCGGGCAGCACGGACCCCGAGAAGATCATCAAGGTCTGGGAGAACGACAGCTACCAGCTCCTCAACGGCAAGGTCCTGACGATGCGGTCGTGCGACCACAAGGCGATCCAGGACCTCCACGTCGAGGAGTACGTCCCGCCCGCGAAGCAGCGGGAGTCGTTCAACATCCCGCCGTACTTCTGGTACGAGGGGACGTCGAGTGTCGGCCCGTCGGTCGCGATCCCGGCCCGGTACGTCCTGCCGAAGATGGACAAGAGCCTCGCGCGCTGCAAGGACAAGAGCGAGGCCGGCGAGTAGCCGACCCGCGCTGACGCCACTCGGGCCCGCCGCCGTCGCGCGGCGGCGGGTCCGTCGCGTGCGGAGGAGACACGGGTGGATCCGACGACGGCGATGTACGTGGCCCAGGGCCTCCACGGCCTGGCCTACGGGATGCTCCTCTTCCTGGTCGCGTCGGGGCTCACCATGGTGTTCGGGATGATGGGCATCCTGAACATCGCCCACGCGTCCTTCTTCATGCTCGCCGCCTACTTCTCCTACCAGGTCCTGGCGTTCACCGGGAGCTTCTGGCTGGCGCTCCTCCTGGCCCCCGTGGCGGCGGCCCTGGTGGGCGTGCTGTGCGAGCGGTTTCTCCTCCGGCGGACCCACGCCTTCGGGCACCTGGGCGAGTTGATCCTGACCGTCGGCATCTCGCTCGTCATCCTGGAGGGCGTCAAGGTCTTCTGGGGGACCGAGAGCCTGCCGATCCACGTCCCGCCGCTCCTCGAGGGGCGGCTCGCGCTCGGCGGCCTGGACTACCCGATCTATCGCCTGTTCGTGATCGGCCTGGCCCTGGTCGTGCTGGGTGTCCTGGCGGCGGTGCTCTACACGACGCGGCTCGGCATGGTGGTGCGGGCGGCCGTGTCCGACGCGGGCATGGTGAACGCGCTCGGCATCAACGTCCCGCTGCTCTTCATGTTCGTGTTCGGCATGGGCACGTGGCTCGCGGGCGTGGCCGGCGTCGCCATCGCGCCCATCCTCACCGTCTTCCCCGGCCTGGCCGACCAGATGGGCATGGACGCGTTCGTGGTGGTGGTGACGGGAGGCCTCGGCAGCCTCTGGGGCGCCTTCCTCGTGTCCCTCATCCTCGGCGAGCTGAACTCCTACGGCGTGCAGTTCGTCTCCCAGCTCGCGCCGGTGCTGATGTTCCTCTTCATGGCCATCGTCCTGGCGATCAAGCCGATGGGCCTGTTCGGCGAGCGGGAATGACCCGCAGGGCGGTGCGCTGGCTCGCCGGCGTCGCGGCGCTCGCCGTCCTGCTCGCCTACCCGTCCCTGTTCGGCATCTACTTCACGAACTCGTTCGTCACGTTCGGCATCTTCGCCCTCTACGCCGTCTCGTTCAACCTCCTCCTCGGCTTCACCGGGCTCCTGAGCTTCGGCCACGCCATGTTCTTCGGGGCGGGCGGCTACGGCACGGCGCTCGCCCTCACGCACCTCCCGGGCCTGCCGCTCCTCCCCGCGCTGGCCCTCGGCGTGGCGGCCGCGCTCGCCCTCGGCGTGCTCCTCGCGCCCCTCATGGTCCGGATCAGCGGCACGGCCTTCGCCATGCTCCACCTCGCCTTCGGTCAGCTCATGTACGTCCTCGCGCTGAAGCTCCGGACGATCACCGGGGGCGAGGACGGGATCGGCGGCTTCCCGATCCCGCCGTTCAGCGTGCCGGGTGTCCTGAGCGTCGACATGAAGACGCCCGCGAACTTCTACTACTTCGCCGTCGCCGTGCTGGGGTTCAGCGTCTTCGCCCTCTGGTTCGTGACCAAGACGCCGTTCGGGTGCGTCATGGTGGGCGTGCGGGACAACCCGAACCGGGTCGCCTACCTGGGCTTCCGGGTCCCCCACACGAAGGCGGTCGTGTACCTCCTCGCCGCGGGCTCCGCCGGCGTGGCGGGGTCGGTCTTCGCCATGTTCCAGAACCTGGTCTCCGCCGACGGCGCGCTGCACGTGTTCGTGTCTTTCGCGCCGGTGCAGCTGACGATGATCGGCGGCGTCGGGAGCTTCTTCGGGCCGATCCTCGGCTCGGCGATCTTCGGGGTCATCAGCGAGCTGACCAGCCGCTACACCGAGCGCGTCGAGCTGGTCTCGGGGGCGATCCTGATCCTCGTCATCATGTACGCGCCGCTCGGCGTGATCGGGATGTGGCACGCCGCCCGCGCCCGGGCCCGTGCGCGCTTCGCGCCGCGCGGCGCCGCGGAGCCCGCGCGGTGAACGTCCTCGAGACCCGGGACCTGTCGCACGACTTCGACGGCTTGCAGGTGCTGTCCCACGTGGAGCTGGGCGTCCGGCGGGGCGAGCGGCACGCGATCATCGGCCCGAACGGCGCCGGCAAGACCACGCTCTTCAACATCGTCACCGGCACCTACACGCCGCGCAGCGGCCGGGTGCTCTTCCGGGGCCAGGACGTGACCGGGGCGGGCCCGCACGCGCTCGTGCGCCTGGGCATGGGGCGCTCCTTCCAGATCACGAGCACGTTCTCGCGGCTCAGCACCTTCGAGAACATCCGCATGGGGATCCTCGGCCGGCGCGGCATCCGGTTCAACCTGCTCCGGCGGGTGGCCGCGATGCCGGACGTCACCCGCGAGGCCGAGGAAGTCCTGCGGCGGATCAACCTCACCGCCGAGCGGGACCTGCCGGCCAGCCTGCTCTCGTACGGCAAGCACCGCGCGCTCGAGATCAGCCTGGCGATGACCACGGACCCGGAGCTGGTCCTGCTCGACGAGCCGACGGCCGGGATGTCGCGGGACGAGACCAAGACCGCCGTCGAGCTGATCCGCCGCCTGACCGAGGGCCGGACCGTCGTCATCATCGAGCACGACATGGACGTGGTGTTCTCGCTGGCGGACCGCATCACCGTCCTCCACCACGGCGAGATCCTGGCCACCGGCGCGCCCGAGGAGATCAAGGCGAACCGGGCGGTCAAGGACGCCTACCTCGGGGACTAGGCGCGATGCTGCTCGAGGTCGAGGGCCTGAACACCTACTACGGCGAGAGCCACGCGCTCAGGAACTTCTCCCTGACCGTCGGCGAGGGCGAGATCGTCGCGCTCCTCGGGCGCAACGGCATGGGGAAGAGCACGGCGCTCAAGAGCATCATGGGGCTCGTCAAGCCGCGCTCCGGCCGGGTGCTCTATCGCGGCGCGGACGTGACCGGCGCGCCCCCGTACCGGGTCGCGCGGGCCGGGATCGGCTACGTGCCGGAGGAGCGGCGCATCTTCCCGAACCTCTCCGTGCTCGACAACCTCGGAATGGGGATTAAGCAGGGCCGGGCGGCGGCCCCGGGCGCGGGCAACACCACCACGTGGACCCTCGAGCGCATCTACCAGCACTTCGCGTTCATGCGGGAGCGGGCCGCGCAGAAGGGCCGGCTCCTGTCCGGCGGCGAGCAGCAGATGCTCGCGATCGCGCGGACGCTGATGGGTAACCCCCACTTGCTGCTGGTCGACGAGCCCACCGAGGGCCTCGCCCCGCTCCTGGTCAAGGAGGTCCGCGACGTCCTGGCCGAGATCAACCAGGCCGGCGTGTCGATCCTCCTCGTCGAGCACAACCTGAAGGTCGCGATGTCCCTCGCCCACCGCGTCTACCTCATGGGCAAGGCCCACGTCGGCTTCAGCGGCACCGTCGAGGAGCTGGCCGCCCGACCGGAGATCCGCGCGCGATACCTGGAAGTGTAGGAGCGCTCGCGGTCTCGATGGGGCACAATACCCTCCTCGGAGGACTTCCATGGCACGCACGCTGCTCGACAAGGTGTGGGAGGCGCACACGGTCCGGACCCTGCCGTCCGGCCAGACCCAGCTCCTGATCGGCCTGCACCTGATCCACGAGGTGACGACGCCCCAGGCCTTCCAGATGCTCAGGGACGCGAAGCTCAAGGTGCGGATGCCCGAGCGCACCTTCGGCACGCTCGACCACATCATCCCGACGGCCGACCAGACCCGCCCCTACGCCGACCCCATGGCGGAGGAGATGGCGGCGCACATGTACCGCAACACGAAGGACTTCGGCCTGCCGCTCTTCGACATGGCGGCGGGCCAGCAGGGGATCGTCCACGTGATCGGCCCGGAGCTGGGCCTCACCCAGCCGGGCATGACGATCGCGTGCGGCGACAGCCACACCTCGACGCACGGCGCGGTCGGCGCCATCGCCTTCGGCATCGGCACCACCCAGGTGCGCGACGTGCTGGCCACCCAGTGCCTCGCCATGACCAGGCCCAAGCTCCGCCAGGTGCGAGTGGAGGGCGCGCTCGCGAAGGGCGTCTACGCGAAGGACGTGATCCTCGCCATCATCGGCAAGCTCGGCGTGAAGGGCGGCGTGGGTTACGCCTACGAGTACGCGGGATCGGTGATCGAGCGCATGACGATGGAGGAACGACTGACCGTTTGCAACATGTCGATCGAGGGCGGCGCGCGCTGCGGCTACGTCAACCCCGACGCGACGGCGATCGAGTACCTCCGCGGCCGGCCGTACGCCCCGCAGGGCGCCGCGTTCGACCGCGCCGTCGCGTGGTGGAAGTCGCTGGCGACCGAGCCGGGCGCCCCCTTCGACGACGTCGCGCGCCTCGACGGCGCCGCGATCGAGCCCGTGGTGACGTGGGGCATCAACCCGGGCATGTCCGTCGGCGTGAGCCAGCGGATCCCGGCGCCCGAGTCGGCGCCCGAGCCCGAGCGGCCGACCTACCGCGAGGCGCTCGCCCACATGGGCTTCGAGGCGGGCCAGCCGATCAAGGGCGCGAAGATCGACGTCGCGTTCGTCGGCTCGTGCACCAACGGACGGCTGTCCGATCTCCGCGCCGCCGCCGAGGTGGCGAAGAAGGGCAAGGTGGCCAGGCACGTTCGCGCGCTCATCGTCCCCGGCTCCCAGCAGGTCGCGAAGGCGGCGGAAGCCGAGGGCCTCCACGAGATCTTCCAGGCCGCGGGCTTCCAGTGGCGCAAGGCCGGCTGCTCCATGTGCCTCGGCATGAACGACGACAAGCTCCAGGGCAGGGAGATGAGCGCGTCGTCGAGCAACAGGAACTTCATCGGGCGGCAGGGGAGCCCCACTGGGCGCACGCTGCTGATGAGTCCGGCGATGGTCGCCGCCGCCGCTCTCGCAGGCGCCGTCGCCGACGTGAGGGAGATCCTGCGATGAGCCCGACGGACTTCACGCGCCGCCAGGTGACGGGCCGCGGCATCCCCGTGCCCGGCAACGACATCGACACCGACCGCATCATCCCCGCCCGCTTCCTCAAGGAAGTCACCTTCGCGAGCATGGGCGAGCACGCCTTCGAGGACGCGCGCAAGCAGAACCCCGAGCACCCCTTCAACTCGCCCGCCTACCAGGGCGCGTCAGTGCTCGTCGTCGGCCAGAACTTCGGCTGCGGCTCGTCGCGTGAACATGCCCCGCAAGCACTCATGAGGTGGGGCATCAGCGCTGTTGTAGGCGGCTCCTTCGGCGAGATCTTCTTCGGCAACTGCGTCATGCTCGGCATCCCCTGCCTGGTCGTGACGCAGGCCGACCTCGAGTGGCTCCAGAAGGCCATCAGCCGGTCACCCAAGGAACCGGTCACGGTGGACGTGGAGAAGCAGCAAGTCAGCTTCGCCGACCGCGTCATCACGGCCACCATCCCCGACGGCCCCCGCAACCAGCTCGTCGGCGGCACGTGGGATTCGACGGCGGTGCTGCTGGAAGCCGGCGCCGCGATCGAGGCGACGGCTGGGAAGCTGCCGTACGTCGCGGGGTACTGATCGGTACGTCCGCGTCAGCCCTCGCCGAGCAGTTCTGGCAGCTCGCGAATGTCCAGGAAGACGACCGCCCCCGGTCCTTCAAGCCGGAAGGCTGGCGTGACGCCGCTCACCTAGGCGAACGCCCGCATGCCGGCGGCACGGCCGGCCTCCACGCCGAAGCGGTCGATCACTTTCTCCGCGCGGCCTGCAATCCAACGAATCTCGCCGATGAGACGCGAAGGATAGAGGGGAGGCCCTCGTCCAGAATCATGGCACGGGAGGGAGGAAGGTGCACTCATCACGGGACGAGCGCCGGCCCGTCTTCATGAAACCAGACCGGATCAAGAACTGGCCGTTACCAGAACGCATTGTCGCTTCCGGGACCGCGGCTCACGAGAGGAAGCGGCTTCGTCACCGACCCCGCCGCTACGCGCCCATCGAGCTGACGATTTCCAGTCCCTTGACCATCTCAAAGTGGCGTCGGTTGTTCGAGCACAGCGTGATGCCATGGCGAAGGCACGTCACCGCGATGAGCAGGTCGAAGTCGCTGACGGTCAATCGCTGCTGACGCAGCCTACCGCGCTCCAGCCCGAAGCGATCGCAGATCGCATCGTCGACCGGGAGCACGGTGACACCGTCGAGGAAGCGGGCGAGGACCTCACGACTTCGGGCAGGATCGCGCGAATAGTGGATGCCTTCGTATAGCTCGGCCAGCGAAACGACGCTGATGGCCATGCCTGCCGGCCGGAACTCCTCGAGCTTTCGGGTGACGCTCTCGACACCGTGGAAGTGATCGATGACCCAGTCCGTGTCGACGAGGTACGCCAGGCTCACAACCTGACGCGGCGACGGGTTCTGACGAGACGGTCCGCGCAAATGTTCCGCTTGAGGGCATCGGCGTCAATGAGATCCTTCCATCCGCCGGCCGTGGCGCGTATGGGATCCCCGGTGGACGCCGCAGCCTCTGTCGAGATCGTGATGAGGACCTCCTGGCCCTCAGGCACCATCCCGGCAGCCGGCTCCAGCGGCTCGAACACGCCGCGGGAGAACTTGGCCCTGATCGTCCGCACCATCGTTCGCCTCCTCCAACTCAGCTTACTGCCGCCCGGACAGCTTCAGCAAGATCGCTGAAAGGATACATCGCAGCGTATGGCTCGTTGGGGACGTAGCCCTCGAGCGTTGAAACGCCGTACCGGACGCTAATCCAACCAATCTTCCTCTGTGAGCTTTCTGGGCAGATCGGTCTTGGTCAGGCAGCGGAAGTCCTTGTTGGCCAGCGCGTCGAGCTCGTACTTGAGGCCGGACGCGAGCATCCGCTTGATTTCGTCCTGCCAGAACTTCTTCCGGGACCAGCGGTACTTGAGCGGCTCCTTGGCGCGGCCGATGTCCTCGTCGTTTGAGCTTGATGCCGACGTTGCGCTCGGCGATCTCGTCACCGAGCCGATCCAGCTCCGCGGCAGGCCCCGGGGTGGCGGGAATGATGGGCGCGAGGAGTCCCGATACACCCGGGTTTTCGGGCCGCCGTGGTGCCTTCAGGACGGACGATCGCGCGGCAATCCATGATTGTTCGAGGCGCGCGCAGTCTTGCCGGCCTCGCCGGGCCAGGATGCGCCGCCGAGCGGGCATCAACCGGGGACTGCCGGCATGGAGCCAGTCCTCATGCTGAACACTGTCAAGCGGAATCTTCGCCGAGGGCGCGGAACGCCGCGCCGGCGCCGCGCCGCGATCAGGGAAGGAGACGCGAGACGGGGATGCTCGCTCCCGGCGCGGCCAGCGGCGCGACCCGCGCGGAGGCGTCGAGCACCTCCGCGCGCGCGTAACGCCAGCCGAACGGCGCCGCCGCGTCGCGGACGGGCTCCCGGTACACCTCGAGGACGCGATCCACCAGGTTGAGCACCCAGTAGTCCGCCAGGCCGGCCCGGGCGTAGAGACTGCCCTTGTGCTTGCGATCGACGGCGAGGCTCGACTCGGACACCTCGACCGTGAGGACCGGGCGCGCGGGATGCGCGGTGGCGTAGTCGTCCGGACCGCCGGGGACGACCGCGACGTCGGGCTCGGGCTCCGAGTCGTCGTCGAGCCCGATGGGCCCTTGTGGACGCACCTCCCACCCGGGACCGAACGCCGCCTCCAGCGCCTTCGCGGTCTTCATGATCGCCGTGTAGTGCGGGGCGCCCTGAGGCTCGGCGACCATCAGCTCGCCGCCGATCAGCTCGATGGGCTCGCCGGGCTGGAACACGCCCAGCTCGATCAGCCTGTCGTACTCGGCCCGGCTGAAGCGTCGGGTCCTGATCTCGTAGCTCGCCATCGGGCGCATCGTAACGGCGGCCCGGGGCCGGGTCAACGTCTCCGGATGGATACGCTCCGAGCGAAATCCTTCCTGACGTTCAGCCCGAGGCCGCGCCGGGAGCGCAGAGCGGTAAGATAGAGCATGCGTCGGGCCGTCGTCGCGCTCGTCCTGGTTCTCGGGCTCGCCGCCCCCGCGCCCGCCGCCGACGCGACCTCGACCTTCACGCACGCCGGGCTCGGCCTCACCGTCGTCGCGACCGAGGTCGCCCTGCCCGCGGGCCAGTGGGAGGTCTCGGCGGTCGCGCCGGGCAAGGTTCTCGAGCAGGCCTTTCTCGTGCCCGACGCGGCGCCGGAGGGTGTCGTCGCCGGCCGGCGCATGCAGGCGGTCATGACGGAGCGGCGCATTGCCGAGGGCCGCACCCCCCTGTACGGCCTCTTCTTCGCGTGGCGCGAGTACGCCAGCGCCCACGGAGGCCGGGGCCCCGATACCCTCGCCGACCTCGACGCGAAGAGATACGCCCAGCTCGTCAAGATGCTGGACGGCTATTTCCTCGTGCCCGGCGTGCCGATCGCGCCGGCGGGACGCCCGCCGCTCCGGCCGGCGAGCGTGCTCGCCGTCGAGCTGCGCCCCTTCGTGGACGACGGCAAGCACTGGGTGCTCACCAATGACGGCCGCGTCGAGCGGCAGCCCGTCGATCCGGACCTGCTCGCCCGGCACGGCCTGAAGCTCACCTTCGTTCAGCCCAAGGGCGCGGCGCCGGGCGCCGCCGGGCCGGTGCGACACCGCGTCTTCGCGCTCCTGCGCGACCCGGGGGCGCCGGCGGCGACGCTGACCCTCACCGACCGGGCCACGGGGAGCCGGACGCAGGTGCGCTGGAGCCTCGCCGGCGCGCAGGCCGGCGGGCCGGCGCTGCTCGCCGAGTGGGCGCGGGCGCGCGCGATCACGTGGGCGCCGCTCGCCGGCCGCGCCCCGATCTTGCAGGCGTGGACGGCGCGCACCGGCGACCTCTACGGCGCCGTGCCGGCCGGGGCGCCGCCCGGCGCGATGCGCGAGCCGCCGCGCACGACCGACGTGTTCGGCATCCTGGGTGGGCGCGCCGCCCTGCGCGAGACGCTGCAGCTCGAGCTGCTGCCGGGGCGGCGGAGCCCGCGACGGTTCCGCTGGCCTCGCTCAGGGGCGTCGAGGTGAAGTCGCATCCGTTCGCGGAGCTGCTCGCGGGCAAGGAGGGCGGCCGGCTCCCGCTGGCGGACCACGTGCCGGCCGACCGTCTCTTCGTCTACTTCGCCAAGCCCTCGGCGGTCTTCCCGCTCCTCGACCACGGCGGCGAGTTCCTCTTTCGCACCGGCGGGCTCTTCTCGAAGAGCGCCGTGGACGACGACCTCAAGCGACGCTACCTGCGCCGGCTCGGTCTCGCCGAGGGGCAGGCGCGGCGGCTGCTCGCGTCCGGCGAGGTCACCGAGCTGGCGCTCGTCACGCCCGACCTCTTCTTCCTCGACGGCACCGACATCACCGTGCTGATGCGGTTCAAGGGCGAGGGCGTGGCCGAGCAGGTCCGCCGGGCCGCGCGCGCGCCGCACCGCGAGCGGCGCGGCGACCTCGTCGTGCTGAGCACGAGCCGTCCCGAGCTGGACGCCGTCCTGGCGGCGGGCGCGGACAGCCTCGGCCGCAGCGCGGAGTTCCGCTACATGCTCACGCGGCTTCCTCTCAAGCCCGAAACGCGTGCGCTGGTCTACCTGTCCGATCCCTTCATCCGCCGCATGGTGGGGCCCGCGGTGAAGATCGCACAGCTGCGCCGGATGCGCGCGCGCGCCGAGATGGAGATGATCACCGCCGGCGCGCTGCTCTCGATCCTGGACGGCGGCGGCAAGCCCCGGCTCGACCGGCTCGTCCAGCTCGGCTACGTGCCGGCGTCGGTGGTCGCCGGCGGCTACAGCCTGCGCGACGACCTCGCCGCCGTCTCGCCCGTCTGGGGCGCCGCCGCGGAGCTGGCCCCGATCGGCGTGGTACCGGTCGAGCGCGTGACCGCGTCGGAGGCGCAGGCCTACCGCGCGTACGTGGACGAGTACGCGCGCTACTGGCGCCAGTACTTCGACCCGATCGCGATGCGCCTGGACGACGCGCCCGGCGGCGCGCTCGAGCTCACGACCTTCATCCTGCCGCTGCCCGACAGTCAGCTCTACAACCAGCTGCGCGGCTTCCTCGCCGTGCGCGAGGGCGGCGCGGTCCTGCGCGTGCCGGTGGTGACGCCCGACCCGGTGTTCCTGCTCTCGCTGAACCTGACCGAGGACGCGTGGACGAAGGTCGCGGAGAGCTGGGGCGGGATGTTCTCGGGCTACACCGGCATCGACTCCTCGATCCTCGACCGCTTCGGTCCGGGGCTGCACGTGGCCGCTCAGGACGGCGACCCGATCATCGCGCTCGGCAACGCCGACGTCTTCGGAAGCTTCGGTGGCCAGGCCTTCACGGCCGATCTGCTGGCCCGCGGCTGGCCGATCCTGCTCTCCCTGCTCACGCGGCCCACGAAGATCTTCATCGAGCTGCAGGACGAGGCGGCCGTGCTGGACATCTTGCGCCGGGCGACGCTCGGCGGCGGGACGCCACGGATGCGCGAGATGACCGGGGAGTTCCGCCAGGTGGAGAACCGGAACGCCTGGATCTACACCCTGAACGTCGTCGGCCTCGCCAGGATCCGCCTGGGCATCGAGGTGAAGAACGGCTACCTCGTGCTGAGCAACATTCCCTGGTCGCAGCCGGTGACGGTCAGGACGATCGAGCGACGCGACCTGAACGGCGCGGCGCTCTCCCTCGTGCCGGGCGCGCTGCGGCTCGGGCTCCCCGGCCTCTTCGCCACCCAGAGCGAGCAGAACCAGCTCGCGAACCTGCACGGCATGGCCGCCCTCTATCCCCTGCTGCTCACCGTGAGCGGCACGCCGGCGGAGGCGGCCGCGCGCCACGCGGCGCTCTTCGGCGGCAGGCCGCTGCACCCCGGGCCTGGCGCGTGGACCTGGAAGAACGGCCGGCTCGAGAGCACGGGCTACGGCAGCGCGACGCGCTGGCGAGCGCCCGCGTACCGGCCCGAGACGGGCGACTTCGGTCTCTTCGAGGGCGTCACGCGGCTGACCGTGAACATGCAGCTCGAGGCCGACGGTCTGCGGGCGAGCACCCGCTGGCTGTGGAAGGATAAGCGGTCTCGTCCGTAGCGCTCTCGACTTCCCCCGCGCGGCGATTTCGGGTACCCTGGCGCGCCAGGGAGAACGCCATGCGCATGACCGCCGCCGTGCTCTACGACGTCAACAAGCCGTACTCGGTCGAGACGGTGGAGCTGGACCCGCCGAAGCGCGGCGAGGTGCTCGTCAGGATCGGGGCGGCCGGCGTGTGCCGGAGCGACCTGCACTTCCAGAAGGGCGAGGCCACCATCGCCATGCCCGCGGTGCTGGGCCACGAGGGCGCCGGCACGGTGCAGCAGGTGGGCGAGGGCGTGACCATGGTCAAGCCCGGCGACCGGGTCATCCTGAGCTTCGTGCCCAACTGCGGGCACTGCCATTCCTGCGAGAGCGGCCGGCCGCACCTGTGCGACGAGCACGCGCGCACCTCCGGCAAGCTCTTCGACGACACGTCGCGCCTGCACACGCTCGGCGGGCGGGACTGCGCCCACATGGGCAAGGTGGCCTGCTTCGCCGACTACGCCATCGTCCCCGAGATGGGCTGCGTCCCGGCGCCGGCCGCGCTCGATTTTCCCCAACTCGCGCTGATCGGCTGCAGCGTCACGACGGGGGTCGGCGCCGCCGTGTTCAACGCGCGCGTGCAGCCCGGCGACAGCGTGGCGGTGATCGGCTGCGGCGGCGTCGGCGTCAACGTCCTGCAGGGCGCGCGCCTGGCGGGCGCGACCACCCTCGTGGCGGTCGACGTCAAGGACGCCGCGCTGGCCTTCGCGAGGAAGTTCGGCGCCACCCACACCGTGAACGCGCGGACGGAGGACGCGGTGGCGCGGGTGCAGGCGCTCACCGGCGGCGGCGCGCACTTCGCGTTCGAGGCCTACGGCAGCGGCGCCACCACGCGGATGGCCGTGGACATGCTGCGCAAGCGCGGCACGGCGGTCATCGTGGGCATCGCGCCGATCGGGGAGACGGCGCCGATCGAGCCGGTCGTGCTGACGCGCGGGGAGAAGACCATCACCGGCACGTACTACGGCTCGGCCCATCCGCGCCAGGACATGCCGCGCATCGCCGACTGGGTCGAGCGCGGCCTGCTCGACGTCGCCGGCCTCGTCACCCGGCGCTATTCGCTGGCCGAGATCAATCGCGCGTACGAGGACATCGAGACCGACGCGGTGGGCCGCGGCGTGCTGACCTTCGCCTGATCGGGACGCGGGGCGCGTCCCGGCCTACGGCAGGAGCTCGGCGACGCGGATCGCTGCGGACGGCGCGGCGAGGGGCGTGATGGAGGCGTCGGCGCCGAGCGTCTCGATCGCGGCGTAGCCCCAGCGCGCGCGGGCCGGCCCCGGTCGCGCCGGCTCACGGTGGACCTCGAGCACGCGATCGACGAGGTTGACGATCCAGTAGTCCGCGATTTGCGCGCGCGCGTAGGCCGCGGCCTTCCGTCCGCGGGCGCGGGCGAGTCCCGATTGCGCGACCTCGACGACGAGCGCCGGGCGCGTCGGGTGCGCATCGACGTAATCGCGCGGCGAGCCACGGATGACGCAGACGTCCGGCTCGGGCTCGGACCGCTCGTCGAGGATGATCGGGCTCTGGGTCTGGACGAACCAGCCCTCGCCGAACGCGCGCTCCAGCGCCTTCGCCACGAGCAGCACCGCCGTCCTGTGCGGGCTCGCCTGCGGCTCCTTCACGAGCAGCAACCCGTCGAGCAGCTCGATAGGGTCGTCCTCGTCGAGGAAGCCGTGGTCGATCAGCCGATCGTACTCGTGACGGGTCCAGCGATGCAGGGCGGACCGCTGCGCGTGCGTCATCACGCGCATGCTATCGGGCCGCCTGCGGGGGTGTCAA
>Ga0154747_1047_pt1 | contig 19969 bp, 17 predicted proteins | sample Rifle2008BG16ft_FD_105755 | JGI IMG/M metagenome (GOLD analysis project Ga0154747, IMG submission 105755) | Candidatus Rokubacteria bacterium RBG_16_73_20 | reverse complement strand
CGTGCGTTTCCCCATCGCCATGCTTCGCAGTTTACGCAGCCACCGCCGGATCTGCCGATGGATCTTTCATCGACTTTCACCACGGGCTGCTATCCTTACCCTCGCGGAGGGCGAGAGGGCATGACACAGCTCGACGACCTGATGATGGACTACCCGCTCACGCTCACGCACTTCTTCGAGCGGAGCCGCCGCCTCTTCGCGAAGAAGCGGCTGGCGACGCGGGTCCCCGGCCAGCCGCTCTTCCGGTACACCTACGCCGACTTCGCGGAGCGCGCGATGCGCCTGGCCGGCGCGCTGCGCGCCCTCGGGCTCCGCAAGGGCGATCGCGTCGCGACGTTCGGCTGGAACAGCCACCGGCACCTCGAGCTCTACTGGGCCGTGCCCCTGGCGGGCCACGTGCTCCACACGCTCAACATCCGTCTCGCCGCGCCGGACCTCACCTACATCGTCAACCACGCGGAGGACTCGGTGATCTTCGCCGACGCGAGCCTGTGGCGGGAGCTCGCGGCGATCCGCGACAAGCTCCGGACGGTCCGGCAGGTCGTCCTGATGCGCGACACGCCCGACGCGCCCGTGCCGGCGGGCGTCCCGGAGTACGAGGCGCTCCTGGCCGGCGCCACGCCGCTCCCGGCCTGGCCCGCGCTCGCGGAGACCGACGCGGCGGGCATGTGTTACACGTCGGGCACGACGGGCAACCCGAAGGGCGTCGTGTACACGCACCGCGCGATGTTCCTCCACTGCCTCGCCGAGGCCTTGGCCGACCAGTTCGGGATCTCCGAGAGCGACACGGTCCTGCACGTCGTGCCGATGTTCCACGCGAACTCCTGGTGCCTGCCGTTCACGTCGGTCATGGTGGGCGCCAACCAGATCTTCGCGGGGCCCAACCCGCAGCCGCGCGACATCTGCGAGATCGTCCAGCACGAGAAGGTCACGTTCACGGGCGCGGTGCCGACGGTGTGGATCGCCGTGAAGGAGCTGTGCGAGCGGGAGGGCTGGGACATCTCCTCGCTGCGCACGATCGCCATCGGCGGCTCGGCGGCGCCGATGAGCCTGCAGCACGCGTACGAGAGGCAGTTCGGCGTGTTCATGTCCCACGCGTGGGGCATGACCGAGATGACGCCGCTCGGCACGGTCTGCCGGCTCAAGAGCTACATGAAGGACTGGCCCGAGGAGCGGCGGAACGACGTCCGCGCGCGCGTCGGCTACGCGTCGGTGGGCGTGGACGTGCGCATCGTGGACGACGCCGGGCAGGAGCTCGCCTGGGACGGCACGAGCATGGGCGAGCTCCAGGTCCGGGGGCCGTGGGTGACCGCGGGCTACTACGACAACCCCGAGTCGCAGCAGCGCTTCACCGCCGACGGCTGGTTCCGGACGGGCGACGTGGCGACGATCGACCCCGAGGGCTACGTGCAGATCACCGACCGCACGAAGGACCTGATCAAGTCGGGCGGCGAGTGGATCTCGAGCGTGGACGTCGAGAACCTGATCATGGCGCACCCGAAGGTGCTCGAGGCGGCGGTGATCGCCGTGCCCCACCCCAAGTGGGTCGAGCGCCCGCTGGCGTGCGTCGTGCCCAAGCCCGGCGCCACGCTCGAGGCCGAGGAGATCCTCGACTTCCTCCGGCCGAAGCTCGCGAAGTGGGCGCTGCCCGACGACGTGGCGATCATCGAGGCGGTGCCCAAGACGAGCGTCGGCAAGTTCGACAAGAAGGTGCTGCGCGAGCGCTTCAAGGCCTGGGCGCCGCGGGAGGCCTGAGGGTGCGGCGCGGCGGCACGCTCCTGGCGGGCGGGCTCCTCGTGCTGCAGGCCGGAGCGGGCCTGCCGACGACGTCCTCCGAGGCCGCGCGGCGGATCACCGAGGCGAGCCTGCGGCCCCTGCCGAGCGTGGCGCCGCGGCAGGCGCCGCGTCCGGACATGGTCTGGGTGCCGGACCGCTGGGCGCCGGTCCCCGGGGCGCCCGAGGGCGTCCACGTCCCCGGGCACTGGGAGCGGCGGCTCTCGGAGCGCGAGGTCTGGGTGCCGCCGCTGACGGTGATCGCCCCCGGCGGGGTCCAGCGGGCCTGGCCGGCGGGGGTCCGGGAGCCCGCGGAGGCGCGGCGCGGACCCTGAGCCCTGGTGCTGACGCTCTACGTGATTCTCGAGCCGCGGTTCCCCAGCGCGCTCCCGGCCGGCGAGGAAGAGGTCCCGGAAACCGCCCAGATCCGGCCTTGACAGGGTACCCAAGCCTGTCTACCCTGCCGGCCAAGCCCGGTTCGGATTCCATCCTTTCGCTCCAGAGGAGGATCCGCATGGAACCGCTGAGCCGCCGCCACTTCCTCGCCACCAGCGCAGGTCTCGCCGGCATCCTGGCTTCGGGCGTCCCGCCCGCCCGCGGCCAGCAGCGCGAGATCTCGTACCTCTGCTGGAACAACTTCGCGCCGGCCTCCGACAAGAAGCTGGCCGAGATCGGCCAGCGCTTCACGAAGGACACCGGCATCAGGATCCGCATCGACCACATCGCCCACGCCCAGCAAGCGGCCAAGTACGCCTCGGAGGTGCAAAGCCAGGCCGGCCACGACCTGGTCGAGATGCGCATGCACTTCCCGTGGCTCTACGAGCCCCAGCTCGTGGACGTCTCCGGCCTGGTCGCCGAGCTGGAGAAGCAGCACGGCAAGGTGCTGTCCTCCGGCTACGAGGCGGCCCACGTCAAGGGCGTCTGGCGCGCCGTGCCGCAGTACCACGCCTACTTCGTCCCGACGTACCGCGAGGACCTCTTCAAGAAGGCCGGCCTCAAGGTGCCCGACACCTGGGAGGACGTCTACACGGTCGGCCGCGAGCTAAAGAAGATGGGGCACCCGGTCGGGATCCCCATCAGCCAGAACTACGACTCGATCTCCACGGCGGGCCCCGTGCTCTGGTGCTTCGGCGCGCGGGAGGTCGAGAAGGACGGCAAGACCGTCGCGATCAACTCGCCGCAGACGGCCGAGGCCGTCGAGTGGTACAAGCGGGTGTTCAGGGACTGCATGGAGCCCGAGGTCCTGTCCTGGACCGACGCGAGCAACAACCAGACGATGCAGGCGGGGAAGTCGGGCTGGATCCACAACCCGGTCAGCACGTACGTCGTCGCCAAGAAGAAGAAGCTCGTGACGGCGGACGCGATCAACCACCATCGGAGCCTGGCCGGCCCCGGCGGCCGCCACGAGACCGACGTGCCGCGCTCGATCGGCATCTGGAAGTTCTCGAAGCACGTGGAGCCGGCGAAGGAGTGGATCCGCTACCTGCTCGGCAAGCGGGAGGTCTACGACGAGTACGTCATGTCGGGCGACGCCTTCAACCTGCCGATCTACGCGAACCTCCAGGACCACGCGATCCTCAAGTCCGACCCCAAGTACGCGGGGCTCAAGGGCGAGGGCGTCCAGTACCACATCTACGGCTGGCCGGCGCCCCCGAGCGACCGGGTCCAGCTCATCACCAACTCGTTCATCCTGCCGAACATGATCGCCAAGGCGGTCACGGGCACGCCCACCAAGGAGGCGATCGCCTGGGCGGAGGGCGAGATGCGGAAGATCATGAAGGGATAGCAGCGCGTGGCCATCGGGCACATCGGCCTCGCCGCCCCGCGTGCCCGCGCGGCGCTCCACGTCCGGGTCCGGGAGCTGCTCGATCGCGAGTGGTTCCTGGGCCCGGCGTTCGTCACCCCGGCGCTCCTCCTCCTGCTGCTGCTGGTCGCCTACCCGTTCGTCATGGCGGTCTACTTCGCCCTCTCCGACTCGTTCATCGGACGCCCGAGCCACTTCGTCGGGATCAGGAACTTCATCGCGCTCTGGGAGAGCGACGCCTTCCGGCAGACCTTCCAGAACGCGTTCGTGTTCACGGGCATCTCGGTGGCCCTCAAGCTGGGGCTCGGCATCTCGCTCGCGCTGCTGCTCAGCCAGCCGCTCTGGTTCACGCGCGCGATCCGCGGCGCGGTCCTGCTGCCCTGGGTCATCCCGACGGCGCTCTCGACGCTGGGCTGGGTGTGGATGTTCGACTCGCTCTACAGCGTGGTGAACTGGACGGGGCTCGCCCTCGGCGCGCTGGACCCGCCGGGGCCCAACTGGCTCGGCCAGCGCTACCACGCCATGGCCGCGGTGATCACGGTCAACGTCTGGCGCGGGCTGCCCTTCTTCGCGATCACGATCCTGGCGGGCCTCGTCTCGATCCCCCGGGAGCTCTACGAGGCCGCGGAGAGCGATGGCGCCGGCCCCGCGAGCCGGTTCTGGTACGTCACGCTCCCGCTGCTGAAGCCGGTCCTCGCCATCGTGATCCTCTTCTCCACGATCTTCACGTTCAGCGACTTCAACATCGTGTTCGTGCTCACCCACGGCGGCCCGATCAACTCGACCCACCTCTTCGCGACGCTGGCTCGGCAGATCGGGCTCGAGACCGGGCGGATCGGGGAGGGGGCGGCGATCTCGCTCTACCTGTTCCCGGTCCTCGTGTTCGTCGTCTGGGCCCAGCTCCGCTACGTGCGGCGGCAGGTCTATTGATGGCGCGCGCGTCGCGGCGGCGGCGGTCCTGGAAGGTGGCATCGCACCTGCTGCTCGTGCCGTTCCTGGTCTTCGCGCTGTTCCCCTTCTACCACATGGCCCTCACGTCGCTGAAGACCGACCGCGAGCTCTACGACCGCGCCGCGGTGCCCCTGCTGATCCAGCAGGGGCCGACGCTCGAGCACTACGTCAAGCTCCTCTGGGACACGGCGTTCCTGACCTGGATCAAGAACAGCCTGTTCGTGACACTGCTCGCGACGACGCTCTCGCTCGTCATCGGGACCGTCGCCGCCTACGCGCTCGCGCGGCTCCGCTTCGTCGGCGTCGGGGCCTTCGGCACCGGGATCTTCGTGACCTACCTCGTGCCGACCTCGCTCCTGTTCCTGCCGCTCGCCCAGGTGGTCAACTGGCTCGGCCTCGGCGACTCGAAGTGGGCGCTCGTGATCACCTACCCGACGTTCCTCGTGCCCTTCTGCACGTGGCTGCTGATGGGCTACTTCCGCACCGTGCCCCGGGAGGTGGAGGAGTGCGCGATGGTCGACGGGGCGACACGCGTCCAGGCGCTCCTCCGCATCGTCCTGCCCATCGCGGTCCCCGGCCTCGTGTGCGCGGTGCTCTTCGCGTTCACGCTGTCGTGGAACGAGTTCATCTACGCGCTCACGTTCACCTCCTCCTCCGACCAGATCACCGCGAGCGTCGGGGTGACGAGCGAACTGATCCGGGGCGACATCTACTACTGGGGCTCGCTGATGGCGGGCGCGGTCCTCGGCTCGGTGCCGATCGTGATCCTCTACGTCTTCTTCCTCGACTACTACGTGTCCGGACTGACGGCGGGCGCGCTGAAGTAGCGCGCCCGCGCTCCGAGGCCCTCATGGCGACGGAAGAGCAGGTCGGGGTCGTCACGGACTACTACGCCAGGATCGGCGTCGCGGCCGTCCGCCTCGACGGCGGGGCGCTCCAGGTCGGCGACACGGTCCACCTCCGCGGCCACACGACCGATTTCAGCCAGGTCGTCGAGTCGCTCCAGGTCGAGCACCGTCCCGTGCAGCGCGCCGAGCGCGGACGGAGGTGGCGCTCAGGGTGCGCGAGCGCGTCCGCCGCCACGACGAGGTCCTCCGCGTCCCGGCCTGACGGGCGCGCAGGGCCCGTGAACCAATCGCGTGTCGAGCCGGGCCCGGGTTCATCCTGGGCCCGGCGAGCGTTGGGGGATTGGGGGCCATGTCGGGGCCCCCATGAAGTCAGGTCAGGGACGCGGGATCGACGGGGGACGAGCCGCGGCGCGGGCCTGGGGCGAATCCTGGGGCCGAGCCTCGGCCCCGCGGGCGGGCGCGGCTCAGGTGGAGATGCCGAAGCGCGGCAGCACCCACCGTGTGAGCACGAAGTAGCCGACGAGGATCCCGAGCACCCCGAGCCAGTCCACGGGGCTATTGTAGCAGGGCGCGCTCCCGCGGCGGCTCAGGGCCCGTCAACGAATCGCGTGATCGAGGAGCGCCACGGGTTCCCCGGGGCGCTCGGAGCGTCGGGGGTATCGGGGGCCCTTCGAGGCCCCCGATGACCTCAGGCCGCAGCGGCGCGCCGCTCGAGCCGCCGGGCGACGCGCGACATCGAGTACGTGCAGATCCAGTACACGACCGCGATGAACAGGTAGAGCTCGAACGGGCGGATCTCCCGGTCGTTCACGATCTGCGCGGCCTTGGTCAGGTCCACGTAGCCGATGATCGAGGCCAGCGACGTGTCCTTGAACAGCACGATCATCTGCGTCACGAGCGAGGGCACCATGTTGCGCAGCGCCTGCGGGAGCACGACGTGGCGCATCGCCTGGGCGGGCGTGAGGCCGATCGCGGTCGCCGCCTCCACCTGGCCGCGCGGCACCGACTGGATGCCCGCGCGCACGATCTCGCCGAAGTACGCGGCCTCGAAGATCACGAACGCGGTGAGCGCGACGCCGTACTCCGGGATCGGCAGGCGCACGAGCTGCGGGATGATGAACCAGATCCAGAAGATCACCATGACCAGCGGCACGCCGCGGAAGAACTCGACGTATGCGCCCGCCGGCACGCGGATCCACGGCGTGCGCGCGAGCCGCGCGAGCCCCACCGCGATCCCGAGCAGGAAGCCGAGCACGATCGCGGGGATGGCCAACCGCAGCGTGCCGCCGCCGAAGGCCCCGAGCCCGAGGAACCCCTGGAGGAGCATGAACCGGAGGTTGTCGACGACGACGGCGAGGTCCAGCACGGCTCAGCCCCCCCGCGCGATCAGGCCGGGGATCCGGACGCGGCGCTCGACCCACCCCATGACGCTCGCGATCGAGACGCAGAGGACGAGGTAGATCAGCGTGCCCGCCGTCAGGGCCTCGATCGCTTTGGCGGTGTACGTCTCGATCTGCCGCGTCTGGAAGGTCAGCTCCGCCACGCTGATCGTCAGCGCCACCGAGGAGTTCTTGAGCAGGTTCAGCGACTCGTTGGTCGCGGGCGGCACGATGAGCCGGAGCGCGATCGGCACGATCACGAGCCGGTAGGCCTGGAACGTCGTGAGCCCCATCGCCACCGACGCCTCGAACTGGGTCCGCGGGATCGACTGGATGCCCGAGCGGATCACCTCGGACATGCGCGCGCCGTGGTACACGCCCAGCGCGAACGTGCCCGCCCAGAACTCGGCGCCGTGGTTGAAGAGCCACTCCTGCGCCGGGCGCGGCAGGAGCGGCGGGACGCCGAAGTACCAGAAGAACATCCACACGAGCAGCGGCACGTTGCGGAAGAACTCGACGTAGAAGCTGGCCGCGGCGCGCAGCGACCGCCACGGCACCGTGCGGAGCGCGCCCGACAGGATCCCGAGCGCCGCCGCGAGGACCCAGGCGAGGGCCGAGATCCCGAGCGTGGTGAGCACGCCCTGGAGCAGCCAGCTCCCCGACTGGCCGCTCCAGAGGACGCTCCACTGGAACTGGTAGGTCACGCCACTATTTCGGCACCACCTGCATCTGGAGGAAGCGCTGGTTCTCGGGGGTGAGCGGGTACGGCACCTCGCCCCGGGCGCCGAACCACTTCTCGTAGAGCTCGGCGTACTTGCCCGACTCGATCGCCTCCATCAGGCCCACGTTGACGACCTGGCGGAAGTCGGAGTCGTTCTTTCGCAGGGCCATCCCGTAGGGCTCGTACGAGTAGAAGTCGCCCACGATCACCCAGTCCGCCGGGGTCGGCGCCTTCGCCTTGAGCCCGGCGAGCTGGATCCCGTCGTTCGTGTAGGCGTCGACCTGCCCCTGCGTGAGCGCCTGGAAGGCGGCCGGCTGGTCGGGGAACTCGCGGAGCTGCGCGCCCGGCACACGCTCGCGGATGATGCGCGCGTTGGTCGAGCCCTGCTGGGCGGCGATCCGCTTGCCGGCGATGTCCTGGATGCCGCGGATCGGGCTGCCCTTCTTCACGAGGAACTGCGCGCCGGTGACGAAGAACGTGAGCGAGAAGTCCACACTCTCGCGCCGGGGCCGCGTGTCCGTCATCGTCCCCGCGATGAGGTCCACCGCGCCCGTCGCCAGCAGCGGGATCCGCGTCGCGGGCGTCGACTCCTTCTTCTCCACCTTGACCGGCTTGCCGAGCTTCCGCTCGACCACCGGCTTGATCGCCTGCTCGACGAGGTCGATCGAGAAGCCGACCCACTCGTTGTTCTTGTTCACGAACCCGAACGGCGGCGAGGCCCGCCGCGTCCCGATCGTCAGCGTGCCGGTGCGGGCGATCTTCTCGAGCGTCGTCTCGGCGAGCGCCGGGACGGCCGCCGACAGCAGGGCCAGGACGAGGAGCACGGATAGCAGGCGCTTCATGGGAACCTCCCTCAGTGCGTGAGGATCTTGGACAGGAACTCCTTGGCGCGGTCCGACTTCGCGGCGGCGAAGAAGGCCTCGGGCGCGGCCTCCTCAACGATGCTGCCGCCGTCCATGAACACCACCCGGTGCGCGACCCGCCGCGCGAACCCCATTTCGTGCGAGACGACCATCATCGTCATCCCCTCCCTCGCCAGGTCGGTCATGACGTCGAGGACCTCGTTGATCATCTCGGGGTCGAGCGCGGACGTCGGCTCGTCGAACAGCATGATCCGCGGCTGCATCGCCAGCGCCCGCGCGATCGCCACGCGCTGCTGCTGGCCGCCCGAGAGGTTCGCGGGATACGCCTCCGCCTTGTCCGGGATGCGCACCCGCTCGAGCAGCGCCCGCGCCGCCCGCTCCGCCTCCGCCCGGCCGAGCCCCTTCACGCGGACCGGGGCGAGCATGACGTTCTCGAGCGCGGTCATGTGCGGGAACAGGTTGAACGACTGGAAGACCATCCCGACGCGCGTGCGCAGCGCGGGCATGCTCACGCCGGGCCGCGTGAGCGACTCGCCGAGGACGCGGAGCTCGCCCCCCTGGATCGCCTCGAGCCCGTTCACGCAGCGGATCAGGGTGGACTTGCCCGAGCCCGACGGGCCGCACACCACCACGACCTCGCCGGCCGCCACCACGAGGTCGATCGCGCGGAGGACGTGGAGCTGCCCGAACCACTTGTCGACGGCCTCGAACTCGATGACCGGCTCGCTCATGCCTCGATGACCACCAGCACGTCGCCCGCGTTCACCGCCTGCCCCGCCGCGACCCGCACCTCCGCGACGGTCCCGGCGGCGCCGGCCCGGAACTCGTTCTCCATCTTCATCGCCTCGATCAGCAGGAGCGTGTCGCCCTTCGCGACCCGGTCGCCCGGCCTGACCGCGACGTGGGTGATCTTCCCCGGGAGCGGCGCGGTGAGCGTCTGGCCGCCGTGGCCCGCCGGCCCGCCGCCGTGCGCGCGGATGATGTGCCGGGTCTCCTCCTCCACCCGGATCACCCACGTCTCGCCGCCCACGCCCACGACGCAGGCGCCGCCGTCGACGCTGACGTCCACGACGTGCGAGACGCCGTCGATGAGGAGCGAGCCGATGCCCTGCGCGGTGAGGCGCGCGTCCACCTCCCACACCGCGTCGCCGATGCTGAGCCGGTAGCGGCCGTCCGCGCCGCGCACCTCGACCCGCTCGACGCCGTCCTCGAGCGTCGCGACGAACCTCATCGGCGGCCTCGCTCCGCGCCCGGCCGGAACGCCATCCGCCAGGCGTCGCCCGCGGCGGGAGGAGCGGGCGCGAGCGGGCGGTGGCCGAGGCGCTCGGACTCCGCGAGCACGGCCGCGATGATCGCCACCGAGCGCAGGCGCCCCCGCGCGGCCGCCAGCCCGGGCAGGATCCGGTCGAGGAAGTGGGTCGAGAAGCGGCCCGCGCGGAAGTCCGGGTGCGCGATCACCTGCCGGAGGATCGGGATCGTCGTGCGCACGCCGACCACCCGGTACTCGGCGAGCGCGCGGGCCATCCGGGCGATCGCCGCCTCGCGGTCGGGGCCCCACACGATCAGCTTGGCGAGCAGCGTGTCGTAGAAGCGCGAGACCGTGCAGCCCTCGTACGCGCCCGAGTCGTCGCGCACCCAGGGCCCCGTCGGCGCGCGGAGGCCCGTGATCGTGCCGGGCGACGGCAGCCAGCCCCCGAACGGGTCCTCGGCGTTGATGCGGCACTCGATCGCCGCCCCCCGCGCGACGACGTCGGCCTGCGTGTAGCCGAGCGGCTCGCCGGCGGCGAGGCGGAGCTGCTCGCGGACCAGGTCGATCCCGGTCACCATCTCGGTGACCGGGTGCTCCACCTGGAGCCGCGTGTTCATCTCGAGGAAGTAGACGTTGCGGTCCGCGTCCACGAGGAACTCGACCGTGCCCGCGTTGACGTAGCCGGCCGCCCGCGCGATGCGGCACGCGGCCTCGCCCATGCGCGCGCGCATCGCCGCGTCCACGAACGTCGCCGGGGACTCCTCGACGAGCTTCTGGTGGCGCCGCTGGATCGAGCACTCGCGCTCGCCCAGGTGCACCACGCCGCCGTGCGCGTCGGCCAGCACCTGCACCTCGACGTGCCGGGGCTCGGGCACGTAGCGCTCGAGGTAGACGGCGGCGTCGCCGAAGGCGCCGGCCGCCTCGCTGCGCGCGGCGCGGAGCGCGCCGGGGAGCTCCTCCGCGGCGCGCACGAGCCGCATGCCCTTGCCCCCGCCGCCGAGCGCGGCCTTGATCATCAGCGGGTAGCCGATCGTGGCGGCCGCGTCGCGCGCCGCGGCGTCGGACGCCACGGGCTCGAGCGTGCCCGGGACCATCGGCACGCCCAGCTCGCGGGCGATGCGGCGCGCCGCGGTCTTGTCGCCCATCGCGCGGAGCGCCGCCGGCGGCGGGCCGACGAACACGAGGCCCGCGGCGGCGCACGCCTCGGCGAACGCGGCGTTCTCGGCGAGGAAGCCGTAGCCCGGGTGGACGGCGTCGGCCCCGGCGGCCTTCGCGGTGGCAACCAGCCGGTCGATACAGAGGTAGCTCTCCGTCGCGGGGGCCGGCCCGATCGGGTAGGCCTCGTCCGCCAGGAGCACGTGCAGCGCCTCGCGGTCGGCCTCGGAGAAGACCGAGACCGCCGTGATCCCCTGCTCGCGGCAGGCGCGGATCACGCGCACCGCGATCTCGCCGCGGTTGGCGATCAGGACCTTGGCGAGCTTCACCGTCGTCCCGTGACGAAGAGGCCGAGGTCCTGCTCGCGGGCGAGCGAGGCGCGCACGACCGCGCGCGCCGTCAGGAGCGAGGACCGGAGCTCGTGCAGCGCCCGCGTCGCCGCCGCGCTCTCGCCCAGGAGGCCGCCCGCCTCCAGCGCCCCGAGGTCGCCCGCGAGGCGCCCGCCGAGCTCGACGAGCCGGGCACGGTCACGCACCACCAGGATGTCGTCCATCTCCGCTCTCAGGCGGGCCCCCCAGCCTCGCAGCCGCTCGGCGCCGTGACGCGCTCGGCGCCGGTACGCGGGGGGCAGCACGGGCCGCGCCCGCCGCCCGTGGACCGCCGCGGCGCCGGCGCCCGCGAGCGCGCCGAACACGAGGGCTTCCATGATACCCGATCCGTTGATCCTGTCGGCGCCCTGCACGCTGTCGGCCACGTCGCCGGCGGCGAACAGGTTGGGGACCGTCGAGCGCGCCGCGAGGTCGGTCACGACGCCGCCGAGGAACTGGTGGGCGCCGACGTCCAGCTCGACCGGGCGCCGCGCGAGGTCGTGGCCCCGCCGCCGGAACGCCGCGCACGTCTTCGGCATCTGCGCCTCGAGGGCCTCGCGCCCGACCCGGCGGCCGTCCCAGAAGACGCGCGCCCCGGGCGCCGCGCGCTTGCGCGCGACGAGCCAGCCGACCAGCTCGGCGACGAGCCGCTTCTGCTCGACGGGCCCCGCCGTCGCCGGGTCCCCGCGCGCGGCGAAGCGCGCGCCGCCCTCGTCGAGGAGCTCGCCCCGCAGCAGCACGCTCGTCACGAGGAACCAGCCGCGGATCGTCGTGACGGTGAGCATCACGTACTGAATGAACTCCATGTGGTCGAGCGCCGCGCCCGCGCGGTCCGCGAGCGCGTAGCCGTCGCCCACCAGCTCGCGCGGGTTCGTGGAGAGCGAGAACACGTTGCCCGCGCCGCCGGCCGCGAGGACGACCGCGTCCGCCGGGACCACGCCGAGCGCCCCGCTGCCGAGGTCGAGGACCACGACGCCGGTCGCGCGCCCGCCCTCGGTGAGGATGTCGAGCGCCATCGTGTGGTCGCGGACGGTGACCCGCTCGCGCGGCGTCGCGGCCCAGAGGGCCTGCAGCACGCGCGTGCCGAACCGCGGTGGGCAGACGATCCCGCGCGGGTGGCTCGAGCCGGCGAGCTGGATCCGGCGGGACCGCCCGGGGTCGCCGAGCGGCAGGCCGAGCCCGGCGAGCAGGGCCAGCTCGTCGCCCGAGCGCTCGCTGAAGAGCCGCACGCGCGCCGGCGTCTTGAGCCCGCGCCCGATCGTCTCGAGGTCGGCGGCGTACGTGAGCGGCGTGTCCGGCTCCATCATCGGCCAGTTCACGACCGAGAACTCGATCCTCGAGTCGATCGCGTGGGTGCAACCCGAGGCGCCCGCCTTCCCCTTCGAGACGAGCGTGACGCGGGCGCCCCGCTCCGCCGCCGCCAGGCAGGCGCGGAGCGCCGCGCCCCCGCCGCCGACGACGACGACCCGGGTCACTGCATCGCCCGGAGCGCCTCGCGGAGGAAGCTCTCGTCGACGATCGCCTGCTCGGGCACGGCCTTCGTGAGGAGCCCGCGCGCGAGCCACCACGCGGCCTGGCGCCCCACGTCGCCGGGCAGCAGGCGCGCGTCGCGGTCCTGGTACGGGAAGCCCTTGCGGATGATCGCCGCCGGCGCGCCCGTATACCGCGCGGTGAGCGCGACCACCTCCTCGTACTCGGGCCCCGAGCGCCGCCGGATGACGGCGTCGAAGTAGTGGCGCGACGCCTTGACGTAGCCCTTCATGAAGGCGACCGCGCGGGCGCGGTCCCGGGCGAACCTGTCCGAGTAGAACATGACCGCGATCTGCCAGGGGAACGTGTCGCCGGTGCGCACGATCGGCACGCCGACCTGGTCGGCCTCCAGGCGCGACACGAACGGCTCCGCGGTCACGACCGCGTCGACCCGCTTCGCGGCGAGGGCGTTGGACATCGCGCCGAGCGACTGGAGCGGCACCAGCTCGACGTCGCCGAGCGCCATGCCCTCCTTCTCCAGGAAGCGGCCCATGTTGTAGTGGAAGGTCGAGCCCACCTGCGTGATCGCGACCGTCCGCCCCTTGAGGCCGCGGAGCGTGCGGACCCCCGCGTCGTGGAGGTCCTTGCGGACGACCAGCGCGGTCAGGTTGTAGTCGGGCCACTCGCGCCCCTTGTCGGCGACCACCCAGATCCGGACGCCGCCGGCGACGATGTTGTAGAGCCCCGCGGTGAGTCCCGTGCCGCCGATGTCGATGTCGCCCGAGGCGAGCGCGACGGCGATCGGCTGCGCCGCCTGGAAGAAGACCAGCTCGGGCTCGACGCCGAATTCCCTGAAGTACCCCTTCTCGACGCCGAGGAAGATCACCGCCGACGACGTGAGCTTCAGGACGCCGAGCTTCACCTTCTGGGCCTGCGCCGACGCTTCCGTCGCTCCGCCGAGAACCAGGACGCCGAGCAGGACCGCGAGCACGTGCCTCATGAGCGACTCTCCTTGCGCGCCCGCCGTGTGCCGCGCGGGCGCGGTCTCCCATCGTCCGCCATCTCGCCGGTCGATCTTCGCACGAATGCCCCCGGGACAGAACGCCCGTCGCGACGAGCCCCCCGGACAGGCGCAGCCGCCGGCGCCGCCTCGCGGCCCTCAGCGCCAGGGGATCGCGAGGCGCTCCAGGCGCGCGAGCAGCCAGTGGGAGCAGACGCCGAGGAGCGAGAGCAGCACGATCCCCACCATGAGCTTCGTCGTCTCCATGAGGTTCTGCGCATTCAGCACGAGGAAGCCGATCCCCGAGTTCGCGGCGATCATCTCGGCGGCGACGAGCAGCAGCAGCGCGGTCCCCGCGCCGAGCCTGAGCCCCGCGAAGATCATCGGCAGGGCCGAGGGCAGCAGGACCTTGCGGATCAGGCTCCACCGGCCCGCGCCGAAGCTCACCGCGGCGCGGATCAGGAGCGGGTCGGCGGTGCGCACGCCCGTGTAGGTGTTGATCGCCATCGGGAAGAAGACGCCCAGCAGGATCACGGCCACCTTCGAGGCCTCGCCGATGCCGAGCCAGAGGATCAGGAGCGGCAGCAGCGCGATCTTCGGGATCGGGAACGTCGCGGCGATCAGCGGGTTGCCGACGGCCTCGGCGAGGCTCCAGAAGCCGACCGCGAGCCCCACCGTCACGCCGAGGAGCGCGCCCAGCCCGAAGCCGAGGACGATGCGGCGGAGGCTCGTCGCGATGTGGACCCCGAGCTCGCCCGAGCGGAGCATCTCGACGCCCGCGGCGAGCACCTCGAGCGGGGACGGCAGGAACAGCGGCGGCACCCAGCCCGTGCGCGTCACCAGCTCCCAGAGCACCACGAGCGCGGCGAGCGAGACGCCGCGCACGACGGGGTGGCCGCGCCGCTCGAGCGCGCGCGTGCGGTCCGGCACCGCCAGCCGCGCGCTCACGCCGCGCCCTCGCGCAGGGCCGCCTGCGCCTGCGACCGGATCAACGACCAGATCCGGTCCGCGGCGTCGGCGAACGCGGGTGTGCCCAGCATCGCCTCGGTCCGCGGGCGCCCGAGCCCGACCGGGATCGTCGCGAGGACGCGCCCGGGCCGCCGTGAGAGCACCACCACGCGGTCGGCCATGAAGACCGCCTCCTGGATGTTGTGCGTCACGTAGACGATCGTCTTGCGCGTGCGCTCCCAGATCTGGAGCAGCTCCTCCTGCATGAGCTGGCGCGTCTGGGCGTCGAGCGCGGAGAACGGCTCGTCCATCAGGAGCACCGCCGGGTCCACGGCGAGCGCCCGCGCGATCCCGACGCGCTGGCGCATGCCGCCCGAGAGCTGGTGCGGGTACTTGGCCTCGAACCCCGCGAGCCCGGTGAGCTGGATGTGCTCGCGCGCTCGGACGGCGCGCGCGGCGGCGCCGAGGCCCGCCTCCTCGAGGCCGAACTCGACGTTGCCCTGCACGGTGCGCCACGGGAACAGCGCGAACTCCTGGAAGACCATCGCGGTCGCCGCCCGCTTCGGCGCGAGCCCGCCCTCGAGGTGGACGGCGCCGGCGCTCGGCCGCGTGAGGCCGGCGACGATGTTGAGGAGCGTGGACTTGCCGCAGCCCGAGGGTCCGAGGAGCGCCAGGAACTCCTCGGAGTCCACGGCGAGGCTCACGTCCTCGAGCGCGGGCACCCCCTGCCCGCGGCGGTCCGTGTACGTCTTCGACACGCGCTCGACGACGACGCGCACGGCTCAGCCCGCCCGCAGCCGGAACCGCTGGATCTTGCCCGTCGCCGTCTTCGGCAGCTCGGCGACGATCTCGACCGCGCGCGGGACCTTGTAGCCCGGCAGGCGCGCGGCGAGGAAGCGGCGGAGCTCCTCGGCGAGCGCCGCGCCGCCCGCCGTCCCCGCCCTGAGCACGACCGCGGCGTGGGCGCCGACGAGGCCGTCGGCGTCGGGCCGCCCGACCACCGCCGCCTCGAGCACCGCCGGGTGCTCGCCGAGGTGCGCCTCGACCTCCGCCGGGGAGACCCACTGGCCGCCGACCTTCAGCATGTCGTCCGCGCGCCCGGCGAAGGCGAAGAAGCCGTCCGCGTCGCGCGCGAACATGTCGCCGGTGCGGAGCCACTCGCCCAGCATCGTCTGCCGCGTGCGCTCGAGCCGGTTCCAGTAGTAGGGCGCCGTGGTCTCGCCCCGGATCAGGAGGTGACCGACGACGCCCGGCGGCACCGGGCGCCCCGCGTCGTCCACGAGCCGCGCGTCGAAGCCCGGCACGAGCTGGCCCGCCGAGCCCCGGCGCGCCGCCCCCGGCCGGTTGGCGAGGAAGTCGTGGAGGGCCTCCGTCGAGCCGACGACGTCCACCAGCTCGAGGCCGAAGCGCTCGCCCCAGCGGTCGTAGAGCGCCGGCGGCAGCGCCTCGCCCGAGGAGACGCAGAAGCGGAGCGACGCGAGGTCGAAGCGCTCCCGCGCGTCCTCGACCTCGAGCATCCGCGCGTAGAGGGTCGGCACCGCGAAGAAGACCGTCGGCCGCTCGGCCGCGATGACCTCGAACGCCCGCTCGGGCGTCAGGCGCTCCGGCACGAGCACCGAGGAGCCGCCGGCGAGCGCCGGGAAGTAGAGCGTGTTGCCGAGGCCGAACGCGAACGACATCTTCGAGGCCGAGAACGCGCGGTCCTCGGCGCCGAGGCCGAAGACGCCCCGCCCGACCAGCTCGGCGGCGGCGACGAAGTCCTTGTGCGAGTGGACCGCGGCCTTGGGCGCGCCGGTCGAGCCCGACGTGTAGCCCCAGTACATCGCGTCCTCGCGCGTCGTCGGGGCGGCGGCGACGCGCGCGCCCGGCGCGCCGCCGAGCTCGTCGCCGGCCACGACCACGTCGCGGAGCCACGGACCTCGGCCGCGCGCCGCCGCGACGCGCGGCGCCACGTCCTCGGCGACGACGGCGATCCGCGCCCGGCTGTCCCGCAGGAGGAACTCGTACTCGCCGGCCGCCATCAGGGTGTTCACGGGTACGGCGACAGCGCCGAGCTTCACGGCCGCCCAGAACGCGGTCGCGAACGCCGGCGCGTCGGGGAGGGCGAGGAGCACGCGGTCCTCGGCGTCGAGGCCGCGACGCGCGAGGTCCGCGGCGAAGGCGTCCACGCCGGCGGCCAGCTCGGCGTACGTCAGCGAGCGGCCGCGGAAGCGGAACGCGGTCCGCGCGCCGCGGCCCTCGGCCACGTGCCGGTCGACGAAGAAGGTCGCGGCGTTGAGGGGGGCGGGCAGGCCGGTCACGCCCGAGATTCTAGCGGAAGAGACGGATTCTAGCGGAAGAGACGCCGGGGGTGGTCGCTCGGCGCGTCGCGGTCGTCGGGCGACTGGCGCCACGCGAGCACGGCCTTGTACGTCTGGGCGCGCTCGGCGTGCCTGACGATCAGGTACACGTGATCGGCCAGGAGGGCTCCGGCGTTCCCCCCCACGACGACGCCGATCCCCTGGCCGAGGTCCAGGACCGGCTCGACGTGCCGCGTCCAGACGTCGCCGCGCTCCTGCGCGGCCCAGAGGAAGGCGAGCGGCATCCTGAGCGCGGCCAGCCTCGGAGCGGGGCCTGGGGGCACGTAGACCTGGTACTGGCGGATCGGGCCCGTGCCCCGGAGCGCCACGCGCACCAGCTCCTGGGGCCTGCCGGTCGTCCGGTCGATCACGAACACGCTGTGCTCGCCCGGCCGGCCCTCCCAGCGCAGCTCCGTCCAGCGATGCGGCGCGGGCGCGCCCGCGGGCGCGAGCCGCACCGGGACGCCGCCCCAGGCGCGCGCGACCGGCTCACGCGCGGGCCGGGGATCGCGATCGCCAAGGAGCGCCCCGTTCGAGAACTCCCGCCCGTCGAGGCTCTGCTCGAGGCGGTCGAGGCCGGGCCCGGCGACGCCGTCCCGCAGCCCGCCGGCCAGGAGGTAGGCGTGGAACCCCTGCTCGTGGACGCTCGCGACCAGGAGCCGGTACTGCTCGGCGGAGACACTCGGCGCGCTCGCGAGCAACGCGAGGCCGAGCACCGCCGGGAACACGACGTGATGACCCCATCTCATGGTTCGCCCCCACGCGGACTATACACCCCGCTTCGACGCGCGCTCGCGGCGCGGCGTTCAGTCCGCGAGAGCGGCACGGGCGGCGCCTCCGGCCCTGGTTGCCAGCTCCTGCCTGGGGCACTTGACTCGGGTTTCCGGGTCGGATCGTTCAATTGTTCTGTCGTTGCACCAATCTGGTGCATTGCACCAGTTTGGTGCAACGAGAAACGACCAATGAAGACCATGGATTGCCGTGCACTCGGTGCACCTGCCCTGATTCCAGTGCAGTTCCCAGGAAAACTCTCGATGATCGGGGTGTCGGAAGTGCTGGGAACTAAAGACGCCTGGCTCGGCGTGTGACCTGGCCCGCCTCTTGCTTTTCGCGCTGCCCAGTCATGGCGACTCGCACCCGTCGGTGGCCCCTCGGACTCCTCATGCTGGCACTCCTGCTCGTCCCGGCGTCCTCGGCTCCCGAGCCGCCCCACCGAGTCGGCTTCTCCCCGGCCCGATGGTGGATGCCGCATCTCACCGCCCTCGACCCCGTCGAGATCTACGCCGACGGCTTCGGCGACCTCCGCGGCATCGCCGTGGACGGCCAGGGGAGCGTCTTCGTCGCCGACCGCGCCCGGGGCTCGGTGACCCGGATCGCCCCCGATGGGACCCGCACGCGCGTGGCCTCGGGCCTGGACCGCCCCATCGGCCTGGCCTTCGATTCCCTGGGCCGGCTCCTCGTCGCCGAGGAGAAGGCCGGGCGGGTGGTGCGGGTGGAGCCGAGCGGCCGCCCCATCGTGCTCGTCTCCGGCGTCAAGCAACCCCGCTGGCTCGCCTCCCTCGAGGACGGGACCCTCTTCATCTCCGCCCGGCGCCTGACGCGCGATACCGACCCCGAGCCCGACGACGAGTTCGCCGAGCCCGAAATCATCCTGCAACTCACCCCGACGGGCCAGTTGAGAGTCTTCGCCGACGGCTTCAAGCACCTCCAGGGCCTCGTCGCCACTCCGACGGTCCTGTACGCCGCGACCCAGGGACGGCGCGGAGCTCGGCGGGTGGACGGCGTCGTCTTCCAGGTCCCGATCCTGGCCGATGGTACGGCCGGCGCTCCCCAGCCCCTCGGGAGGGCTGACGAGGTCTCCCGGCCCGTGGGCCTGGCCCGGGATCGCCTGGGCGCCCTCTATCTCACGACCCGGGAGGTGGACCTTCACGAGGACGACGCCCGGCGCGCCGTCGCCAAACTCCACCCCTCAGGCGCCGTGACCCTCTACGCCGAGCGCCTCGCCCACCCCCAGGGCCTGGCCTTCGACGCCGGCGGCAACCTCTACGTCGCCGACGGCTCCTCGGGACGCGTCCTCCGCTTCAGGTCTCCGCCCGCGCCGGCGGTCACCGTCCCCGCCGTCACCAACCAGTCGCCCGTCGAGGTCACCGGTGCGACCCTCCCCGGGGCCCGGGTCGATCTCTTCGTGAATGACGTCCCGTCACCCGTCACCGTCATGGCCGATGCCACCGGCGCGATTGCGGCGTCAATCGCCCTCACCTCGAACGCCACCACCACGCTGGAGGTCTTCGCGATGAGCCGGGGCGGCCGGGGGCTCACCTCCCGCGGCGCCGAGGTCGCGATCGTCCATGACGGCCTGGCCCCGACGCTTGGGTTCCAGGCCCCGCCCGCCGGCGCTCATGTCCGGGGCGACGTCGGCGTCCAGGCCCAGGCGGCGGATGCCGGCACCGGTATCCAAAGCCTCGCCCTCACCGTGGACGGCCAGACTCTCGCCGCGGTGATCGCGCCGCCGCTGCCCGCGCCGAGCGCGACGGCGACCGCCACCTGGACGACGACCGGTCTGACCGACGGCGCCCACACCCTCGGGGTGGTGGCCACCGACCAGGCCGGCAACACCGCCACGACCACGCGTGTCGTCCTCGTCGACAACACCCCGCCCGACACCCAGATCACCGGCGGGCCGACCGGGCAGATCCCTGCCACCGACGTGACCTTCACCTTCACCGGGACCGACAACCCCACCCCGGTCGATACCCTCCGCTTCGCCTGGCGCCTGGACGGCGGGGCGTGGTCGGAGTTCCAGACGGCGACCACGGCGAACTTCACCGCTCTCACCCCCGGGCCTCACACCTTCGAAGTGAAGGCGCGCGACCTCGCGGGGAACGAGGATCCGACCCCGGCCCAGGCGAGCTTCACCGTGGGCGCTGGGGTCCAGGTGAGGATCATGAGTCCCACCGACGGCGCCACGGTCTCCGCCGGGCCGCTGCTCGTGCGCGGCACCGTGGACGCGGGTGGCGCCGAAGTCGGCGTCTCGGTGAACGGCCTCCCGGCGGCCGTCCAGGAGGGTGTGTTCCTCGTGCAGGTGCCCGTTACTCCCACCA